>JFJP01037796.1_pt1 | contig 33420 bp, 37 predicted proteins | sample 431651 | NCBI WGS metagenome assembly JFJP01 (sample SAMN02602958, study PRJNA72255) | Microbial mat metagenome, whole genome shotgun sequencing project. | biome: fresh water; feature: sink hole; material: water; isolation source: purple microbial (photo- and chemosynthetic) mats found in... | reverse complement strand
TATAATATGGCACCTCCAATACAATGGAATAATGTAACAGCAGACTTTAGTGGTGCTAATCAAAGTATGGCTAATGCTTCTCATAGTATGAACAATGTAGGGACAATAGCTAATAACTATTTTAACTCTTTAAGACAAGCTCAACAAGATAAGATAGCAAAAGAAAGATTGGCTCTTGAAGATGCAAGATATGAAAAAGATAAGATTACTGAAGATAGCAGATATGCTGACACAATGTCACTGCAAAACTCTATTGATAAAAGAGCAGAAAGAAGTCTTATATTACAAGAAGAAGAAGCAGCCATACAGGTTGGAAAAGATAGAGCAACACAACTAGAAAAAGAAGAGACTAGTATAGCTATGGCTGATCCTAATGAGTATTTAACTAAATTTAAAGAATTAATTGCTAAAAATAATGCTTATAATATCCAACTTGATGGGTATGATATAAATAATCCAGATCCAGTAATCTCTAACGCAGAGCAGGAAAAGTTTGATAAAGCTAAGCCACCAGAAGGGTATTCTATTTCATTATTAAATAAAATGCGTAAAGCTGACATTTCAAAGGTACAAGAGTTCATACAAAAACAACAAGAAAATAAGAGTAATGATGAGTTTAGAAAAAATACTTTAGCATTGGATAAAGATAAAGTAGCATTTGATAAAGAAAATATTCTATACAATAGAGCTCTTTATGGTGGTGAACTACATGGGATGGGTATAAATCCAGACGAAACTAAAACTATTCCAGCTACTCCTAACATATACAAAGAAGATGTAGATGCTTACGTAAATAAGTATTTTCCTAAACCAGACTTAAGTACTAAAGTCCTAGATAATGCATATAAAGAGTATCTGGGTGATGACTATAATAAACTAGAGGGAGGGTTATCTGATATAATGATAAACCGTCCTTTTTTCCCAGCGGTAATGGGTTCTGCTGTGCTTGGTTTAGGTAAGTTGATAGTAGGAGAATCACAAAAACACAAAGACGCACAAAAAAATGTTCCTAAAGTCCCTGTTAAGCTGTCTAAAGCTGAGTTTATTAAGCAATATACAGAAAAGAAAACAAAAGAGCAGGACAATAAACGTAAAACTTTTCTTGAACAACTGAAAACAGATAAAAATCTGCAAAAAAAGACAAACTTACTCAAAGTAGATCCTAAAGCAACTACTACAGTAGTAAAGAGTCGAGCAGAGCTTCAGAAAGAAGCTGAAGCTTATGTTGAAGCCTATAGAATTACAAATCACTTATCTAATAATTCTCCTGAAATACTTGGTATTAAAAAAAGTATTATTGCAAATATTAACGAAACTATTGCAAATAGAAGAGAAGATCAACTTATTGTGTTAAAGAGTGGACTAGAAAATAAAAAACTAGATGAAGCTCAAAGAAAGAAGCTTGAAGCTATTCTTTATAAGGTTAGCCTATCCAGAGAACTCACTCCTGCTGAGGAGTTGCAGCTAGTAAAAACTAAGACAGAAATAGATTTAAATAAGCAAGAGTTATATGATAAACAAGATAGTGGATTCTTCTAATAATCTCTATGGTATAATACCCCTAATAAAAATAGAGGATTATACCAATGACAAACTTAGAGTACTTACTATCCCAAATGCAAAATGGTGTATCTGCAACAACTCCTAACATCCAACCTGATTCAAAGTTATTATATAATCAAACTAATCCTGATTCAAAGTTATTATATAATCAAACTAATCAAGAAACCACTAAACCCCTCTACAGTTTATCCGATGAAAAGGTAAAAACTTTGTTTGATGGTAATGATAAACTAAACACATTAACTATAGCTAGAGACAATAAACAACTAGCATTACGTAAAGATGAAATAGATTATGGGGATGATAATTGGCTAGTAGAGAGTGCTAAAGCATTTGCTAATGAATTACTTCCACATGCATATCAAATACCTGTAAATAAAGATGGTAAAAGGTATAACACTGCAAATAAAGACTTTAATGATGATGACCTAAGTAATATATGGAATAAGTATGAAGATAATCCTGCTGGAAACAAAACTCTATATTATCTACGTAAATTAGACCCAGTTACAGGTCAGTATATGTATAAAGCTGGAATAGCTCATACAAGTGCTGCTGATAGGTACTTAGGGCAGATTAAAGCTACTGGCTATGAGATCCTAGGAGAAAAGAGGTTTGATGAGGCTAGTGCTGTAGAGAAGCAGATACATGGTAATAAAGAGTTTTTAAAAAGTAGGGTATATGATTATGGTGCTGTTGAAGAACAAGGTGCTGAAGACTACTGGGGGAGTGGTAAATCAGAACTCTACAGTAAAGACATACTAGGGTTAGACACAGGTACTAGTGCTGATTATGCTGCTAATAAAGTAGCATCTGTAAGGAAGATGTTAGGGCTTATTCCTAATGACAAGCAAAGAGAAGATACTTTAGAGTTTATAGATGCATTTCAATCTGGTGGTATAAACCTAGCTGGTGGTGCACTTAAGCTGATTGGAGAAGTTATTAATACATCTGAAGGAGATGGTGCGTTAGAGGCTATAGGTAAGAAACTTCAGAAAGATGCTAATAAAATAGCAGGCTATAATCCTAGAATAGCCGCTGAAGCTGCAAAAGGTTTAGAAGATTCATTCAATAGTGGTGATGCTTTAGGGTACTTACAGAATATGCTTAAAGGTTCCCCACAATGGTTAGCACAATCTCTTCCTAATATGGCAGCATTTGCTGCTACAACTGCTGCTACTACAGCTATCACTAAGAACCCTTTTGCAGGTATGACAGCAGGTGCTGCATTATTGGGTGCTATAAGAGCTAATGATACACTAGATACTAGAGAAAAATCTATGGGAAGAAAAGCTACTACTGAAGAAATAGCTTCTATATATGCTGTTAGTACTGCCTTAAGTATGTTTGAATATGGGGCTTTAAAGTTTGCTATGAGTGGAAAGAGTATCTTAGCTACAGATAAGGCTGGTAAGACTCTTGATGTTACTAAACAACTAGTAGGTAATAAAAACAGATTAAATGAAACAGCTTTAATTTTAGGTAAAGCAATTTCTGTAGGTGCTCAAGCTGCGCTGGCTGAAGGTTCAGAAGAAGTTTTAGCAGGTCTAACAGAGTTTGTTATGACTAACTATGGCACAGAAAAGTATAATGGAGTAAGCATAGCTGATATGCTGACCTCTGAAGAAGCTAGAAGTACGGCTATACGGTCGTTTGGGGCAGGAGCAGGGGCTGGTGGACTTGCTAGTGCTACCTTTGGAACTGTTAACAACTTAGATTTAATAGGTAAGGCTTATCGTACTAAAAAAGTAGAAGAAATCAAACAAAAATACACTGAAAGAGATATTACACAAAAAGATCTTGAATCAAGAAAACTCAGTATAACTGAGGATATGAATACTGATGATGCTGTTATTGTAGAAGATCTTAATACATATATAGATAGTATAAAATATTTAAACCCTAATAGCGCTACATATGCTGAAGATGTAAAAACTATACTATCTGATGTAGAAGAAATAAAGAAACAGCTATCAACATATATAAAACCAGAAACTGATAATACACAGTTAAATACTGAGACTATTCTAGATAATACTCAACAAACGCAAGCTGATACTGATCAATATAGTACTACTGCTGATACACTAGACCTTACTAGAGAAGATATATCAGATGTAGAGATACAAGAAGCTGCAACTGATCTTGTTACTAAAACAATACAAGCACAAGAAGCTGGTAAAACATATGAGCTTACAACTAATGAGCAAGCTTTCCAAGCTGCGTATGGTGGAGCTGTTAATGCTAAATTCACTGAAGCATATAAAGCTAACGATAAAGAGTCAAAAGTACAAGTGGAAGAAGATGCCCAACTAGATGAAGTGCAACAAGATAGACTACATAAAGCTGGTATGGATAAAATCACTACACTCACTGATAGAGCATCTAAAGTGAAAGTATCCCCAATAGAAGATACAAGAGTATCAGAGACTTCAAAGAAGAAGGGTAAGCTATTCGATCCTATTGGTACTACTGATGAGAAGATCAATGAAGTGATAGCAGAAGGGTATGATAAAGATAGTAAAGACAATACCTTCATGAAACGTATAGCAAGGAAGCTAGGATATGGTAAACAAGAACACAAACTACTACAAAACCTAGCAAAAGAGATAGAGAGTAAACTGGATGCAACACAAGAAGCTATGAGTAATATCCTACCAGATGGTGAGAAAGCTACTGTAGCAAATGTACTGAGAGCTGTAGCAATAGGTATGAGCAACATAAGAGGTGGGCAGACTGCAGAATATGATATCAGTAATAAGTATGGTATAGAACATAAGATAAGTGGTGCAAGAAAACTACAGCTGGTAAATCAAATAGGACAAGCATATACCAATGCATTTGGATTCAAGCTGACAGGTACAGAAGACGATGTGGCTAGAGCATATGCTGAGAGAGGTCAACATATCATAAAGCTGATGCAAGCTCTAGATATGGTAACAGAGACTGAAGAGAGTCTTCCATTGCACAATATTGTAGAGAGTGATCCAATGAATCCTGTTATGTTGGGCATTGACAAAAATAAACGTACTGCAAGAATGAAAGTACTGACACTGACATCAAATGAGAGTACTGGTAGGAGAAAGAATAAGAATAGACTGGCAGATGCAGTGAGTACATTCAGTAAACTGTTCACTCCTCCTAATGTGGAGATACTAGCTACTGAAGGGCAGACTGCTGTAGTAATGTCAAAAGGTGCTAAATCTGTCAAGATCTCTAAAAAACATCAAGCCATCATAAAACTGTACAGTGCACTAAAATATAGGATCAAACCAGAAGCACTGAGTATACTGAGAGAGCTAAAGACGCTCTATGATAAGCATGGGCATGATATCGACAAACTTATAGCAGAAGAGAAAGATGTAGTAGCAGCACTACAGCTAGTAGATGAAAACTCAGCACTTACTAAGATGAGTGAGGTAGGAAGAAAGATCAATCGTACTGAAAACCTAGTAGCTGTACTGGAAAGTCTGGATGAAATAGAAGCTATGATGACAGAAGGGGATGGATTCAACTACCACTATGAAAGTGCTATCAATGAACGTATACATGTACTACAGACTGTTTTGGAGTTCCAAGGGGATAAGTACATGTCAAGACAGATGGTAACAGGTGGTGAGTATACTACAGCTGATAAAGATGCATTCAATGTACTGGTAGCAAATGTGGCTGAAGAGATGGGAATATCTAAAGATGAAGTGAAGAATCCTACTGGTAATTTAAGCAAGGCAATAGAGAGCATAAAAGGAAAGAATGGAACAATATCTCTAACAGACCTAGTATACCTATCAGGAAAGTTCGATGTAGAATCACCATTCAAACTACTGTCTCTGCTTAGAGCTGTACATGATATCAGCAAAGCAGATGGCTACAAAGTGACAACATCATACATGGTAGAGAGTGATGCTACTGCAAGTGGTATTATAAATACTCTACTGAACCTCTCAGGGTTTAAATCTATCCAAAAGATCCTAGGTAAGCTAGGCATAGGAAAGTATGCTGTAAAAGGTGAAGTACAAGATCCGTACAACGTACTATCAGATATAGCATTAGCTAATAATACCATGAGATACACTGAAAAGGTCAAACCTATAGTGGATAGACTCATTACTGTAATGTCAAACGGTAAAGAAGGTGGTGCTACCAAGTTCCTACGTGAACTAGTAAAGTATGCAATGATGCCTTGGTTCTACGGACAGAATAGTGACAATACAGGATATAGTATGGGTAACTCCATAGCAGTGGATATGGTGAAGTCAGCTATCAAAGGCAATGCTGCAGCACTGAAGTGGATAAATGAGATCCTGGATACGGAATATACTACAGATGATAGTACTACTGGTATCAGTACCTATAATGAAAAATATGTAAATAGTGCTAAAAGAGTGGCAGATCTAGTAGCAAGTGGGACGTATACACTGTTTGATACAGAAACTACAAGTAATGATAAAGCTACAGCACAGATTATTCAAGCATCTATCATAGAGTATAAGAATGGTAAAGAAATAAGCAGAGAAAAGGTATGGTTACCAATAGATACAGCAATTTCAATTGAGAGCATTGCTATCCATAACATAACAGATGCTAAACTAAAAGCTGAGACGAAAGGTGTGACAAGAGAGCAGCAACTGCAAAAACTATCTAAGCTTCTAAAAGGTAAAAACATCATAGCGCATAATGCATCATATGATAAAGAAGTATTAAACAACAATGTAGGTGCTAAAGTTATAGCTGACTCTAATATGTATGACTCACTAGATGTGGCGAGAGTTATAGCACATACAGGATCTTCTAGTATGGAGTACACTAAAGGAACATCACAAGAAGCAATGGCCAGTAAGTATGGGCATAAGTATGAAGGTGCTCATGATTCTATGTTCGATATAGAACTTCTCAGTAAAATGCTACCAAGTATGCTCTCAGATATGAAAAACACTTTAGAGAAAAAAAGCAAGAATTCATCTAATATCAAAGATGTATCCCAGAAGGATATAAAAACTCTATCAAAGTTCTTCTGGGATACTATAGGGGACCACTATGTACGTACTCTAGAAGCTACATTTGAGGATGTTAAAAAATATAGAAAGATGATGAGTGACATGTATGATCTACTGGACAAAAGTGGAAAGTGGGAAGGTACAATCAAGAGTGCAATGGGTACAGAGCTAGGAACAAATGAGAAGATGTCAATACAAAAGCTCAAGTCTATGACTCTAAAAGACATAGACAAAGAACTGCTATTAGTGAACAAAATGCTGAATAATAGAACATCGTTCAGTGTAAATCTGCAACATGCTACAGATGCTGCACTACTACTATTGACACTGAGAGATGTAATGGCTTCTAAAGGTAACATTGATGGAATCATGACGGTACATGATGCACTCTATTCAGACGCTAATACAGCGAAGAGTATCATGAAAGCATACAACAAGTATACAGTACAACTGGCAAATGACTATGACTACCTCACTGCTGCACTGAATGAAGTAGAGGAAGTGTATAAAGATAATACTTCTAAAGCTGTAGCAAAACAGATAGAAGCACTGAAAGAGGAGATCACTGAACTGAAGAAGAATAAGGTAGAGTTCTTATCTCCAGTAAAAACAAACATACTGGGGCAGAAGGATGCTATAGATATATGGGGAACTGAATCAGATACTGATACAGAGACTACTGTACAGAATACAAACACTGAAACTAAAAAGAGTATCTCAAGAACAATCACAGCTATTAAAGATGCAGTACGTAAGAAAGATATAGCAGGAATCGTAGAAGCAATATCTCAACTACCAATAGATACAGGTCATAAAGATCTCTTAAACAAAGTAATGACAGCAGTACAAGATGGAGTGCAACTGGTAATAGGGAAAGAGTTCAGTGGTGGTAACAATGAAGTCACCATAGGTAAAACTACGAAGATGGGTGCTAATACTCTAGTAGAGACTCTAGCTCATGAAGTGGATCACGCAGTACAACTACAATGGATGAGTAAGAATCTCAATAGTAGAGAAATGAAATACCTAGAAAAAGTACTGAATAGACTACCATCTATAAGAAATAAAGTATCAGCAGATGTACAAGCACGTATAGACTATATCCTAGATCCAAAGCGTACATATGATAAGCCTACTGATAAAAGACTATACCAGACAGCTGAGCTAGTATCAGTGCTATCAAATGAGCCTAAGATGTCTGAAGCTATTCTAGGACAATTCAAAGCATCTAAAAAGAATATCATAGAAGTGATCAAAGATCTAATTAATAAAGCATACAAATCATTCAAGGACATGGGAGATATCAACAGCCTAGAACTGGATACTGATACTATCATGAGTGCAATACAATCTATAGATGATAATGCTAAACTAAATGCTACTGTGAGTATTGATAAAGTATCTCCTGCTAATATGATAAAAGAGAAAGATCATAATGATAGTATCATCATGGCTCCATACAATGCTATCAATGATACTATCTCAAAGAGTAATAGCTTCATGTCGGACTGGATGATAATCTGGGGTGATACGATGATAGAGCATATGGGTCCTCCACTACGTAATGCTCATGTTAGCATGAAGAGAAACTCTGCCCTGTATAAGAGTGCAGTGAGTATACTGCGAAATGGCTTCTATGATAGTGACTTTGCACAGAGAATGCACTACCTACTAGGAGTAGCAGGAGATGTGAAAGATAAAGTAGTGAAGGAAGCATTAAGATTATCCAATGAGTACCAGCAGGAGTCTGTTAAGCAGCTGGAAGAGATGGCAGTACTGGATAGACTACTGAAGGATACATACTCTGTACATGATCAGAAGAAGCTATATAAGATGTTTGCTAATACAGGTATAGCAAATATTATAATGAATGAAGAAGTCTACAAAGGGATATTGAGTGGTGAGATAGGATATAAAGAAGCACTGAATAAAGTCTCAAAAGGAATGAGTGAAGAAGTGAAAAATAAGCTGGACATGATAGCTACAGGCTCTGGATTTCTAGGTGAACATACAGATGGAGATGTGAATGTATTCTCCGCTGGTGTATATACCAATGAAGCACAAGTATACGTTACACTAAAAGCACTAGAAGGAATTTCAGGAAGTCAGGCTCTATTGACTGAGATGAATGTAGATACTAGAAACCTGATGATGAGCCTAGCATTAGTGAATAAGAAGTTGAATGATGAGTTGAATGGTGAGTTGAATGAGAAGAGTAAAGACTACAGAGGAATGCGATATTCAGAAGATGTGGGGTATCATGGATTATATGATGGAAGCTTCTCTATGGATCTACATGAGAAAGTGTATGAGAGTAAAGTGGTAACACTATCTCAGTTACGAAGAAGTGAGAATTCAAGTGAGAATGGGTGGTTTGTAGTACAGCAGCCTACTAATAGTACTATAGGTGTTATCTCAAGAGTGAGCTATGAAGCAGGGTACCAGACTGGAACTGGGCTGGAAAAGAACAGATATGTAAATGGAATCATGCTGTCAAGAGAACAGAGTAAACCTATTGTAGATAGACTACGTACTTTAGGAAGCTATGAAGACAAGGTTACATGGTTGAACAATAATAGTCTAGTACAAGATGGTGAAAGATTCAGAGTGAAAGTACCATACGCTGTAAAGGTAAAAGAACTAGGACTTATAGAGAATGCAGCACATAGCCTATACAGAACCAAGATGCATAATACGGATCTGATAGCATCAGAGAGTGTAAGAAGAATTCTACTGGAAGCTGGTACAAGAAAAATAAACAGTGAAAATGGAATGAAAGAACTGGAGAGAATACTGAGAAATAATGATAAAGAAGGGTTGAGAGGTACAAGAACTGAAGTAGAACCATTCTTGACTATAGACTACACTGCTCCAAGTCTAAAGCATCTACAGAGCTTTGATGACCTAAAGAAAGAATATCCTATGATAGCAAAGTATTTCAAGACTCCAGAAGGACTGACAAGTTTCAACAACTTCAATAAAAAGGTAACTCTTGTAAAAAGAGGTGTGGCTGAGGTACTACTTGGGTATAAGAAAGGACAGATATTTGGTAATGATAATAGAGATGCTGCACAATGGGAGCAGATGTTCAAGAAGATGATAATCCTGGCAAAACAGAAGATGGTAGTGATGAATCCTATTAAACTACTGCATGATACTGTAACTAATGTGGGAATACTATCTATGATGGATATGACACCTACAGAGATATATAGAGGAATGAAAGAAGGGTATGGAGCATACAGAGAATTTTCAGCTGCAAGAGGAAAGATGGTAGAACTGAAGATTGCTGCTAGACTGGCAGATGCAAAGTGGGAAATGGATAAGACTACAGAGAATGAGACTGCTAGAAAGAATGCTATTACGATTATGGATATGCATGGTAAGAAGATGAAAGGTATGGACTTCTATGAGGCGTACAATGCAGGATTTGTACAGTCATACAGTACAGACTTGGTTATTAAAGAGATGGATACTATCAGTGGTATACAGAATGATATTGATAAAATGATAGATAAGTATACACATGATAAGAAAGGTAATCCTAATAAACTGTTTGATGCTATAAAGTGGTTTGCAAATACTGGTCCTCAAATAGATGAGATATTGTTGGCTGCTGGTAATAGTGCTAAGTTAAAGGGAAGCGATATTGGTACTGAGCTAGTAGCAGTGGCTAAGAGACTAAAGAATAAGAAGAATGATAAAGATAGTGTGAGCAGATATGTAAGTGAGTTTATAGGGAGTCCAGCATCAGAAGCTGCAGCATATGGCAGTGCTTATATGGTGTTGGGTGATATAATGGCAAAGTATACACTGGCTAAGCACCTGCTAGGAAAAGAAAATCCTAGAAGTGGTACAAGAGGTAATAGACGTGTGTATACAAGTGAAGAAGCATATGCCCTAGCAAATGAGACTTTTATAGACTACAGAGCTAATCTCCCTAAAGAAATACAAGTGCTGAGTGACTATGGTATATTGCTGTTTCCACCATACTGGATGAGAGTGCAGAAGGTGATAGCAGGGCTGATCAAATACCATCCTGTTAGTGCATTAGTAAGCTATGGTACTGAGATGGCAATAGGAGCTGAGAGTCTGAGTGTACTGAATCAGAATATAGTAACTAAAGCTGGTGGATATTATGGTATCATCCATAGTCCTACAGATAGTATAAGTCTACATGGAATAGTGTTTGGATTTGGTGCAGTGTAATAACATAATAACATCCTCCTAGGAGGATGTTATATTTGTAATCTTACCTGCTGCATTTTTAGTAGAAGACTTAGACTCATTGGCTTCGAGTACAGCTTCATAACCAGCTATTGATATTTCTGGTGTGATGCCGAACTTATATTCTGTACCATTAAGTACAAACTTAATGTCAAGTATTGCATCAAATATTGCTACTTGATTATTGTTTTTAATAGCTTCTGAAAGTTCATTTAGTTCTTCTTGAAGCATTGCTATTTCTAATCCCCAGTCAAGTGTAACTGGGGTATTACCTCTAATTCTGTTCCAATTGTATGTGCGTACTAACTGCTCATACGCTTGTTTTTTATGTTTCATTTTAGACATATCCTTAAGTATTTAGTCTGGAAATATACTTGCTACAAATTTAGCAAGTTCAGACCGATAGATGTTTTCTAGTTTAATGTAACTAAACTCTGGGGCTTCACCAAAGTGCTTATAGAGAACTTTAAAGCCTTCTCTAGCTCTGTTCATACCATAGGTCTGACCTTTAGTATCACCCATAAGTACAAGTTTAGAGCCTGAAGCCATTCTAGATATGACAAGTTTGACATCATCTTCACTAAGAAGCTGCCATTCATCCAGTAAGAATATAGACTCGTGGATAGATTCACCTTGTATCTCATCTAACTCTTTGACTTCAAAGTATGTATCCCATATTTCTGTAGATACAAGCTTCTCTTCATCAGTAGATTCTTTACGTCTCTCTTGACGAGCAGTACGCTTATCTAGTAATAGGCGAAGATTTGACTTAATACCACCTAAGTGACCAGACATCTTGTCCTCAGATGAACCAGGCTTAAAGCCTGTATACAGGGCTTTGTTTACTGATACTGGTGGTTTTGATACTAGAATCTTATAGTATTTACGGTCTTTAATGCCACCAGCTGTAGCTGCTAATGATGCCATAAGTGCAAGTATAGTTTTACCTGTACCTATTTTCCCATCAATTACTACAAGTGGTGCGTCTGAGGCAAATACTGCATGTAGCACACAAGCCTGTATAGCATCCATAGGTTGGAATGATATACCAGCATCACCATAAGGTTTATTTGATTGAGATGTGCGTGTTACTGTACCTCTATGGTTAACCCATAAGTCATACTTACCACTGATTCTGTTAATGATACCATACTCGTTCTCATGTAGTGTAACATTGAATAGAGTATTGAACTCTACTAGCTGCATCTCTTTAAGAGAGGCATACTCTTTCTCATATACAGTATCACCTTCTATATTTATGTATCCAGTGTAATCATAATTGATAAAGTTTGTATCCATATCATAGATTGGAACACCTACAGATTTAGCTATAAGCTTAGCACTAATGTCTTCAGTTAGAAGTGCTGTATCTGTTTTATCTAAAGTATCTTTTATGATACACTCATCAGGAGTATCACCTAAATGTGTAGGTATGTTTAATATAGCCACAGCACCAGTATTTACTTGTACCCAGATGTTTTTGATAGCATCTTGTGCTGCTCTCTTTAGGTCTGGATTACGTTTTAGCTTGTCCAATTCTCGTAATACTGTAAATGATATTACAAATTCATGCTCTGTATTAAATACTATAAGCGGATTGTTTATAAGTATGTTTGTGTCTAATGATACTCTCATAATTAATCATCCATTTTTATAGGGTCTGCTGCAGAAGCTTCAATTAGAGCTTTTGCTCTTATTATAGTTTCCTCTTCTTTTCTATACTGCTTACGTAGTTTCTCTAAAGCTTTTGTCTTCTGCTCTATAGTTGCATCAGATGTAGCATACAACGCTACTTTTAAATCATATTCTAACTGTGTCATCAGTTCTCCATTTTAAGTTATAGGACAAGCACCACTTGCACATTCTTGGGAGTCTAGTCCTATAGCCGCATCTTTATTATCTGCATCTAATACTACTGGAAGTAACTTGCTAACGTACTCTTGGTATCGTTCTTTAGTAACAACCTCTTGTGGTAGGTATAGATAACCTAAGTCTGCTGCTGTCTTGCTTGGGTCAGCTCTATATAAGAAGCTAACACCTACATAAATATCCCAGTTACTAAGTAACCATTCAATTATAGCAGGAACTTCCTCAGAAGAATAACTGATAGTGTTAGAAACATTCTGTTGACAATAGTGTACTTGTATTTTCTTGTATCTCTCTAGCTGTGTTATAGCAGATTCAATGTTGATTTCTACTTCACCGTGTTTTGTTATAACCTTGGTGAACTCAATGTCTGACCATTCTACTGGGAATGTTACTAGCACGCCTTCAGGGTCTGCTGGATTAGGATACACATTATAGTTTGCATCTCTAAGTATTCCTAGTAGTGGGTCGTGTTTACCAAAGTTTATATTGTTGAATATGTATTTTCCTAGGGGTTTATGTATTCCCTCTGTCGTGCTCATTACTTTAGAAAGGGTTCCTGATGGTTTTACTGTCGTTACATTCTTAGGTCTCTGGAGACCTAATTCGTCTGCCATACTATAAGCGCCAGCTACTGCTGCAAGCTTTAACTGCTCATAGTCATATGATGATAAATCATCTCTTCTGACTATACCTGTTAAGCCTACACCACATAACCGTAGGAACTCATTGTTAAGGTGCCAAGCTTCTTGCAGTATGCCATCTTTAAGGTTTACACAAGTTTGCCTATAGTTAGCTCTTGCAGCTAATCTAACTGCTTCAAGTAAACCAGCGGAATCACCTTTGAATTTTGCTATGTCTATTTCTACTAAGTTACAGAAGTTCTTGTTTCCTAGTAAAATCTCTACACACGGATTAGCACCATTAAACCAAGGTGCTCTCTTTAATGCTGTTTGTGCATTAATAAACCCTGGTTCTGAACCACCTGCTTCTTCCATAAGCTTGAAGATGTTAGTCATCTCTTGTTTAGATGGCTTGTTATAGAATAGCAGGGAGTTATTAGACTGGATTCTCTGCTCGTTACCAGTAAGCCACCAATCTTTCTTAGCTACAGAAAACTCGCTCCACTCAGGTGCATTATACTCAAATAGTGCTATCTGTGCTGAGCGTCTTGATGACAAGATTGTACCCATCCAGTTAACAATATCAAGTATATCCATACGTGACAATAGCTGACCAGCACGCTTGTTCATAATTACTGCTATAGCTTTGTATGCTTTGGTGATTGCTGTATCACCTGAACTTATCCATCCATAGCCTTTCAATCGAATACCAGCAGGACGTATCTGGGAAAAGTCAAATATTAATGTATCAGCATTATACTTACCTGCCAATAGTTTACCTATAGACTTAGCCCAAGCTTCTGCTGAGTCACCTACTGATATTGTCCATACACCATTCTCAAATGTCTCAAGGTTAGATTCTCTTCCCTTCTCAAATGTACCATCAGGTGCTACTGTCTTAGTAGATGGTATGACCTTAATATTCTTAATAGGTTTAAAGAAACCATTAAGTGTTCCTACAACTGGTGAAAAGCCAACACCACAACCTTGGAGTAACAACCATAATATATCTACACAATCATAAATTGTTTCAGCTTTAGTGAAACTACAATTGAATTGAGATGACTCCCTAGTTTTGGCTACTGTTGTGCCACCTAACCATAAGGTTCTACCTGAGGTTGTGACTTTCTTCTCTAGCATTAACTGTTTAAAAGCTTCTAGCTCGTTATAGTCTATACCAGTCTTTTGTACTCTATCCCATAACCATTCTTGATGTGATATAACACGATTTACTGTGTCATTCCAGCTCTCAAATGAACCGCCGTCTTTAGGTCGGCTGTAAGTGCGTCTTACTACTATTTCTGCTCGTATGTCTTGATTAGTGCTCATTGTTACTACTTTTCTTTTTATGAGCATACCTAATAGTTAAGACACGATCCCATCTGGTTTGTACATCTTCTGCATTTAACCAGACTTCTTTGTCTAGAGTGCTTATAGATATGAGTTCTTCTGGTGTTAAGAATGGTGTATAGATCTTCTTAGCTGCAGTTGTAAATTCTTTATCTATGTAATTTACATAGTCTTTAACTTGTGCCCCAGAACCAGACGCACCATGAGAGTAGTTATGAGCCATAAAGTTAGTAAATGGTTTTATTGTGAGTGTATCACAAGCTAATGCTATTACAGAAGCTGCTGATGCTACTGTACCTGTAAGTATAGAATGGACTGTAGCTTTACTTTCCATAATGGCACTATAAATCATAAAGGCTGAATCAACTATACCACCCTCACTGTTAATGTGAATGTAGATATCTGAACCAGTTTCTGCTGTGTATAGTGAGAAACATAATTCACTGTACTCTTCAGGTCCAAGTATGTTACCGTGGAGGTATGCATGTATAACCTTATTGTCTGTAGATTTTATTATGGGTACGTAATGTTCCCATACTGATGTCTTTTCTTTAGGTATTTCTACTATGAAATTCATTAGTTTCCTTTGTTAAGTTCATTTATAACAAGTTGGGAATACCCTGCTATGTCAGTAAAATTGTCTATATAGAATGGATCACCATTAGCTATGCGAGCAAGTTTATGACATATTAGGATTAAAGCCTCTTGCATATAAAATGGAAGATTGTCAAACTGTACAGAATTATAGAGAGCCATATGGTTCTCTATATCTGTACGAAGTGTATAAGATAACTGTGCGTGTGCTGAGAATTCACCATAACGATTACCACGCTCAATAAGTGTGTCATCTACGGATACCGATTTTTCAAATACTAGCACTGTTATTTTGCCTTATCTAATTCAATCATAAATGCTCGCAAAGTAGGACCTTGCTTACTAAGGTATAAACTGTATTTTCTAATACGAGCAGATGCTGCTTTTGTAGGCTTTTCTTCGTACTCTGTTATTTCTTGAAGTAATTGCTCAAGCACATTTTTATAATTTTTAATCATTGTGTTTCCTTTAAATTTGATTGTTATCTACCCAATACTTAAGTTCTTGGTATACAGCTTTAGCAGCTGTAGCATCAGAATCTTTAAGTGATTGAGCAACTAAGTGTGCATTATCAAATGTTATGAGATGCATAAGTGAAAGTATATTAGTATTGTTGGTATCGAGATTTTGTTCCCAACCATCAGTACTAAGTACTAAAATAAGAGCATCATCAAATGAAATGTTCTGTATGCAGACATGTTTATCTAAGAGGTATGTAGCATCCTCTAAGAGGTTAGCTACTTCTGCAATATTTTTCATTACTTTTTACCAAGTAGTGGTTTGTTAAATAATGGTTTAGGAGCTGCTTTAGTAGTGGATACTGGAGCTGATCCAGAATCACGTCCACCAGCAATCCAAGCTGTAATAGCTTCTTCTGTAAGACCATCTTTATATGTTACATTCTCAGCATAGGCCATATCTTTAGCTAACTTTATACCAGCTTCTGTTTCATTTAGTATCTCTTCCGCTGAAGCACCTGTTGTTGTGTAGAATGCCTTAATGATTTTCTTTTCAGATATTTGCCCTGATTTAGCGTAACCTTCTGGAACCACTGAGTATTCCATTTGAACACGCATCTTAAGTTCAATGTCTTTAAAGTCTGGAAGGATAGCTACTTCTTTTGCAATACCTGCTTTACCAATAGGAAGTTCTGCTTCTTCAGGATTAGAGATGTCTTCAATTCCACAAACTACTGCTAACTTGCTGAAGAGTCCTGCTTGGAAGTTAGGTGAACCATCATTGTTATCCAAGCGGATAGCACCATACATTACTTGAGCTGTACCGTTATTGTCTACAAATAGATTGAGAGTACGAGCACCTTTATCGTTGATATCAACGATAATGTTCTTGAGTGTGACATCATAGATGCCTGACTTATTGATTGTGTTACTTCCACCTTCTGACTTAGAAGCTGCAGTAAGATCAACTTTGAAAAAACTTGCCATTATATATTCCTTGTGTGTTGTGTTCTTGCAGGTGACATCCTGTGAACGATACTATGTATCAACTATTAAAATGACCACTCAGCTAGATCTACCTGCTGTGAAAGGAGAAGATTAATGTGAGATTTTAAAGAGAAATATTCTTCACCTTCTTTGAGTGACTTACTTTTAGATGGATCTACTGTATTAGCAACATACATCTTATCTGGAAGATCAATGATAGCTGTGCGAGCTTGCTTGTCTTCACCTCTCATATGAACTGCACGATGTTTCATCTCAGATATAATAGTGATAGATTCATTGACTGTACTGTAAAAGCCACCTTTCTCAAGGAACTTACCAGAACCAAATGAAATGTAGTTACCAGTGGCTTTACCGTCTGCTTTCTCTTCTATAACGTGGTTGAGTAAGATGACAGAGATTCCATTGAGTTCTAATGTTTCGTGAATGAAGCTTGTAAGTATTGCCATTTCTTTAGTTACTTCTGCACCTTGACTACCATAGACGTTAGGTTTTTGTGAAGCTTTATCAATGACATCCATAAAGATCTGAGATACTGAATCAATAACAACAATTTCTGGGTAGTATCCAAAGCGTTCATTGAATAAACTGAGTTTATCCATGATACCATCAATATGGGTTTTCTTTCCATCAATAGTCATATCTCCACCAAAGCAGAGAGTCTTCATATCATAGAACGTATCTACAAGCATATGAGGTACCTTTAGTGAAAATGATTTAGCATCTCTTGATACAACAAATGATTCTTTTCCTAGTGTTCGTAAAAGGTCTGTTTTACCAGCACCTGCTTTACCATTGATTAATAATTTAATTGCCATTAGTATTTTCCTTTAAACTCATAGATTTAAATATGATGTGTGTTAATTCTGGATGAGAACGGACTGCTTGTATGGATTCTGCTATGAGTGTAAGAGTATCAGTTATCATCTTCCAGTCATCTTCTGTGATAACTTCTGTGAGTACTGTAACTCTAGGTGGTGTAATCTTCCCAATAGGCTTCCCTGTCTTTTCAGAGATGCTTCTTGTGTCGATAGGACGGTTAACATATACTAGACGTATTCTGTTAATAGGGATGTTATTATACCTAAGCATATAACAATAAGCAAGTAGTTGAATACGATACTCAAATGGAATCTTAGTAGGTTCTGTAGCACTGGAGTAACTTTTATAATCAACCAAAATATCACCTGTTCTATTATCGAATGTTCCACCAATATAAATGTCATCTAGGATAGGACACCATAGGGACTTCTCAACTTCAGTAGGTGGGTTATGACGGATGTAGTCATTGATGAGAGTCATAGCCATATCAGGATAAGCATTACGGATAACGTCTAACTGAATAGCATCTTCAGTCAATGGCTGTGATCGTGCAATTTCAGTGATGTATTCTTCTACCATCTCTCTAGTGAAAGGAATCTTCTCTACATAGCTTTGAGCTGCTGCATGTACACAAGTTCCTAGAATTGTAGAAGTAGAAGCAGTGAATGACTTCTCTCCTAATACGTTGTCCTTATACCATACTGAAGGGTATGAAAAGAACTTGCCTATAGATGAAGGACTGATCTTGAAGCTGGCTTCAGGAATGTTTAGTTTTGAGTATTTGAAAATATCATGCATCTGATACCTCCCAATTATCTATGTTATCTGATAGTGTTGTGTATAAATTACCAATACTATAAAAACCTCCATCGTGCTCTTCAGCTTCTGCTAACGCTTTAGCAATAAGTCTGGCTTCTTCTATTGAGTTTGCTTCTACTGCTATGTCAATGGCATCTGTAGATACAACATCAAACTCTACTCTAACTATGTATTTCATATTTCTCCTTTTTGTTTGGGGTGGAGTCTTGGTTGTACTATTCCTTTTTTAACAGTACCACCAAGCTGATAAATCATAGCTGTAACTGCTGCTCTAGTTCTAGATTTGAATAATGCATGAATGGTATCAATACTTCTATCAATTCCAAAGTATGTTCCAGTCATAAATATACGGTTCTTTAGTAGTGTTATATCTTCCATACTCCAACGAGTAGAAGTATGTTCTTCTCTAGTAGTATCTGATGGATAGTCATGAGTGGTTGGAGGTACTGGCTCTTTGCTTTCATTTCTAAGCTGTGCTAGTTGTAAACTCAACTCAATAATCTTCTGGTTGTTGCTTGATATAGCGTCTGACAATTCAACAATACGTTTCTTGTATTCCATAATGTCATCTCTCATATCCATATAGTGATAAGCGTCATCATCTACAAGTATAATTTTCATTTTCTTATCTCCTTTATTTCCATTATATCATCGTCAATCCCTTCTTCTTCTGCAATATTTATCATTTCTGAAATATCAAAGTTCTCTATGGTACCACCATCTGATTCATAATATATGGTGTAATCAAACTCATTGTTTGAATTTTTAAATCCAATGATGACTTTCTCACCATTGTATATAATGTATGTTTTAGACATTTTATCTCCTTATCGTATATTACCTCTAAAAAATCTACCCATTATATTCTCGTTGAGAAATGATGGATGCTCTATTGCTTCATATGTAAACAAGAACTTATTTTCTAAGTATGTGAGTTCTCTCTTTGAGTAAGCAAATTGAATTATAGTTTTAAATTCAATTGTCTTATTTAAGGTTAACTTTGATGATCCAATATACTTCTTCCAATTTGTTTCTTTTCTCAATATATCAAACTGCACTCTTTTACCATTTATGGTTCTACCAATACGATATAGTGCTTCTGGTCTTACTTCACCAGATTTCAATGCTGGTAGTATTTTTTCTGCTATACATTGCTTCTTTCCTAGATAATGTGTACCATCTATGTATGTGATTAAGTATACAAAACCAAATACATTTTTTGGTAATACCTCAACAGGAGCATCTTCATATGTCCAAGTCATCGTGGTAGGTAGGAGATAGTTTCTAATAGTTCTCCTGCTTTTCCTGAGTTATCTTTGAATATCATTTCTTTACAGACGAAACCATCTACTAAGTATCTAAATATACATACTGCACCATGAGTGTCGTGAGTACGAAATCTACGAGTAGTGGTAGTATTAACAAATTTATGTGAATTGTTTACAGATGACCCAACAACAATGTTGTCTTCTGAAGTGTTCATACCACCATAAGATTTATCAGTTTTATAATGGCATGCTGAAACGTTATGCCATATAGGGTAAGCTTTCATATTATCTCCAATATTCTATGCTAGAATTATCTGTATCCAGATGATCTTCTATTTGATTGTGCTCTATGTCATATATGTCGTTACATAAAGCTAGAGCTTGCCAGGGATTTCCATTGTATACATCTATGATTAGCTGTTCTAATTCATAGTCTGATTTAAATACTTCTTCATTATATGAAATAAAGTATGATATTGTAACTGTTTCAGTTACACTAAATTTAACTTTCATTAAAATATCCTTTTTATCATTATGTGTATGTTACGTATAGCATTAGCAGATGCAGGTTCATCCCAATATTGGTTTATTGCTTCTACTAAGTCTGATGTGTACTCTACGTTAGCTCCTAGGTCGTGAGCATGGTATACAACTCTAACCAAAGAACGATAACGTTCTCCTACTTGTGCATTGTAAGCATAAGAGAATGTTTCTAATTCATCAGAAAGAAGTGCTTTAGCTTGGCTTGTTGTAAGCTTTGGTTGTTCTTTACGTGGTTCTACGGATGCTGCTACTAAGAGATGTTCTTTGACACTAATTGGTAACTGGTCTGTTACTGATAATACAGTACGACCTGCATATGCAAAGTAGATTTGAGACTTTGGTAGAAGATCGGACTTTAGTGAAAGAGATTCTGATATTGATTTTATGAATGGTCTCCACTGTATATCAGGAATGTCTACCATTGCATCAAGTTCTAATAGTATACGAAACTTGAATGGGTTATTGGAGTCTGATGTACGTGCAATATGGTGGTTTATATCTTGTAGTATAAAGTGACATTCTTCATCTGTAATAGAAGAGTCATCAATGTCAAGACATACCCACTTACAACCACCAATGATGTTCTCTTTAGAACGTTTACCGTCTTTGAACTGGAATGGGGCATAAGCTAAATCATATCTTAGTACATCATCTAAGTCTTTGAATAGTGTCTCTGAGAACTCATATCCCACAGCGCACTGAGATTGTCTTTCCTCTTTAGTGCCTGTAACTGTAAGATATGATACTCCAATAATGTCAGTCTTTTGAATTGCTTCATAACAGATACCATCATCACATATAGTGTATATACCTGATTTATCGTATGATGTAGCTAAGTGTACTAACTCTTTCATCTTAGTGGTTGGTGTACCACTAGTAGGAATATATGCTAACTTTCGTAGCTGATGTAAGCCTATAAAAGATTTGTTGTCTTGAACCATAGACTTCATGTAATCAACAAATACTTCGTATGGTTCTTTCATTAACTCTGTTTCAAAGTTCTGCATGTCTTCATCTAGCATCTCACAGTAAGTGATAGCTGCTATGTAATCATCTAATAATATACTGTTATGCTTATTGAAAATAGCTATAGCTCCTGAGAACTTAAGTGCTTTCCATTGCATATGAGAACGTACTAGTTTAGATATTTGGTATTGTGGTGAAAGTGTATTAGATAGTTCTTCGTTGTATCGTTTATAAGTGATAAATAATTCTCGTACTTCTGCAGATACTTTTAAAGGCTGTCCTGCACCTTTAGTAGCTTCAGCAGCTACTTCTTTGATTAAAGTAGATACTTTCTTTCTAGCTAGTAAGGATGCATCCTCAGCAGCTGTTTCTGCTAGAAGCATAGCTGCAACTGTTGGATATACTGTCGATAGTATAGTTTCAGGTGAGAAGTTGAAGAATGATCTTCGTGCTAGTTTAGTGGAGAACTCTCGTTTGAATATGCGTTTGATGGATTCATCATAAAGTATATTGTTCTGAGAACCAACAAAGAGAGCAGTGACTGGAAAGTTCTTGATAGCTTTACCTTGTTCTTCTTTGTTGCCAATAAGTTTGACTTCTTTGTTACCCTCATCATATACTTCAGAGATGAACTGTAGGAGAGGAATGATTCCCCCTGACACAAGTTCTGAACCTATCTCTCCCGAATACAAGAAACCTCCTCCTATACCAGATTCCTCTAGTGTGTTGAAGTGTTTCATTAGTCCTTTCTGAGTGCTGTCTACTGAAGCAAATAGATCTTCTGGTTTCTCATAAAACTCTTTGTAGGTATTCCACTCATCAGGGTCAGGTTTACCAGCAAGCTGTGCAGAGCGTATAGCATTCTGAGTAGCTACTGCTTTACGTTTGTCTTCTATTATTATATAGCCTTCTTTAAAACACTTTCGTACAGAGTTTACTGCTGAATCTTTACCAGAGCCAGAACCGCTTATGACAAAGGACAAACTATTGATAGGAATCATAGAACCATTCCAATGCTCAATGTTACGTCTGAAGTGTGATGCAAATAACACTAGTTCTGATGCAGCAATAGTAAGCTTGAAACGGTACGGTATCTGTGGATTGTTTATTGACTCTACAGTCTGACGCACAATGTCAGGGAGTGCCCCTGAGAAAGCACCTTTTGTAGTGAGGTCTTGTTTAAGTAGCTCTAACATAATGATGCCTTTAATCGCATGAGATGGTTGAGTAAGACATATTTCTAGCCTTATATTTACTATTAGATACTGATTTACTGTTTATTTTTTTAGAATAGAAATTGTATAATGCAGTGTGTGCCTGACAGTAGTATAAATGTTCAAGCTCAGGAATAAACTTATTATACTGTTTATCATCATGGAAGATATGATCACACTTACCTTTCAATAGATTGTAGTTCTCAAGTGTCCTAATCTTGTTAGCTTCATATTGTTCTTTAGCTAATTTGGTAACATGAGACTGTTCCTCCTTAGATAGATCAGCAAATGGCCGATACTTACCATGGTATGGATTAACACTGAAAAAGTTATCTGGTAATGTAATAGCAAACTCATGAGTAAACCCTTTCGTGTACTCTTTAGCTGCTGAGACTACTACCTCTTTAACAATGTCTTCTACTCTGTAGTTATCGATATCAAATTCTCTGGTTTTCATAGTGTTCCTTTATTTTATTATTACTTTATCTAGTATAGATTTACATAAAGTAACTTCATCTAATTTATGACCAACGTTTATAACATTATCTAATTCAGTTGGGTTGCCATAGCCTGGTACAAGAGATGTTCCAAATGTGTTCTCTAATACTGCAAAGAAAAATTTACGTAACAGTCTTTCGTTTAAGACTGCTGACATAACTTGTATTGATTTTGGATCTCTATGAGAGAACAACGGTAGAGTGGCAAGAAAGTTATTTTTACCTTCAATACTACAGTTACTATCTGGAAATACAAGTGTTATCTTGCAATAGATATGTTCTCTTTCTAATAGTTCTATTGTTGCTAATATCTTAGCCATATTGTCACGTATTGTGCTGTTATCTACCAAATATGAATATGAAATGCTAATGTAAAGTTCGTAGAAATATGATATGTATTTCTCAGTTGGAACTAAGAAACAAGCTGGGTCTTCTGCAATAACTTTAGCAACATCCCATAGTTCTCCTTCCACATCATAATGGTATGACTCATAAATATACTCTGTTATTAATCCTCTTTTAAGAAGAGTTTCTTTAACTCTGTTTTTTATGATTTCATATTCTCCTTCTGTTATGGTTGGTTTATCTATAAGAAGTTCTTTTAAAGCAGTAGTGTATTCTATACCACACTTATTAATCTCTTTCTGTGTTAAAGTTTTAACGTGAGATTTGAAATGTAACAAGTTACGATAATTGAATATTACTGTATCTGCAGGGTTAAGCTTAGTAAGCCAACTACGTGGATGAATATCTGGCAGAGCTGAATGTGTAATGATAGGTTTCATTGTTGTTCCTTTATAATGGTATATCTGTATTAGAGTTTGTTATGGTTCCTGATTCTTTCTGGACTACTTCCCAGAGTTCATCTACTGATGTAGCGTCTGATTGTGTCATTGTCTTCTTAGACTCTTCTTTATTGTGTAGATCTACTGCTTTTATGAAATCATCATAAAGTAATGGATATTTATGAAAGATAACATCAAGGTATACACAATTAGAGATATTAAGTTGAGATAGCTGATGAAGCCTAATAGCATCTCTCATTGTAACAGTTGATGTCACACCATGTGACTTTAATACTGATCTAGCAATATCTGCATGTACTACAGTCTTAGGGGAAGTGAGAAGAAGTTCTAATTCAGGATCTCTGTCTAGTGCGATATTGAAGTATCTGTCTAGTGTGGAGAAGTCTAGCTTTGAACGTCCAGTATAGGTACTGTGTGCATCTGATGGGTTAGCTGTAGCAACTAATCTGAATGAAGGATGCTTTTTTACAATGCAATCAGGGAATGAAATAAATCCATTCTCTACTGTGTTGAGGCAGAGGAGTATGTTAGGATCTGCAGCATCAATTTCGTCTAACAAAAACATTCCACCATTCTCAAATGCATTACGAAGCTGAGTAGGAATGTATAATCCATTAATGGAAATAAAGCCAAGCAGTGCATTCACTGACATCTGCTTTGTACACGAGATAGAATGGAAAGTTAAGTGTAAATCTTTAGCTATTTGCATAGCCATAGTAGACTTTCCAGAGCCAGCTGGCCCAGAGAGGAGTACTGGAATACCAGACTCAATAACCGTCTTAACATAGGAGTATTTATTATGATGCATCTGATGCTCCTAGTTTAAATTCTGATATGTTTATTTTTGTGGTACCATCAAATACTTCTCCAATATTACTAGAGAGGTACTGCTTAACAACATTGTTAAGGAAGAATACTATATCTTCTTTATTTGACACATAATGTACTGGAAGTGTAGCGTCAATACAAAAGATGGTAGAATAATGTGACATTACAGGTTTTAGGGTTGTATTCCATAATTTGTATAGTGTTGTTGGAAGTGCTTCTACTAGCATATCCACACTTAAGTTGTTTTGCTCATTGGTTTTTAGTTCTTCTCTATCAAATAGAGTTAACCATAATGGAGAAATACTTGGTATTGCAAGCTGCTTCAACATGTAATAAGGTGTGTATAAGTTAGGATGTACCCATAATGGAAAGTGCTCTGGAGGTGCAATAATATGAGAAATTGGTGTAGTAGCTATTGACATAATATCGGTTACAGCTATTTGTAGCTGAGATACAGTTGTATAATTATTAATAGACTGTTTAGCAGCTTTGAAGTCAGATCGTAGTTGGAGAATTATGAACATCATGAATTTTATCTGAAGGTCAGTAAAGCCTTCCTCTGCTGGTATATCTGTTTTTTCTAATGTTTCCCATATAGTATGGGCTGGTGGTTTTGTTGTTGCGAATTGGAATAGTTTCATAGTGTTCCTTTAAAATATAATACTACCTATCGTAATAGGTAGTATATAGCCTAGATGTACTTACTTTCTGTTAGAGTGAGTAAGTTAGCTAGAACAGGGCTTGTAGCTAGAATACGTTCTAATTCTTTATCAAAGATAGCAGCAGAGTTTTCTTCACATTCTTCTACAGCTGTGGAGATTGCCTCAGTAATAGCTCTTTTTGCTAGGTGCAATTTAGATTCATTATCTAAATACTTCATATTTACTGTACCATTTGGTGTGTTAACATATGGTATCTCAATATCAATATAAGTATTACCATATTCGTTACGTACTCCAGTAATAATATTGGCAATGTCTATTAGTTTGGCTTCATCAGAAGCATCCGAAGTGAGTATTGTGTTGAAAGTCATAGTGACTCCTTTTATTGGGTTGGTGGATTGCTCCGTATATACTAGTGAGCTTACACTTAGCGGTTTACATCGACTAAAGAATCACCAATAGTCTTTGTACGGGAGCTTGCACCCTCTACTTTATCTTTATAGCTGAATGATAGTAGTCATCATAAGCTGCGGCTTATCTGATATTGTATAACTTCTTACATACTGATTAGGAATGTGCTGAGTACTGTTGGAGTCTGAGCCTAGTAACCTCCATAACACCATACGAATATGGTGCTAGGAAATTAATGAGTAGCTAGTATAACGCTACACACTCACCATTTTGCCAAATCTCTAGAGACTCGGCTAGTATCTCATCATTATCATGGTCCTTCTTATACCCCTGATACTTAGTAGCTAACTCATCCCATAATTCCTTACAGTTTTTAGCACTATTAATAGTAGCTGACTTATGTTTAATAACTTTGTATTTGATTGTATATTTCATATTATTCCTTTAATGAGTGGAAGACCAATCAGGTCCAGATGTAGCATCAGCACGAATGGGGAGGTTCATACTGATTCTAAATACTTTAAAGCTTTTAATAGCCCTTCTTTAGTATCACCTAATAGTCCCATACCAGTATTGCATTTTTGGCAGAGTAGCCCTCTAACCACTCCTGTTGTATGGCAATGATCTACACTTAACTTATAAGTATTAGCTCTACCCTTCTCAGGAGTGTTACCACAAATAGCACAACTATAGTTTTGATTCTCTAATAATCGTATATACTCTTCTGAAGTTATTCCATATCTTTTTAGTAATCTAGAATTAGTAGAAGCTGCTTTAATGTCATTACCTGAAGTAGTTACCCAGTTAGTTTTATAAGTATCAGCACATTCTTTGCAGCGTGTGTCTAATCCATTAGCCCTTCTATTATTCTTATAGAACATAGATACATTTTTCTTTAAGTTGCATGATGTACATTTTTTAGTGTTTGTTTCTGCATCTATTCTAGGGGTATTCTTTGAGTAGCTGCAAGTACTGCACCTTACAACTGTTCCCTTTGAAACCTTAGAAGGTTCTGCTTTAAAAACACACTGGCATTCTGGGCATTCAAACTCTATATACCTAATTTTTACAATACTATCTGGTGTTGTATATATAGGTCCTAAGTCTTTAACAATTTTTAATGGTAACATTTCCTGAGTCCAAGTTTTCATACTACTCCTTTACTCTGCTATTATAGCATGGAAATTAATATAATGCAAGGTATGCAGATTAGTGACATTCTGCCCAATTCTTACCTGATAGGACTTCTCCTGTGTAGGTGCACTTCATACCTAACAGTTCTGAGACTTTAGCATAGGATGTTTGTAGTATATGCTTTACAGCTTCTACACAATCATCCCGTACAATAAAGTCAACCTCATCATATATGGTAGCCTGTTGCTTGAAGTGCTCCCCCTGTATAAGACCTGCTTCTACAAAGGAATGATGTATTATGTTGAGGTAGTTCTTCATAGCTTCAGCACCTTGACCTTGGCAGAAATAGTTGAGACACTTATGAGGTGAATCAACTGGAATAAGTCTACCACCAAGAGTGAGGATACCACCATTCTTCTCAGCATCTTTACTGAGCTTCTTGATAAGGTCTGATAAACCATTCGTAGATTGTACCAAACGATCTTGTACTTGCTTTCCAAATACAGCCTGCTTAACAAGTTGTTCGTTGTATCTAACATATACTGCTGATACCCCTGATTTAACTGGATATAGGTATTCTCCGTCTACTTCTTTAAGACGTTTCTCAATAGCTTCTACTGCTGAATCCCATTCTTGTTCTGTATAGTCTATGTAGTCTTTACGTCCTAGTAATGTGTATCCTGTAAGTGTAGCTGAAGATCCATACAATAAGCCGAACCATAGAGGTTTTGCATCTGTACGAGATACTCCACAAGCTGCTGCATTAAGACTGTGAAGATCTGTACCTAAGTCTTTGTCTCCTGAAACAATGATAGCATTAAGTCTACCATCATCAAATTCCCATAGTGCTTCTGCTAGGTTTACGTTCTCTTGACCGCCAAAGTCAGTACCAACAAATGTCCATCCTTCAGGAGCTGTAAACAATTCTCTGAATTCTTTAGCTGCTGGTATCTGATTAAGGTTAACAGATGAAGACGTAAATCTTCCAGTGACAGTACCATTGGTATCAATACGAGATGTTATGGTAGAGTCAGATCGTACTGCTTCATTGAGACCTCTAAGTTGAGATAAGTCTTTAACTATCTTGAGGTAACGTCTAAGATCTGCACCATAATCTCCAAGGGCAGTGAGTTCTTCTCCATTAACTTTTGCTGTATTTTTATCAGTATATGTACTGAATTCAAAGTCATACATCTGCTTAAGCCAATGACGTATCTTATGACGAGAACCTGGATCAAATTTAGTGAGTTCTACTGGGGTATACTCACCTTCATAATACGTGTATATTCTTCTATGAGGTGAAGCAAACCATTTGTATTTCTTAAAGCGTATCTTCTTATTCTTTAGAACTGTATACTGAAATGGATGGTATGCTATAGCAGTAAGTCCTATATATGATTCATCTGGAATATAATGCTTAGTTCTACGTGCTTTAGCTGGTATGACATCAGGAGCCTTACGTAGAATCAAAGGCTTGAATGTACGAGATAATCTCATAGATATATTGAGCTGTTCATGCATAAGCTTCTGCATAAGCAGTCTCCCATTATCTACATCATAATAGAAACCATAGTGTACTTGTTCTGCAATAAGAGCTGCTACTTTATGCTCCAAGTCAATAACTGATTGAGATGGATAGTTCTTAGCTGATAGCAAGTTCTGGTATAGCTGATAAGTGACATCAACATCTTGAATACAATAATTCATCATAGATGTAGTAAGTTTACTCCAATCAGAATGAGAACCTTTATGGTAATGCATACGATCTCCAAAGGCTTCAAGTGAGAATGAACCATATTTTAATTTGTTGAAGTCAGGAATTGTATAATCTAATTCTGTTAGTTCATCTTTAGTATAGATAAGCTTAGCAAGAAGCATAGTATCAAGACATGGAGTATGAAGCGTTCCTAGTATATTATTCACAACAATACAATCAAAACCAATACCATTATGAGCAATGATGAGATCAACGCTATTAAGTACCTCTAATGCATTATTAAGAGTACCACTACTACCAGGAAGATAATGAGATGTATATATCTGTGTAGGATTATCATCTACCTTCACACTGATACAATGAATCTTATCTACAGCATACACGCCTTCTACTGGAATAGCAGTGGTTTCTAAGTCAAATATTGCTGTAGTCATGACTTCTCCCATATTGTGTTTCCTTATTTAATACCAGCAGTTATACTCATACTCAGCATCATTATCTATGATGTCTTTATGAACTGCTGTGAATACTTTAATTAAATCTTCATACTCTTCTTGATCCATTTCACCTGTACCATAGAAGAATCCTTTAATAGTGGGTAAAGAGGCTTCTGCTAAGTCTGCTAGTAATTTATCCAGTGTTTCAATGTTGTTCTTATCAAGTATTGTAGGTACACAATTCTCTTGATTACAGTTTTTCTCAAACCAACCTTGTAGTTGATTATTCTTTCTCCAGTACGCTACTTCTTCTGTTTGTTTCTTTACTGTTACTTTGGTTAAATATTGATCTAATCCCATTGTGTTTCCTTTATTTGTTAATGTATATAGCGTTATTTAGTTTAAGTCTGGCTCTGCTTGCACAGACGTAGTATAAACGTAATTCTTCCTCATCATTAGTTGATCTCTCTGATGGTTTCATCCCAATGATATCATCCAAGTCAAAATCATTAGCAATAGTCACTAAATCAAAGGTAAGTCCCTTAGAAGAGTGAGTTGTGCTCAAGGTGATAAAGTGTTCATCAGGATGTTTCTCTGCTTGCTGAGCATGCTTATATGCTTCGTATACCTTGGATGCACCATACTTCATGATGGTCTGTGCTGCAGTCTTAATGTTACGGTCCTCATCACCATGAAGTATAAGGATATATGCAAGACAAGTACGATACTTAGACGGTAAAGTCTTTGAAGAATAATAATGATCAACATCCTTCTGTATGTACTTTAAAGCAGGATCAAATATCTTACAATCCTTCTTCAAATTCATAAGAGTAAGCATATTAGAGAAGATCTCTTTAGCTTGTCTGGTGAGATTGAATGGTATATGCTGAGCAGTGAGAGTAATCATATATTCAATAAGACCACTATTAGTACGAGAGATAATAGCTTCACTACGTATAGTAGTATCAGAATGCTCAGTACCCTTGAATACAATAGTATCATCAAGGTGACGGTGAATGAATGATTCTATACGCTCTGCAATAGCTGTAGAGCAACGAAATGACTGGGATAGTGTTTTGGTTACACCAATGTCTTTAAGAGCTTTAAAGCCATTTATGGTGTGATTAAAACTATATATGTTTTGTAGTGGATCTCCTACCATTATCTTCAGGTTAGCTGGAAGTAATAAAAATATCTCTAGTGTTACAGCATTGATGTCTCCAGCTTCATCCAACATGACGACATCAAAGGGAGTATCATAAGTGATACAGCCAAGATGGAGTAACATATGGTAAAGCTTGAGATAGAATGCATGTGTACATGGCATAGTCTTATCATGCATAGCATTGAAATACTTAGAAATTATCTGTTGATTAGACGGTTCTTCTTCTATGAAGTAATCATGAAGAGAAGTGTATTTAGAAAGACAGAAGGTTTCAAGGTGTCTAACTACTAGTACTTTATCATCATAGTCTATTTTCTCAGTAATATCACGATAAGTGAATGATGCAACTTCTCTCTTTTTTCCAGTAGAGCCATCAAGTGATAGACCATGTGTGACAGTAGGAGAATATGCTAAAGAATGAGTAGTCTTGCATTCAACATAAGTAGGGAACTTAGCTTTTGATTCTTCTGCTATTGCTTTATTGTATGCCAGATATAGTTGTGATGTATGTGGCAAAGCTTCTGCTACTTTAAGAAGAGTGTATGTTTTACTAGCACCAGCAACAGCTGATACTTTTAGGATAGATCCTAGTGAAAGGATCGTAGCAGTTTCTATAATGTCTTCTTGTTCTGCTGTTAGTGTATACATTTAGTTTGCTGTGGTTAATAGTATTTGAACTTCATTATCAAAGGCAAACCACATAGCCTCCATAATATCATATACATCTTCTTCTATCATATCCATAGTAAGCCTATGGTCTGATGGTAATGTATTTAAATATGCTTCTGTAACTGTTTCTGTAAATGTCACTGTATCTCCTTTAATTTATATTTCTGCTGTAAATTCACAATAATCATTTTTTAATAAATGATTATATATTTTTGTACCTAGAATATAATCTGCATAATTAGATTGATGCTTCTCCCAGATAGCTGGTAATTCTGAGTTATATACACCCATGATTTTGTTATTATAACTAGAATTTTGATCAAAGAAAGTATCTAGTAATATTATATTCTCATTGCCTATAGCTTTGATTATAGCATCTAACTCTTCTTTGACAGTATCAATATCTTCTTTATCATAGTTGTAATACAGCTCGTCTGGTTGACAACCTGCTACTCCAAATCTATCTGCTGCATTTGAGTACTGAACTCCAAACCAAAACTTTCCTTCTATATCTCCTGAATAATAACGTCCCATGTCTATTTCCTTTTTATTATTTAATTAATTATATTAAATCAGTGGTGTAAATTTCACCATTATTTAATGCCTTTCTTCTAAAATCCACTGACATGCTGCAAAGAGTGCTTCTGATTCTGTATCAAAAATTATTTCATTAGCATAATAGAATTTTTTATTAGCTTTTCTCTCCATATCTGGATTATAGAAGTGATGTAGTTGCACCACATGTTTGCTGTAATTTTTCTCAGATAATACTCTACTTGTATTAATAATGAATTTATTACTAAATACCCACTCTTTACACAAATGAGTTAAATCGTGTGTAGATAAGTAGCATTCACCATTAATAATTTGGTTAATCTTATAGTCTTTGTAAGAACCTGCTATCCCAGTTACTGCTGTGAATAGTTCATCTGTTATCATAACGATTCCTTTTTTGTGTTGAATATAAAATAATGTGATGGTAATGTTAAAATATCTTTTACTACATTTTGATACTTTAACTTTTCTTCCAGTGTCTTGAAATGATCACTATCAGAATATGTCATTTGCAGTAATGTCCAAAGAGTATCTTTAGCTAGAGTAAACCAGTTATCCTGTACGTTTATAGTATCACAATGAGCTATGAATGTTTTGATTATTTTCTCATCAATACTATTTGCATCAATTTCTATCATAGATATTTGAGTAGTTTTCATATTATGACTTTACAATTAATGATAAATATCTTTTTGGTATGACCTTTTTCATCTCTTGTGCTAATACTTGTATTTGAAAGTATGCTGCGTTAGAGTCTCTAAGTTTAAGTAGGTTCTTTAAACTTCTAAGATTAATAGTCATAACTAAGTCTGTTTTCCAGTTGTCTGTAACTATATGCTTAATAGGGTCTCCAGCATTACGCTTAGTTTTCATAGTCATAAGTGCTTTATATACTATACTAGAAGATACTTTAGTATTGTCTAATTGTGATACATACTCTAACTGTTCTTTAGATAATAATAAGCTATATAGATTGTCTTTACCAAGAATACTAGCATGACATAGTAATTTATAATACATAGACTCTATCTCTGGTAAAACAATATCCCAAGTGGCTACTGTAAACATATGTAGGTCTTGTATTTTCTCTGAGAAGAAGTCAAATGAATTCTTGTTATAACTGGAAGCTATTAAAGCACATATGATAGGTGTCATAGTGTACCTAGTAGATCTAACTGTATAAGATGCTATACGATGACGTACAAGCTCTTGTAGTATACCTCTGGAAATACCTACAATATTAAATGTAAGGTTGATATGTTCCATAACTGAATCGTGAAAGTATACGTGACATAATTGGTTCATGAGTTCTGATGAATCTATATCTTCTACTGGTTCAGATATAAAGTTCTGTACTTGCTCATGTTCTGAGTGCTTGAATGAGTCATAAGCTGTTCTACCAGCTATTTCTGCATTAACTAATGGAGAGGTATGTAATAGGGATACCTCTGGGTATATGTAATCTATACCATACATATTATATGCTTTCATTTGTTTCCTTATACTCCATAATAATGTCTGATGACCAGTAGGCTGTCTTTGCTTTAGTGTTGTTATACTTATAGTTTAAAGATAGTAAGAATGCTAGGTATTCTCTATAAGCTTTAAATTTATTAGTAGCATCTACAAGTTGGTTTTCATAATTCTTATTGTATTCATACACAAGTATGTTGAACTTGCACATTCCTATAAGCTCTCTGATTGATAAAGCATCTTCTAGATTTTCTATAAAAGCTTGGGACTTAATAACCGCTAATGGGTGTATCATGCATAAGCTCTCAAACTAACAGGAGTGTCAAATACTTTTAGAGCTAGCTTTGCGTTAGCGATATTTACGTCAGCTTTCAATATTTTATTTTGAATCTGTAGTGATTCAATAACGTCTTTCAAAAGTAGCAAGTCTTCGATATCTACTTCGACAGTTTTTATGTTGTCATAGTTTGCCATATTAATGGCTTTAAGTATTGTGTTTAACATTTTTATAGCCTTTATAAAATAGCTATGACAACTAAGTCATAGTTTCTAATTAAGTAGTTACCAACAATAGTATAATAGTACTTGGAATAAAATGTACCATTTACTTTAATCATATACTTAGATCTATTATTAGTTATACTATGAATCATATCATACTCTTTATAATTTCAACCATAGCACTACTAAAATCATAGCCATTCCAGTTTTTACTGGTTTCAATGATTCTATTTATCTCCAGTTGAAGATC
>JFJP01037288.1_pt1 | contig 33446 bp, 23 predicted proteins | sample 431651 | NCBI WGS metagenome assembly JFJP01 (sample SAMN02602958, study PRJNA72255) | Microbial mat metagenome, whole genome shotgun sequencing project. | biome: fresh water; feature: sink hole; material: water; isolation source: purple microbial (photo- and chemosynthetic) mats found in... | reverse complement strand
AACCTATTCCAGTTTTCTCACCAGCAGCGTACGACAGCGTAATTTTGATATTCTCAAAATTTGTCTCGATTTGCCTCGCCCCTTGCTGCATGAGCGTATTAACCTACGTGTGCACGAAATGGCAAGAAACGGGCTCTTGCAAGAAGTACAAGCATTGTTGCCCCACAGGCAGTTGAATGCACTGAATACGGTGGGCTACAAAGAAGTTTTTGAATATCTGGATGGCAGTATTAGTTTTGAAACAGCCATAGAAAACATACAGACCAATACCAGACAATATGCGCGCCGCCAGTTAACATGGTTCAGACGCGACAAATCTTATCACTGGTTCGAACCTGCACAATTGGATGAAATAGAAGCCTTGATAACGAAATACATGCAACATGAGTGTTGAATCTGTAAAATATACCTTACGGGTATACGCCATCATTCGTAATAGCCGCAAAGAGGTACTCATAGCCGACGAATATCATTTTGATATGCCCATGATCAAGTTTCCGGGTGGTGGCATGCAATTGCATGAAGGGGTATTGGAAGCTTTGCAACGCGAGGCGTGGGAGGAATTGCAACAGCCACTGCAGATTGGCGATTTGTTTTATGTGACCGATTTTTATCTGCCCAACAAATTCAGGCCTGAGTTTCAGCTTATCAATATTTATTATTTCGCAACGCTTACACAGGAAATTACATTTCCGCTGGCTAACAGTAAATTTGAGAAAACACCTTTTATTAACGGTAGTTTTGCATTCAGATGGGTGCCTGTAGAAGCACTTGCTCAAGAGGATTTTACCTTCGATTCTGATAAAGCCATGGTTCAGAAATTAATCGCATGGAACAAGAACCAATCTACATCTTTTTCTTCCTGATTTTAAGAATTGACTTGTATGAAATTTAGTATCATAGTCCCCGTTTATAATCGTCCGCAAGAAGTGCTCGAATTGCTGCAAAGCCTTGCTAAGCAAACTTATACACAGTTTGAGGTAATAATAGTGGAAGACGGCTCGAGCATAAGCTGTGAGCAAATAGTTGCCGATTTTTCGCATCTTCTTGAAATAAAATATTTTACAAAACAAAACGAAGGTCCGGGCCTAACCCGCAATTTTGGGATGAAGCATGCCGGTACCGATTATTTCATCTTTTTCGACTCCGACTGCCTGATTCCTGAAAACTATATGGGAATAGTAAATAGTGAGTTAACTGCCCATTTTACCGATGCATATGGAGGCTCCGATGCTGCCCATAGCTCATTCACTCCCATACAGAAAGCCATAAGCTATAGTATGACATCCTTCATCACCACTGGTGGCATACGCGGGGGAAAGAAAAAAATGGATGTGTTTCATCCCCGCAGTTTCAATATGGGCTTTTCGAGAAAAGTATATGAAAAAACAGGTGGATACGCTGCCATGCGCTTTGGCGAAGATGTAGATTTGAGCCTGCGTATTCTGGAAAGTGGGTTCAAAGCAAAACTCATTCCCGATGCTTTTGTGTATCACAAACGCCGCACCTCTTTTTATAAATTCTATAAGCAAGTGCACAATTCGGGTATGGCGCGCATAGCTCTTTATGCTCGTCATCCGCAATCGCTCAAACTGGTGCATATGCTGCCTGCCGCCTTTGTAACTGGCACTTTATTTCTGATTTTATTATCATTATTATTCCCGGTAAGTCTTTTACCCATATTCATGCTGGCATTGCTTATATTTGTGCATGCAGCCGTAAGCACTGGTTCTTTCAGGGTAGCATACTTATCGGTAGTGGCTTCGTTTGTTCAGCTATTTGGCTATGGAATTGGGTTTTACAGGGCAGCATACAATTATTTTATTTTGAAAAAAACAGAAAAATTCGCCTTTCGCGAAAATTTTTATAAATAACGAAATATCTGAATATTGAAATGGTAAAGCGAGATGCACCCCGCACCGAAAAACACAAACGCCGGCACAGCCTAACGCTAAAGCTGAATAGTTACGAGCAGGAAGCGCTGGATAAATATATGAAGAAGTATAAAGTGGGAAACAAAGCCAAATTTATACGCGAAACCATCATGACTGCAGTACTCAAAAAATTTGACGAGGATTATCCCTCACTGTTCGACCAAGATACCGAAAATAAATAATGTGCCTTTATGCGTGAAATAGAACTGCTTGCTCCGGCCAAGAATGTGGAAATAGGTATAGCTGCCATAAATGCCGGTGCCGATGCAGTGTATATAGGTGCAAACAAGTTTGGAGCGCGCAAGGCAGCTGCCAATTCGGTGGAAGATATAAGCAAACTGATAAAATACGCCCATCAATACCGTGCAAAGGTTTTTGTAGCCCTCAATACCATTTTGTACAACAACGAACTGAAAGACGCTGTGCAACTGGTACATCAACTGTGGAATGCTGGTGCCGATGCCATGATTATTCAGGATATGGGATTGCTGGAAGCCGATTTGCCTCCCATTCCCTTGCATGCTTCTACCCAAGCCAACAACAGAACCATTGAAAAGGTTAGGTTTCTGGAAGACTGTGGTTTTACACGAGTAGTGCTTGCCCGTGAACTGAATTTGAAGCAAATTGCAGAAATACGTCAGCAAACCTCGTTAGAACTTGAGTTTTTCATACATGGTGCCCTGTGCGTTTCATACAGCGGAAATTGCTATATGAGCCTTGCCATGGGTACACGCAGCGGCAATCGGGGCGAGTGCGCGCAACCATGTAGGCTAAAATATGCATTTACAGATTCGCAGGGAACAAGGCTCTTGCCAGATGCGCATCACCTCTCGCTCAAAGACCTCAATCATTCGTCTGACTTGCTAAGCCTTGCAGATGCCGGCATTTCGTCGCTCAAGATTGAAGGCCGTCTCAAAGACGAGGCGTATGTAATTAACACCGTTACACATTATCGGCGTGAGATAGACCAATGGCTGGAAGGGAGCAAATCGTATAAAGCTGCATCATCGGGCAAGGCAAGCTCAAATCTGGTAGCCGACCCACAGAGGAGTTTCAACCGTGGTTTTAGCTCTTATTTTCTTCACAACCGAACGGACGAAATTTATGCTTCAGATTCGCCAAAAGCAATTGGACAACCTGTTGGGGTGGTGACTCTATCGGGCAAAGGGTTTATGGTTATTGCAGAAAAGCCTGACGTAGTACCGGGCGATGGTTTGTGCTATTTTTCACCATCTAAAGAGCTGATGGGATGCAATGTAAATAAAATAAACGGAGCGAGAATAGAATTGAATAATCCTGTGGTGGTTCCACCCGGTACACTTATTTACCGAAACTTCGACAAAGCATTCGAGGACAAAATTTCATCGGTTAAATTTTCAAGAAAACTGGACTTAAGCGTAGAATGTCATTGCAATGCTGATTGTTTGATAATTACAGCAACCGATGAAGATAATATAGCTGCCAGTCTGCAGGTTGACAATACTTTTGAAGAAGCCAAAAATGCTGAAAAGGCTCTTGAAAGCCTGAGAACGCAACTCTCTAAAACCGGGGATACAATCTGGCAAGTAACTGAAGTAAAAATTTCGGGGCAGAATGTGCCATTTGTGCCTGTATCTCAGCTCAATGAGCTTAGGCGTAAGCTTCTGATTATATTGCTGGAAAAACGCGAGGCGGCATTTCAGCCAGAGTCCGTAGTTAGAGACAAGACCAAAAAAGTGGTATTTCCAACCTCAGAGGCGCAATACTCCGAAAATATCTCAAACGATTTTGCAAAATTGTTTTATGAGAAAAGTGGTGCACAGGTGCGCGAACTGGCTCCCGAATTAACAGGAAATTATACCAATAAAGCACTCATGACCACCAAATTGTGCATGAAGTACAAAGCCGGATTTTGCCCTGTTCATTTGCAAAACAAACAAAAACTGAACGAACCTCTTTATCTTTTAGCCAACGATAAAAAATTCAGACTGGAATTTGATTGTAAGAAATGTGAAATGCTTATATTCCTTGAAAAATAATACCCGATGAGTAGAAGCATCGGGGGGCATACAAACAAAAAACGCCTGCTTGTTCAGCAGACGTTTTTGCTCTCCCTCTAGGACTTGAACCTAGGACCCTCTGATTAACAGTCAGATGCTCTAACCGACTGAGCTAAGGAAGAATTATTTTATACCAACATTGTTAACTTTTGCTCTCCCTCTAGGACTTGAACCTAGGACCCTCTGATTAACAGTCAGATGCTCTAACCAACTGAGCTAAGGAAGAATTTTAAAGCGAGTGCAAAAATAGAAACTTTTGGGTTCTCTCCAAATTTTTAACGGGAAAAAAGCATACTTTTTTTTCAATATCCACGCTTATTATTGTAATTTTTATCCCTTTGCTTTTCTATAGGCTTGTTAATAAACTTGTTTGTCGAAAAACTTCAATACCTGTTTTATAAAATATCTTTTACATATACACTTCAAAAGCACTTTCTGAAATTTAATTTATCTTTACCGACAATGTTTTGCTACCATTCTACCTAGCTTATTATTTCCAATATCTGGGTTTTTGAGGAGGTGAAATGTATAATATTCAGATTTTTAAAAGTTTATACAATAATATCTTATGGCTACTAAAAGTAAAATTCTCGGCATTGGAAATGCTCTTGTAGATGTACTCATTCAGTTGAAAGACGATTCACTGCTTCATCAATTGGGGTTTCCTCGCGGGAGTATGCAACTTATTGATTTTGAAAAACGTGAGCAGATTGATCAAATTACAAAACATTTGCCACGTACTCAAGCATCAGGTGGCTCGGCTGCCAATACAATCCATGGTCTGGCCAAACTTGGTGTGAAGACAGGGTATATTGGTAAAATATCGGAAGATACAACCGGTAAGATTTTTAGGAATGATATGACCCATTCGGGTATTTCGCCTATTCTTCTATATTCTAACACTCCTTCGGGCATGGCAATGGGTATGATTTCTCCCGATTTTGAACGTACTTTTGGCACATACCTTGGAGCTGCTGTTGAAATGACTGCCTCCGAGCTGAAAGAAGAATATTTCAGGGGATATGATGTTTTGCATATTGAGGGTTATCTTACATTTAACCACGACCTTATGATACGTGCCGGCGAGCTTGCAAAATCGCTTGGGCTGAAAGTATCGCTGGATATGGCAAGCTATAACGTAGTAGAACTGAATCGCGATTTTTTGCTCGAGTATATTCGCAAATATACCGACTTTGTATTTGCCAACGAAGATGAAGCCAAAGCACTTTCGGGTGCAGAACCCCGCGAAGCACTTGAGTTTATTTCTTCTATGTGTGATACTGCCATAGTAAAACTGGGCGCAAATGGGTCTATAGCAAAGCATATGGGGCAGTATAGCGAAGCAGGTGTCATTAAAGCCAATCCTATGGATACCACAGGAGCTGGCGACTTGTATGCTTCAGGCTTTTTGTATGGTTTCTATTCCGGAAATGATTTGAACACCTGTATGCAATATGGAGCCATCACTGCCGGAAAAGTAATTGAAGTGCTTGGTCCTAAAATGGATGTAGCTCGTTGGAATAGCATCTATGAAATGATTGGAAATATTTAATAACCAAAATAAATCAAACATTAGACTAAACTTAATACGTAATCATGAAACAAACATTAACCAAGATTTTTCTTTTTAAACTCGGATTTTTCTTAGTTTTCGCATTTTTTGTGCAAAACCTGAAAGCACAGGAAATCAAAAGTCCAAATTTTTATTCTATTCAAGGCAGTTTCAATGAGAAATGGGATAAAGTAGACTACCGTATAAAAGACAATATACGTGGCAAGGGCTGGAAAACATTCCGTCGCTGGGAATATATGATGGAACCTCGTGTATACCCGAGTGGAAACTTTATACAGTATGGAGCATTGTGGGAGGAAGCCCTCAAGTTTCAACGGCTGAGTACATCGGCCGATATGGCCAAGTGGACACCGCTGGGGCCTGTAAATGTGCCATCGGAGTTAGGATCTCCTACGGAATTTGGTGGAAATGGTCGTGTGGATGTGATAGAATTTCATCCCAATGATTCCAATATCATCTGGGTGGGTACTCCATCTGGTGGAGCATGGAAATCTACTGACCATGGTAATACATGGGTGCCAATGACCAACAACCTGCCTACAATGGCCATAGCCGATGTGGCCCTTCATCCAACCAACAACAATGTTATTTATCTGGCTACAGGCGATCGCGATTCCTACGCAGGTACACAGCAGTTTGGCGGATATAGTGTGGGTGTGCTAAAATCCACCGATGGGGGAACCACATGGAATTTAACAGGACTCAATTACAAAAGCTACAATCAGCTTATGGTGAGCGATTTGCTCATTGATAATCAAAATCCGGATACTATATTGGCGGCTACCAACTTGGGAATCTACAGAACTACCGATGCCGGTGCTACTTGGTCTCAAATAATTGGTGGATACAATGTGAAGGACATTAAGTTTAAACCTGGTGACAACCGCATAATTTATGGTGCTACGCTTAGTGCCGGAGGTAATTCAGCTATTTTGCGTTCAGTAGATGGTGGATTGTCATTCAATCCAATGCTTAATTTGCCGATCACAGGCGTTGGTCGCTATGAGTTGGCCGTTTCACCTGCAAATCCGAATGTAGTGGTGGCTTTGGCAGCCAACTTTGAAGATGATTCATTTGCTGGACTTATAAAATCTTCAGATAATGGTGTTACTTGGGCTGTTATTACAGCCGCTTCACCCCAAAATTTATTTGGCTGGAATACAAACGGCAGCGATGCTGGTGGCCAGGGAAGTTACGATATTACTGTCGCCATTTCTCCCGAAAATGAGAATGATATACACGTAGGTGGCGTAAACGTATGGCGTACGCTGGATGGTGGTGTTACTTGGAATGCCATGTCGAACTGGTATACCATGACAGGATATGATTATGTACATGCGGACCAGCACTATATGCAATATTCCCCACTTGATGGACAATTGTATGTAGGTAACGATGGCGGTATATATCGCACCAAAAATGGAATCGAATTTACCGATATCAGCAATACACTTACTGTACTTCAGATTTATCGCATAGGTGTGGCGCAAGCCACTCCGGGTATGATACTTACCGGAAATCAGGATAATGGTACTTACAAATTGGGGGCTAATGGCGATTGGAACTCAATTTTGGGTGGCGATGGTATGGAATGCGCTGTAGACCCTACAAACTCTGCAATCATTTATGGAGAACTTTATTATGGTGATATTCGCAAATCTACCTGTGGCGGTTGTTCATTCAAAAGCATCTCACCTACCGGGGGTAAGGCTGCATGGATAGCACCTTATGTTATACACCCAGTAAGCAACCAAACCATGTATCTTGGTGGGCAAGGTGGTGTTTTTATTTCAGACGATCAGGGCGAAAGCTGGAGAAAATCAAATGTTGGGGTTGCTACTGAAAATCTGCAATCTATAGCTACCAGTGCAGACAATGCAAGTATGATTTATACGGCTACTTTTTCTAGAATCTGGCGCTCGTCGGACAAAGGTGATGCCTGGACTGAGATTACGGCAGGCTTGCCTAAGCTTGCCATTACTTATATAGCAGTTTCACACAAAAACCCTCTGCATGTATGGGTTACTTTGTCGGGTTACGAAGCTGGCGAAAAGGTATATATGTCAACTGATGGTGGTGCTAACTGGAAAAACTATTCCGAAGGCCTTCCAAATGTTCCACTTACAAGTATTATTTATCAGAAAAATTCGAACGATGTTCTTTATCTGAGTTCAGATATTGGAGTGTTCTACCGAGAAGCCGGTATGCCTAAATGGCTGAGCTATAACAAAGGCTTGCCGGGTGGTATGATTTACGAAGTTGATATACAATACTCTGAAAATAAATTGTATGCAGGTAGTTATGGCCGTGGAACCTGGGTTACTCCCTTGTACAAGAAATCGACAGCCGATGTGGGTGTTGCTTCTGTGCTGAATCCATTATCTGGCTATGATCACACTGCCAATGAACTTGTTACTGTTCAGATTTATAACTTTGGTACTGAGGCGCAAAGCAATATAGGTGTGAGTATGGAATTCAATGGGGATGTAGTTTCTGGTGTATATACTGGTACTATTGCACCCGGTGATACTGCTGAGTATACTTTTGCCCAAAAACTAAATATTGAACTTCCGGGTAAATATGCTTTAAAATGCTTTACTATTTTGGCCAACGACCTCGATCCGTCGAATGATGCATTTGAAGCAGAGGTTTGGAACCATGTTACTAACCAAAATGCCGAAACCGGGGAATATGCCATCAATATGCTCAGCTTAGGAGAGTCTATCAATTGTGGAAAAGATGCGTCGCTCAACCTTTCGGGTGCATTCACCATAGAAGCATGGATAAATCCTGCCAGTTGGGGAGAGGCACCAAACGGATACGGTCGAATTGTAGATAAAGATAAATTCTTACTCTATATAAATGATGCTTACTCTGAATACGGAAACCATTCTTTGGTGTTTTCATACAACAACGGGTCTGATGTGAATATACGTATGGTTACCCCAAGTTATAGTATTAAACTTGGTGAATGGCAGCATGTGGCTGTTTCGGGCAATGGTACAAGTAAGCCTGAAATATACATCAATGGAGTGAAACAGACAACTGTTGTGTTTGGTACCGCATTTGCTGGTATTGCAAGCAGCGCTGCAACCGATTTGTATATAGGCGAAAGTGTGAACCAAACCCGAGCCTTTGTGGGAATGCTTGATGAGGTTAGAATTTGGAATGTCTCAAGAACTGAAACCGAATTAAACAATGCACTTTGCTCCAATGTTTCCGGTAATACAGGACTTGTAGGATATTGGAGATTCAACGATGGTCCTGGCGCAACTTACGCCAAAGATCTTAGCGGGAACAATAATCATGGTATTTTTAGCAAAATAGATCCTTATGATAATTGGATGTCGGAAATGCATACTTGCTTTACCTCCGATTTAGAAATCGTAGAACTGGTGTCGCCTGTTTCTGGACAAAACCTGAGCAACGCTGAAAATGTAACTGTTAAGATTAAAAATAACGGAAATGCTGCTCAAAGTAACTTTACTATTCGTTATATTCTAAATAACGGAAATGAAATTTCTGAATTATACACTGGTTCATTAGCAGCAGGTGCCGAAATGAATCATACATTTAGTTCAAAAGCCGATATGTCTGCTTTCGATGGTTACAATTTGAAATTAAGTATTATTGCCGGTGGAGACCAAAATCCTGCCAACGATATGTTGGATAAAATGCTATTTAATACCCAACTGTGTTTCTCAGGAAATAATACTTCCAATAGCAGCATGTATATTCATTCTGTAAGCTTTTCCGATTTCAATAGCGGAAATGCTTTTGAAGGATATTTTCGTAGTTCCGAAATTGCTTCGGTTCACCTCAACAAAATGTATACTTTCAGCACTATTGTAGTAGGCTACAAAGCTGGAGTCGCAGGCAAAATCTGGATAGACTGGAATAATGACAAGTTGTTCAAAGATAGTGAGATAATCAGGGTTTCATTCAATAGCTCTGGTGTAGGCACAGCTAAGTTTATGGGAGATGCCAGTTTAGCCAAAAGTTTAGTAAACATGCGCTTCATGCTTACTGATACTACACTTGCATCCAACTTAAATGCTTGTTCTGCTATAAGTGTTGGCGAAACTGAAGATTATTTACTACAATTGCTAGATCCTCTGGACGATGCAAGCGATATTGCTAGCTTTACAGTTGATGGCCAAGTGGGAGAAACTCAGATAGATGCTGCAAGTAACAAAATTACTGTCATTCTGCCTCGAGGAACGGATCTCAAAAAAGTAGTTCCTGTATTTACACTCAGTACAAGTGCTAAAGCTTATGTAAATAATATATTGCAGGTTTCTGGGGTGAGCACCAATAATTTTACTGATACAGTTGTTTACAAGGTCTATGCTGAGGATGCTACTCATTTCACCAATTGGAAAGTGAAAGTAAGATGGGTGCCCAATTCTCAGACAAAACTACTTACGTTTAGTATTGTGAATCAGGTGCAATCGCTTATAGATACTATTGCACTTACTGTAAATGTGATTGTACCCGACGATGCCAATATGGCTGGGCTCATAGCACGCTTTACTCTTTCTGAAGGTGCTTTTGCAAAAGTAAATGATGTGCAGCAGGTGAGCGGTGTTACCACTAATAATTTCTCCCAACCTGTAGTTTATAAAGTTTACTCTGAAAATTTGGCAAACACACGCGATTGGACTGTGAAAGTTTCCAAAGTTTCTGGCATAAACACTTTGCCCGATACCGAACTAAGCGTTTTTCCGAATCCTGCAGTTTCGTACCTCAGAGTGAATGCTAAACAACCTGTTGCAGTAACAATACTCACTGCCGATGGCAAAATACTTTATGCTAGTAGCACGGAATTAACTGAGCACGAAGTAGACCTGAACAGTTTTGCGAACGGTACGTATGTGGTTAAAGTATTACAAGGCAATTTGCAGAATACCAGGATTATAAATGTAGTACGGTAATTCTTTTACGCATAGCCAATGATTTGCGGGTGTGATTAAAATAGTTTGAACCGCATTTTTGTATGTTATCTAACTTCCCGATCGTATTTTTACTTTCGGGAAGTTTTTTTTTGATATGCTTACTCTTATTCTTCTATTTCTTTTTTTCTGCCAAATCCCTGAGTAATTCTAAATATGTATTCGTTTCAAAATCAATACGTACACGAGAGACATGTTTTATCCCTATGGTGTTTTTACCAAATGGAACCAAATCGTGGTCGAGGTCGTACATGGTTTCCAGATTTTCGGTCACAAAGCTGATGGGAATGATTACGAGCTCTTCTACTCCTTCTGACTTTAATCGCTTCATCACCTCCGGTGTAGGCGGGCCTACCCATGCACTGCCTTTTATTTGAGATTGGTACGAAACTTCGAATTTCATATTTACTGACTCTGCTATCAGTTTGGCCGATTCGGCTATTTCCTGCGGGTAAGTGTCGCCTTTTTCAACAAAAGTCATGGGTATACTATGGGCACTGAAAAGCAACATTGGCGAATTCAGGTTTTCTTTCTCACAATGTTTTTTTACCAATTCTGCCCAAAACGATATGTACAATGGATGCCCGAAATAGGGGGGAGCATATGTAATGTGCACAGATGGATCCATTTTGAAAAAACGGGCGCACTCGTCTAATACGCTTTGATAAGTAGTAAAACTATAATGTGGGTATTGGGGGATAACATGAATATGTTTTATATCCTCATCTGAAAAGGTTTTGAGTACATCGCCAATAAACGGGGGTGAATATGAAAAAGCCATTTTTACATGGTGCTCAGGGAGTATATCTGCTAGGCTCTGTGTCATTTTATTGGTAGTTTCTACAATAGGTGTCCCTCCTATCAATTCGTATTTAGCCCAGGATTTTTTGTATCTGGAATTGCTGATTAAAAAAGCCAGTGCTTTGCGGCCTAGAATGTTGAGGGGCATTATATGCGGGTCGTTGAACATGCGAACCAGAAAGGTTTTCATGTCTTTTTCGTTCAGCGGGCCTCCCATATTTACGAGGAGTACTCCTTTTTGTATATTATTTTCTGTCATCATATTCTTTATCAAATCTATCGTAGCACACAAAATTAACTAAAGACTTTAGTTTACTGATACATTAATAAATATTTTATGAAACATGTTTTAAATCATTGAAACAAGACGTGCAAATTGATTCAAATCAGATTCAAAATCCTTAAATTTGTATGAAACGTTTATATACCTGTATGGATTCTAAAACAGAAATTGTTATATGTCTCGGAAGTTCTTGCTTTTCGAGAGGAAATAAAAAAATAGTAAAGGTGATTGAGCATTTTCTCACTACCCACAATCTAAAAGACAAGGTAACTTTTAAAGGTACGCATTGTTTCAAAGACTGTGTGAACGGACCTTTTATAAAAATAGATGATAACTTATATACCATACAAGACGAAGGAAACGCCGAGGAGGTGCTTAGAAAATTTTTTCAAATTGATATTGCATGATCATTGACCACAAAAAACAACACAATAAAAAACCAATTAAGCCATTGTTGCACATTGATAGTAATTTGTGCACCATGTGCTATGCATGCGTAAGGGCTTGCCCGGTGAACGCTATAGAAATGAAATCTGATGACGAAAAGGCGATTATAAATAGTGACAGATGCATCGGTTGTGGGGAGTGCTATACTTCTTGTAGCTATTCAGCAGTCAAGTATCGCGATTCTATAGAGCATGTTGAAAAAATGCTTAGCTCCACTCAAAAAGTTGTTGCTATCATTGCTCCAAGTATTGCTGCTGAATTTCATGATATTACCGACTATCGGAAATTTGTACAAATGATACGGCAGTTGGGCTTTCAACATGTAAATGAAGTCGCTTTTGGTGCCGATTTGGTTGCCAATGAGTATCTTGAGCTTTTCGATAATTTCAAAGGTAAATATTATATCACTTCCAACTGTCCGGTGGTAGTTTCACTTATAGAAAAGTATCATCCGGAGCTCATCAACAACCTAGCCCCTATAAAGAGCCCTATGTACGCTACAGCTCAAGTAGTACGCGATAAATATGGTGCAGGCATAAAAGTGGTATACATAGGGCCTTGTTTAGCTGTAAAAGATGAGATACTGCTTTACGACGGAGAAGCAATGATTGATGAAGTGCTTACATTTCAGGAACTTCGAACCATGATACTTTCTCACCACATAAATGAGGCTCAACTTGAATTCTCTGAGTTTGACGAGCCATTTGGTGGAAAAGGTGCACTTTTTCCTATAAGGCATGGTTTGCTACAATCTGTTGATATAAAGGAAGATTTGCTCACTGGGACAGTAATTAGTACAGAAGGAGGGGGAAATGTGCTCGAAGCCATCGAAGAGTTTGCTGCCGATCAGAGTACTCTCAAGCGTCATCTCGATCTTTTTTTCTGCGAGGGATGCATCATGGGGCCGGGTACTTCGCCGGGTGGGAAAAAATTTCTCCGACGATCCTTGGTTATCAATTATACCAAGAAAAGACTTAAAATGTTGGATAAAACCAAATGGGAAGTTAATGTAGAGGAGTACATGAAACTCGACCACCAACGTACTTTTGAACCTAATGACATGCGTTTGCCTGATCCCTCACCTCAAAAGGTGAACGATATTCTGCTCAAACTTGGCAAAACAGGCGACGATAGCAGTGGTTGTGGCTCTTGTGGCTATCACTCTTGCAAGCATTTTGCTATTGCTGTAGCTCAAGGACTTGCTTCTACAGATATGTGCCATACTTTTGCTATGCGCAATAGGCTAGACTATATCAAAACCCTGCGCACTGCCAACGAAAAACTGGCTCAGGTGCAAGATGCGCTCAAAATAAGCGAGCAAAATGCTTTGGTTGAGAAAGAATCTGCAGAAGATGCCATGCGTACCACTACTGCCATGCTTCAGAAGCTTTCTACTGCTGTAGTTCTGGTAGATCATAACCTCAAAATTATACAATCTAACGAAAGTTTTATTGCACTGCTCGGCCAAGAAGCTGCCGATATTAATGAAGTTGTGCCCGGACTATTGGGTGCAGATTTGAAAACTTTGCTGCCATATACCATTACCAATCTGTTTTCGTATGTGATCAACAACAACGAAGATATACAAGGCCGCGATGTACATATGGAAGAAAAAATTATCAATCTTTCCATTTTTACAATCAAGAAAAACAAGGTTGTCGGGGCTGTCTTTAAAGACATTCAGGCACCTGAGTTTCACACCGAAGAGGTGATAAGCCGCATAACAGAAGTTATAGACAAAAATCTGGAAATGGTGCAACAAATGGGATTCATATTGGGCGAAACAGCTGCTGAAACCGAGCGCATGCTTAACTCTATCATAGAATCGAAGAAAAACGGTGATAAAAGCAATAGGATATGATAGAAGCTTTTCATGTTGAGGTAGAAGTTCAGCAAAAAAATCATCATGGCGAACGTATCTGCGGCGATGTGTTTCTGAGTAAACGCCTTGCCGATGAGCGTCGTTTGGTTGCAGTTTTGTCAGATGGTATGGGGCATGGCGTGAAAGCAAATATCCTGGCTACTCTTACTTCTACTATGGCACTTAATTTTACTCGCGAACACAAAGATTTTAAGCGCACTGCTGAAATAATCATGAATACTTTGCCTGTTTGTAGCGAGCGCAAAATCAGCTATTCTACTTTTACCATCATGGATATTGAGGCCATTAATAAAATTAGTATACTGGAATATGACAACCCAACAGCTATCATTATCAGAGATAAACGAGTTTACGATCCGGGCTGGACAACTATGGAACTCAATAGTAAAAACAATGCGGGCAAAGAACTTAAGAGTTGTTCATTCGATATTAAAAAGGGCGATAGGGTAATAGTATGTTCCGATGGAGTCGCTCAGAGCGGCCTTGGGTCCGATAAATATCCATTTGGATGGGGGCGCGATGGTATTGCAGATTATGCTTTGCAGCTACTCAGCCGTGAAACCAACCTGAGCGCACAGCAACTAAGTACCCGTATACTTAACAAAGCCGTTCAGAACGATGGCTTCATGTCTAAAGATGATACCTCTGTAGTAACTTTTTATTTTCGTGAACCCCGCCGTTTGCTTATTTGCACCGGACCACCTTATGACGAGACCAACGATAAAGTGCTGGCAGAAAAAGTACGCGATTTTGATGGTAGTAAAATTGCATGCGGGGCTACTACCAGCGATATTCTGGCGCGTGAGTTGGGACGAGATATCCGCGACAGTTTCGAGTTTACGGATCCTGATCTACCTCCCATTTCATATATGGATGGCCTCGACCTCATAACCGAAGGAATTCTCACACTTACCAAAGTGCATGATATTCTGAAGAAAATGAACAGTAATACCCGCCTTGGGAAGGGCCCTGCCGACGAAATTGTGAAACTTATACGTGATAGTGACCAGATTCATTTCATCATAGGTACCCGTATAAACATTGCTCATCAGGATCCTAATCTGCCAATAGAGTTGGAAATAAGGCGTACGGTGGTGAAACGCATTGCGCGTGTTCTTGAAGAAAAATATCTGAAAGACGTTCTTACTGAATTTATATAACTGCCTGATTATCCTTATATAAAACAAAACAGGTCATTCATCCGAATGACCTGCCTTTTTTTTAAAAAAAGAAATAATTATTCTTCAGATTCAGCCAAAGCAACTATTGCCTGTGCCCATTTCACAAATTTGTTGTTTGCTAAATCAGCTACAGTACTGATTCCTAAGGCTTCTTTCAAAGCTTTTGCATCTTTTTCTGACAATCCTTGCAATGCATCTACCGGAGCATTTGCAATTTCTTTCAAACTTTTGCCTTCAAATGCTTTGTCAACAGCGTTATTAATATTCATGATTTTTGAAATTAGAAAAATTTAAATAATATTTTTAAACTAAGTACAAGATAGCTTATACTGTCATGAGTAAAATTACATATTATGATTGAATACTGCAATAATTTTTAATAATAATTCGGAATAATATTTTCTCTTTCTGCCTTTCTTTAAAATTATCAAATGAATGCAGTCTCCTTTAATTTCTATCCTTATCTATGTGTGATGAATTTTTCAACAAGTTCACGAGCAGCTTGGGTTGGACTTTGCTGGCCATTCAATACCTGTTTTTCAATCTGTTCTAAATCAAAGTTTAGGCGTGAATATTCAAAAAAATGATTAAATAACTCTTCCTTCAGGTTTTTATACAACCAATCTTTCGCTTGGTCTTTTCGCAGTTTTTCCATATATCCGTTAGATGATATAAGAAGAAAATATTGGTCGATAGTTTCCCAAAGTGCTTCAATACCTTCGCCAGTGATTGCAGAACAGGTGCTTACTTTTGGAATCCAACCTGATTCGGCAGGGGGAAAAAGATGTAGTGCATGAGCATATTCAGCCCGGGCTCGCATGGCTTTGTCCTGATTTCCGGCATCGGATTTTGTGATGGCTATAGCATCTGCCATTTCCATAATACCGCGTTTTATGCCTTGTAGCTCGTCGCCCGCACCGGCAAGCATGAGTAGTAGGAAAAAATCGACCATAGAATGCACCATGGTTTCCGATTGGCCTACACCTACGGTTTCTATGAGTATGGTATCAAACCCTGCAGCTTCGCATAAAATGATGGTTTCTCGTGTTTTGTTGGCGACACCGCCAAGTGTACCTGCACTCGGTGAGGGACGTACATAAGCCATTGGGTTGACAGAAAGTTTTTCCATCCGTGTTTTGTCTCCCAGAATGCTGCCTCCGCTTTTGGTGCTGCTGGGGTCTATGGCTAGTACAGCCACTTTGCGGCCCAATGTGGTCAGATATACTCCAAAAGATTCTATGAATGTACTTTTGCCCACACCCGGAACTCCCGTAATACCTATGCGTTTTGCTTTTCCTGCATGCGGCAAGCACAAATTCACTATTTGCGTAGCTAACTGCTGATGTTCGTTCAATGTGCTTTCTATCAGGGTTATGGCTTGGCTCAGTACCGAAATATCGGCTTGTTGTATGAGCGAAGCATATTCTTGGGCGCTTAGCAGTTTTTTCCTTTTATTTAAAAATTTCTTTACTGCTTGAGTGCTTATCACAGGTGGCTGTTCTATGCCTTTATTTACGCGCAACGAATCGGATGTGTTTTCTTTTTCTGTTTCCTGCATGTGTACTTGTTGTCTGATACAAAAATAAACAAAGCCATTCGCTCTTACAAAAGGGAATGGCTCTGTATGTATTTATTCCTGAAAAAATAGATATGTCAATTGGTCACTTTCCCTTTTATCCAAATCACACTGCGACTGTTTTTGGGATCGTTGGTGATGATGGTGATACTTTTGCTCTGATCGCCTGTGCGTCCGGTACTATCGAATACCGATTCTACCAAGGTAAATTTACCCGGTAAGATGACCATTTCCTTCGGTTCAGCCGCAGTGCAGCCGCAGCTTGCTTTTACTTTACGTATTACAAGTGGCATTTTGCCATTATTGGTAAGCTTGAAACTCATTTTTACCTGAGTTCCGGCTTTAATTTCGCCAAAGTCGTAATTGGCATTTTCGATGCTAATTACCGGGGCATTTTGTCGCTCGGCATCGCTTAGTTTATTGAAATCTTCTGTAATGATTGCTGTGATATTGAGTGTGTTATCAAAATTCCGTTGACCATCGAACGTCACATATACCCGATCAAAAATATAATCCCAGTCATTCTTTTTAGCTCCATTGAAGGTTACCTCAATCAACCCTTTGGCGTTAGGTGCCAATACCTCGGGTACTGCTTTGATTGTAATGTGATCGGGCACGCTGAAGAACCCAATATTGAGCGGTGTAGTGCCCATATTCTTTATTTCTACCACATTTTTCTTCACGTCTTGTGGGAATATGTTGCCAAATCCTATGTGTGTTGAAACAAGTCCCAAATTACCCATGCGGGCTTTGAATTTTTCTTTGTCTTCATCTACAGCCACTACAGGATTGTTGGGTGAAAATGCCTCACCGCTGATAGTAAGTACCACAGAGTTTGGCTCGCTGTTGGAGTATACTGTAATGGTTTTGCTGAATGCACGGTAGCCGGCTGGGTTGAACTCCACATCTATGGTTGCACTTGCACCCGGTACCAACGGATTTTTGGGCCAATTTGGCGTGGTACATCCACAAGCTGCTTGCACATTGGTGATAATGAGCGGCTGGCTTCCCGTATTTTTTAATTTAAACTGGTATGTTACTTTCTGATTGTCTGGTATTTTACCAAAGTCATGGCTAGTAGTTTCGAATTGCAATTTTGGAGCCACTGTTTGAGCGTTCAATATCATAGCAATTGCCAAGATGTGAAACGCGATGAGAATTTGTTTTTTCATATAATTCAATTTATCAACTCACAAATTTAATAATGTTTGTATTCACATGCAGCATTTTTGTTTGTTTTAATATTTATCGAGCAATTGTGTAAAACTAGGTACTTACAAATGCAACGCAAAATACTCACCTTTATGCTGAAAGTGGGATTTGAAAGACATATTTATTTAGAAAAAATGCTACTGCTTCAATATCAATGGCATACTGTTTCTCGACCATTCGCTCCATGAGCCTACATACAACGCAGGTATGCTGAGCCCTGCATAAGCCATAGCCAGCAGGGTGTGGCAAGCTGTAACTCCTGAGCCACAATGTACTATTATGTTTTCTGCCCCATATTTCTCAACCAATGGCAGGTATTTCACTTTTAGGGTTTCGGGTGAAAGATATAAACCATCATGGCCCAGATTTTCGCTATAGGGTATATTTATAGCTCCCGGTATGTGTCCAGCTATCAGGTCTATAGGCTCAGATTCACCATTGTATCTGTATGCATCTCGCACATCTATGATGGTGTGCTGCTGACTGTTGGTGGCTTTGGCCACATCTTGCATGCCCACAATAGGCAACTTCCAAGCGTCAAACAAATAAGGTGTTGCAGATTTGGGGGCTACGAACGCATTATCAGTAGGTAATCCTGCCTTTTCTGCAGCCATAAGCCCACCATTGAGTACCTGTATTTTTTTGTGCCCTGCGGCCAGCATCATCCACCAAAAGCGCGATGCTGAACTAGAAGCATTTTTCTCATCGTATACCACCACATGGCTGTCTGTGGAAATGCCCAAACGGGTAAGGATTTGACAAAAAACGGCTGGTGTGGGAAGTGGGTGGCGGCCACCATCAGCTACATTAGGTTTTATATCTGCCAATTCTGTATCCTGATCTATATACAAGGCACCGTGTATGTGCTTGATGAGGTATTTATTTAGGGCGTCCTGAGTACCGGTAGCGTCTATAATAATTAATTTCTCTTCACCTAAAAGTTCTTTAAGTTGTTGGGCTTCAATAATAGGGGATAAAGTCATAAGTCGATTTTTGTTTTAAATAAAATGCTTAAACCGAGTTTTTATTTTACACAAATGTAAATTATTATTTTACGCAGCGATTCTGAAAAAAAAGACTTAACAAGTTTTAATGTTCGGTGCTAGGAAAGTAATTAGATTAGTCTCAGATTCGCCTTTTTTCATATTCTATATTGCTGGAAAGCCTAGTAAAAACTGCACCTTTACTTGCATGTTGAATGCTTTTTAGTCTTGATTGTATTTTTTACAAAAAAATAACTTCAACATGTGTACAAATACAGTTGTAGCCACCTAACTTTTCGCTTAGTTTGTAATATATCTGCTTTATAGAAAATATCAATGTCGAAAATGAAAGAAATATCAACCGAAGGATTACTGCTTTTAATGCGTAGCAATCCTCATTGTAAAATCATAGATGTTCGTTCGGTAGATGCTTACAATGGTTGGCAAACCATTGGCGAAGTGCGGGGTGGACACATACAAGGTGCCAAATCGCTGCCTTATAAATGGACAAACTACATGGATTGGATTGAAATGGTACACCACAAAAATATTTTACCATCGCATGAGATTGTGGTGTATGGCAATAAGACTCATGAAAGCCTTAAAGTAGCCGAAATGTTCATCAAATCTGGTTTTCAAAATATTTGGGTATACAATTCCTTTGTTGAGGAATGGACTGCCGATGCCAGTTTGCCGATGGAAAAACTGGAACGATACAAACACTTGGTTTCCGCCGATTGGGTAAACGAACTTATATCTGGCAAAAAGCCTCTGCATTACGAGAACAATAATTATGTTGTAGTTCATTCGCACTATCGCAACCGTCACGCATACCTCAGCGGGCACATTCCTGGTGCCATAGATATGGATACGCTTGCACTCGAAGCACCTGAAACCTGGAACCGCCGCTCACCCGAAGAACTAAAAGTTGCTTTGGAGGCACATGGTATATCTTCAGATACTACCGTGGTGCTGTATGGCAAATTTATGTACCCCGACAATGCCGACGAATTTCCGGGAAGTGCTGCCGGTGATATTGGCGCCATACGCAACGCAATGATTATGATGTATGCAGGAGTGAAAGATGTGAGGGTGCTCAACGGTGGATTTCAATCGTGGCTAGATGCAGGATTCCCAATCAGCACCAACGATGTGCCCAAGCAGCCCGTTGCTGCGTTTGGTGCGCATATTCCACTCAGGCCGGAGCTCATTGTTGACTTGCCTCAGGCCAAGGAAATGCTGAAAGCCACCGATGCTGAATTGGTTTGTGTGCGCAGTTTTCCCGAATTTATTGGCGAAGTAAGTGGCTACAACTACATACAGGCCAAGGGCAGAATTCCGGGAGCTGTATTTGCAGATTGTGGCAGCGATGCTTATCATATGGAAAACTATCGCAATTTTGATCACACCACACGCGAGTTTCACGAAACTGAGCATATTTGGAAAAAATCAGGAATAACCCCAGATAAGCATCTGGCCTTCTACTGTGGTACAGGGTGGCGCGGCAGCGAGGCTTGGTTCAATGCATGGCTTATGGGTTGGCCCAAGGTTTCGGTGTACGATGGTGGTTGGTTTGAGTGGAGCAACGACCCAACTAACCCTTTTGAAACTGGTATTCCTGCATTAAATAGCTAAAATTCAATTATTACAACTTTTTTTATACCAAAATATTTAAAATAAACACTTAAACTCAAAACCGATGAAAGCAATTTGGAACGGAAAAATAATAGCAGAAAGTTCAGAAACCAAGGTAGTAGAAAATAATCACTATTTTCCACCCACAGCAGTGAATAGAGAGTTTTTGAAAGAGAGCAGCACCCACACCATTTGCTCATGGAAGGGCGAAGCTTCATATTTTAGTATTGAAGTAGAAGGCTCAGTAAATAAAGATGCCGCATGGTTTTACCCCAATCCTAAGCCTAAAGCCGCTGAAATTGCACATTATGTAGCTTTTTGGAAAGGTGTTCAAATACTTAATGAATAAATAAAACATGAACTATAAGCATGAAAGCGAAATTAGGAATGGCAAAATTAGCATCAGGAACTTTTTGCCAAAACTGGGTATAGAGCGTGTAAAAGATGAAATTTATAAAGGGCTTCAGGCACAGAGGAAAACTATTTCAAGTAAATTTTTTTATGACGAAACCGGCTCAAAGCTTTTTGAGCAAATTACATATTTGCCTGAATACTATCCTACCCGTACCGAAAAGCAAATCTTGAGCAGTTTGCCTTTAGGTTTCATCAAATCGTGGGACGATTTGCATATCGTGGAAATTGGCAGCGGCGACCATTCCAAAATAAGTCTTTTGATGGAGAAAATACCTGAAGTGCATCACCCCAAAGTGACATATATGCCCATAGACATCAGTGCTTCGGCTATAGAATATGCCGGCATGGACTTGCAGCGTTTATTTCCGGAAATGAATATCCGAGGCATTGTTGCAGATTTTATGATGCAATTGGATACCATACCTGTGAAACAAAATATGGTAGTATGTTTTTTCGGAAGCACCATTGGAAATTTCTTACCCGATGAGGTGGATTCTTTTTTGCAAAATGTTTCGGATATCTTGTTGCCCGACAATTATTTTTTGGTTGGTTTTGATGCTGTAAAAGAAGTTGAAATTCTGGAAAATGCTTACAACGACCAGCAGGGCATTACCGCCCAGTTCAATCTCAATATACTGAATGTGATAAATAAACTTGCTGAACTGGATTTTGAATTGTCAGACTTCAAGCATATATCATTTTTCAATGCCGAACACAGCCGCATTGAAATGCATCTCGAGGCACTGAAAGATGTTGTGGTCAATAACCATGACAATTCCTTTTCTGTAAAAATATCCAAAGGAGAACGTCTGCATACCGAAAATTCCTATAAATTTAATGATCAGATGATTACCGAATTAACCAAAAAATCTGGTTTCGAGGTCGAAAAAATCTTTACGGACCAGAACCATTGGTTCAATTTTGCATTGCTGAAGAAAAAATAAACGAAAGGCTTGATTCATTTTGTATAGAAGTCATATCGTTTCAATAGCTATAAAAGCTTAATTTAATTATCTTTATATGAGTACTATTTTGTGTTTTACATCGTCCCACTCATGTCTGAGCATGGCAAATTGCTTTTCGTCCGTCCATTCGCCCTTGTAAAACCCCGATTGCAGAAAATGCCCTTCTTCTCTGAATCTGAGGCTGCGCAACAGGTTTATGGAAGCTTCGTTTCGCGCATCTACAGTTTCAATTACCCGGAGTATATTCATTTCTTCAAAAAGCCATTGCAGCAGAGCATACAATGTTTCGCGAGCAAAACCTTTTTTTTGGTTTTGGGGTGAAAGGGTAATTCCAATTTCTGCAAAGCGTGGTTCGTCTGCGTGCAATTTCAGGGCACAATCGCCAATAAGTTCGTCGCTTTGTTTCTCTGCTATGGCATACTGCACCCAGGTACCCGGGATATGAAAATCGTTTTTGAGGTTTTCTGTTATAAAATAGTTTGCTTGCTCTGCATTCATCACATCGAACCCCTGGTATCTGGCAACCTCCGGATTTGATCTGTATGATGTAAAATTAGGCAAATCTGAAGTTCGTAAGATTCTAATATGTAATCTGTTGGTTATAATTTTCATATTTAAATTTTATTTGTAGGAATAATGGAAAAGTTGTGATGCTAAAATAAATGATACAACGTAATTTATGATCCTTTTCATTTTATTCAAAATAAAAAAAGGAGGCTGCTCCTTTGTAGGATACAGCCTCCATAATATGAACAGAACTATAAAATAACTTATTTGATGATAAGCTTCTGAGTACTTATTATCTGGCTATTGGCTTTTAGTTCAATCAGATATACACCTTTTTCAACTTGTGGAACTATGAAGTCTACTATCTGAGGACCTGCACCGAGGTTTCCGGCAGCATGCGAGTAGATTTGTTTTCCTGCGAAATCGAAAATTGCAATTTCTACATCGGCACCAGCATCAAGTTTGAAAGCTGCCTGTGTAGCACCTGCTGTAGGATTGGGGAATATACTGAAATTGTGTTGAGCCAATATGCTCTCTACACCTGTCGATATGATGTTGATGCTTAGCTCAAGGCTGGCAGATTCGTCATAAATATCGGTAGCAGTGATAGTGATGTTTACAGCACCTGTTTTTTGCAACAGCAATACCAGTTCTTCAGCATTGGCGGCAACTATGGCTTTGTCGGTGTTGGAGGTAGTAAAAGAGTAGCTCATTTCGTCGCCATCTGGGTCTGAGAATATTTCAGCGAATTTGATAGTAGCATAACTTCCATCTTTGTCTACGTTAATAGTACCAGGGTCGGTAGCTACAGGAGCGCGGTTGGTGTTGGCTATGTTTACCATTACCATCTGTTGGCTTACAGCATTGTGCTGGTCGGTAGCTTTCAGGTGGATAGTGTCCATTCCGGCAGCATCAAAATCGGGGGTATAAGCTATGGTATACACATTGTTCTCTGAAGTGAGGCTTATATTTGACTGACTACCTGCGTTTTCGAGTGTAAATGTGTCACCTTCATTATCGTGCATTTTTACCTCAAAGCGAACCTCTGTATTTTCAGATGCTGTGATAGGTGTACGCGGATAACTAAGGTATACTGGAGCTTCGTTTACATGCAGAATCACTTCTACCATTTGCTCAGGTGTGAATACATCGTTGGAAGAAACAACAATATAGGCTTTGTTTGCACCACGCACAGCAGTAGCCGATTTGATAGTAGCTTGTATATCTGCCTTCTCGCCAGGTTGCAGTGTGTCTGCTTCTGCGCTGAGGGTTATCCAACCACTTTCTACAAATGCTTCTTCGTGAGCACGTACCATCCAACCAAAATCTTTGAAATCAGATTCAGACAAATCTTCCCATGCGCCTTCTGAGAGATAGAAGAATGTATTGTCCATAGCAGGTGCTATGCTTACAACTCCTTGAGGATAAGCTATACCAAGTGGGTAAGAAATAGCTACATAGAAATTTTGACCAGCAAGGAATAACTGACTCTGTGCCAATTTGAATGTTACCAATTGTGAAGTACCATCTGCAGGACCTGTAAATTTCTCGGTATAAACAGTGGTAGCGTCTTCAATTGAGGCACCTGCAAGTATTTCAACTATAATTTCGCCATTGGGCATGCCTTCGGGCAAATAATATGTACTTATGTGTGTGAGGTTGAATCCATTGTCGGGTGCTGTGAATCTTGTAGCTCCTACAAAACTCGATTCCAAACCAAATCCTAGAGCAGATTCAGGTGTAATAGCATTGTCGTGTTGCAGTGTACGGTTGTAATCTGCTGTTGATTTTATGCTACTGTTACTGCTCGCGTTTCCTTTGCCTAAAGTTACAGCTTTGTTGTCTGCAAACTTGCTTATGATGCTACTCGCTTCGCTGCTTGCTGCCGAGGCGTATATCACTTTAGCGGTGAAAGTCAGCTGGTCGCCTCCTGGTTGGTTTTCAACAGAGAAGGTTTTATTTTCTACCAGACTGAAATCGTTGGCTTCGAGCATGAATTTGTTCGGAGTAACTACTGCAACTGCAGGAAGACCAATGGTGGCAGAAACCGGAATAAGTTTTTCCTGATTTACAGCATTTGAAACCACATGCAAGGTGTCTTGTATGGCAGTGATGGTACCTGTAGGGGTAAGTGTAAGTCTGAATTCCATAGACTGACCCGGAGTAATCATGATAGGCTGCCATAGAGGGTTATCTACAGGCGCCCACATATTTCCTGACCATGGGTCGTAGATAAGCATTTCCAACATTGTTTCAGTTGGGTTAGCCAAATACAGGGCGGAGATTTCAAGGTTTGCGCTACCAGAGTTTTGAATATTGAAATTCTGGTAATATTGTTTCATTGCTGGATTGCCCCATTCGTCTACAGATTCATATGCCAATACTTTACCAAATGCAAAACTATCGGCTACCATCATTTCTGGCATGCCTTTTACATTCAGATTTACTTTCTTGCTCAGGTTTTCCTTATTTGGTACATTAGTAATGAAATCATAGCTGCCTGCAAAATCACCTCCATTGAGATTTGAAGCATCCAGAGTGAGACTGTGTACATTTTTAGCAGCAGGTGCAAGAGTGTACATACGGGTAGGAGATACCATGATAGCCAGGTTGTTCATGTCAAATGTCTGGAATGCATAAATCATTTCACCATCTGTGCCATCTAGGTTTTCAAGTCCAACAACCGATTGGCTAGATACGCGATCCCAGCCGTTTGTGCGATATTGGAATTTCATACTGCCATCTTTGTACAAGAATACTTGTGCATCAACAGGTTCGCCCATGCCAAACATATTATACAAATTGATGAATGAAACCAATGTATAGTCTGCAAAATGCTGATAGAATACAGCTGGTCTGTCATCATCCGGAGATGTCATTCCCAGTCCACCTTGAGCCCAAAGAGGAGCAATAAATCCGTTTGGTTCAGTTTCGCTAGGTATGAAGTCTGGCCAGAAAGGTACAAGATCCCATTTTTGAGTCGAAAGCAATCCATTGGCACTAGTATACAAAGTATCGTATTTTACGCCATAGAATTCGAAATCAAACATAATAGGAATTGGTTTCCATGCATTTTGGTCTTGTGGTTCATCGAAAAACTCCATTACACCGTATTTAGTTCCGGTAGTTCTGATATCGATCCATTTAAATGAAGGACCATCTGGTTCGGTGCTTTTCTTATAAGTATATGAGTATTGACCACCGTCTGTTGGAGTAGCTGATGTAGAATGTTTCAGCCAGTCTAAGCCCCTGATAGAGTAGTTCAGATCATTTTTGCCTGAGTTGGTCACTGAAATGCCTTTAGCAACGTTTTTGCCACTCATCAAGGTGTCGGTAATGGTAGTCAGGTTCACTGTTATGCCAGGAGCATCAACCACAGTTCCTGATAATGCAATTTTGCGGGTTGAACCTGATTGCAGACTGAAAATTAGCGTATCTGTATAGCTGCCTAACTCGGTAGTCAGAAGTTTTACTTTGAAATATTCTTGGTTGCCGGGTTTTTGTATGAAAGATGTTAGTCCTTCAAAAGAAAAATGAGTGCCAAACATCAGTGCAACAGAAGAGATTGTTACATCTTTTGTCTTATTGTTGGAGCTATATACTTCCATTCCAGTTTGTGCATGTTGGAAAACACTACCAAAATCGAGACTTGTTTTGTTGAGTAAAAACTGAGCTACGCCACCTTTGGTGATATTCAGATTGATGTAATGGTAGTCAACAGGTTTGAATGGGTCATTACTAAGTATTCCCAAAGCTTGTTTGTGAAATCCCTGGTTGAGACCTGTAGTGTGAATGGTATAGTCTAAAACTGTAGAGTCACCTGGTTGAATGATGCCTTCTGATGAAGATATTTCCGAAATCATATTCATGCCCGGATATATAAACTCGAATGCAGTCTGATTGTATACTTCAATCGGTTTTTCATAAGACGATATCTCTATACCATCTTGATGTTCAGGTTCTTCAATGGCAAAGAAAAATGATTCTCTACTATAAGAGTCTATTGATTCAATGTCGTTCACATATATTTTTACATTACCCGAATCGAAAATAACTATCTGGAATGTATAAGGAGCCACTGCACTCCAAGTGTTGTACATACCATTATACTGAACAATCAGTTTACCAGATTCTCGTTTATAAAAAATACGGGATCCTTCAGCAGTTTGCAACTCGAAGAATAATGCAGAAATGAAACCATTCGGAGAGTCTTGGCTATATAAGGAGCCCGGCATGCGGTTGAACGAAGAGTTAGTGTCGAACGACAAAACCCCATAGTCGGTAATGTAGATACTTTCGTACAACATATCATAAAATGGGAAGCTAAATCCGATCTCAACGGGCATATATCTGTTGCGGGTATCGGCAAAAAAATCTGTCACCTCAGTGCCAGTCGCAGAAATATCGTTCCATTCGTACGTTGCTGCATTGTTGGTAGTATAGCCGTACTTGTGAAAACGTTCATTATTATTTCCAGAAGGAATATTTTCAGTGAAGGAAGGCAAAAGATATTTAAGCGGATAGTTTCCGATGTTTTTTATCATAAATTCACCTGAAAGGGTATCGCCGATGCTAACTCCAGTGTAGTTGGCAAATACCGGATTGGTTACAATTTTTGCAGGTTCAGCACCCACGGCAAATAGCATGAAACTATACTCATACCCTTTATCGTCGGATAGAGTGACTTTGGTATTGCTGCTCCCAAGTTTGGTAGCTGCGTATTTGAATTTAATGGTCTGTTCGCTTTTGGCACTAATAGACCAAGGAGCCCATCCAACCAATTCAAAGTCTTGGTTGCTCAACATCAGATTAATGCCGTTTAAACCGCTGAAGTTGCCAAGGCCAATATTTTTAACCGGAATTTCAACAGTTTTGCTAGTACCTAAAAATACAACTCCAAAATCAACGATATCGTCGGTATTAAGTATGGGTTTATGATTTTTTACAGACACGAATACATCGGTGTAAGCCAAAGGAACATTTGCATCGTTTGACTGCACTGCAAGACGAGCATTGTAATCACCGTTTATTAATTCGGATGCATTTACTTCGAAATTCACCTCAGATGTACCATTTCCAACTGTTTCGCCGGTGCTTGGTGATAAGGTAATGTAATTGCCCAAATGCATATTGCCGCTCATGGCTGTAAATGCCCACACATATCTGTCGTCCATGATGGCCTCTTCAATAGGAATCCAGCGTTTGCCATGATCGAAACTCATAAGGGCATTGTCAGAGTATTCAGGTTTATCTTCGCCTCCCATACCAAGCGGGTACAAACTGCCTCGGGGAGCATGCACTACTACCCAGAATGTTTCGCCGTGCTCAAAATATAATTGATTGGTAAGTTGAACATAATGGCTTTGTGGACCGGCCGACCAAGCATTAAATTCCTGAATATGAATCAGGTTTTTTTGGTCCAAAGTACCACTATACAATTCTATGACCATAGGGCCGTATTGGGCTTCGTGGTTGAGAAGCAGACTAAGAGTGGTAAGGTTAAATCCATTTTCCTGCGAAACATAAAACTTAAGTGCCGCGCTATTGGTAATAGATGTGTCTTCTTCTCCAATGGTATAAATGTCCCACCATGCAGAAGTATAGCCCATTTCAGTATCATTAATTGCCATAGGCTTTATGATTCTGTTTTGTATATCAGCTTTATGTTTTACGATTTTGGGGTTGGCATAAGCGCGCATGATTGCAGCCAGGTCGTCGTCATCTGGGCGTTCTATTTTATTCCATGCAGGGCTAAAGGTAGCATGGCGTGCCACTACATGCCATTTAAGTAAACCTTCGTCGAGGTTTTTTATGTTGAATGAACTTGATAGGGTAGGACTGTTTTGTACATCCACCTCAAGGTTAATGGTCTGTGGATCGAGCAAAATTTTAGGACCTGAGTTGGTGTTTGCAATCGCTATATTTGAAAGGGCTGAAGCATTGCCCCAACGGTCGAAACTGCGAACAGCAAAATAGTATTTGGTGAGCGGCATCAGGTCTGTAATCTCCATTTGCAACTCTTCGCCTGCCATTACTCTTTTTTCAATAGATTTGCTGTAAGCAGTGCTTATATTTTCGGGGGTTATCGAATCTGTATTCCAAAGTACCTGATACATTTCGGTACTTAAGTCATTAGGGTCGGCTGTTGACGTCCATTTTACTTTTGCAAAATCCTGAGCAATACCAATTACGTTAAGGGTAGTTATCTTATTGGGTCCAGTATTGTCGTTGGCCTGCAATGCCATGTTAGCATCGGCAGCACCTTTACCCATAAGCCCAACATGGTCGGGTATGGTGGCGTCAATATTGCGGTATCCTGTAAGCAGGTGTTTGCGCAAATCTTCGTTTGTAAAGGAGGCATTGCCATATTTTGAAACTATAAGTGCTGCAATACCAGATACATGTGGACAAGCCATAGAAGTGCCACTCATCCAGCCATATTTGTTTTTTGGCAAGGTGCTAAGCACATTTTGGTTTGCATTAGTAATAGGGTTTCCGCCGGGAGCAGATATTTCTAACCAATTTCCGAAGTTTGAATAATAGGCTTTTTCATCTTTTGGACCAAGTGAACCTACAGCAATTACTTTTTCGTAGTACTGAGGATACCATTCGGCATCGTAATCAGAGTTACCGGCTGCAAATATTACCACGCCACCCTTCATAGGGCTACCTGGGTAATTTCCGGCTTCTGCTATAAAATAATCGATACCTGCAAGTACAGATTCTTCAACATAACCCGGGTTTGAATATCCCCAAGAGTTTTGAGAAATTACGGCGCCATTATCAGCAGCGTATATATATGTGCGACCAATATTGGCATTACCAAAAATTTGGCAAGACATGATGCGTACACCATCTCCCGTACCAGAACCACCGGCTACACCAGCTACACCAACTCCATTGTTGTTGACTGCTGCTACAGTACCGGCTACGTGTGTTCCGTGCATTTCTCCCACTATATTGCCATTGTTGGCTCTGAAGTTGTAACCATGTATATCGTCTACATATCCATTTTTGTCGTCGTCTACACCTGCTTCGCCATTGAACTCATCAATGTTTACGTACATATTGGCTGCAAGATCTTCATGAGTAAAATCAACTCCTTCGTCATGCACCGATACTATTACGTTAGGTGTACCGGTAGATATTTTCCAAGCATCAAACAACCTGATATCGGCTCCGGCTGTACCTTCAGACTGGCCTGTATTGTTGTAGTGCCATTGTTCGGCAAGCATAGGGTCGTTGAAATTGGAAGTAGAACGCTTCAGTGAGGTGCCTTCGAATGGAGTAAACTTATAAGGTATAAGTTCTTTTTCGTAACTAGGCTCAACAAATGTTACGCCTTTGGCACCTTTGAATGAATTCAATACCGTACTAACTGGTACTGAGGAGTCGAAACTGATTTGATACCACAAATGTAGCCCATGCTTGCGGTGACGGGCTTCGTATTTCGGAGATTCTGGAAATACCCTCTCCCACTGAGCTACCTTGAAGTTTTCGTTTAACTCGTCAAACTCTTGCATGCTTGTTACTGCAATGCCTTTGTTATTTACGTAGGTTCTGGTTTGGTTGAGCTTGTCGAATGTAGCCTGGTCTATTTTTACCGTGAGCTTCCCCGGTACTACACCACGCGGATTCTGGGCCAGCAATGCTGCTTGTGTAAACAAGGCCAGCATTACTATAAGCAACTGAATGCGTATACTTTTCGCCATAGTTTGTGTGTTAGATATTAATAAAAAAGAATTATTCATTGTTTTCTGTTTCTTCATTTTCGGGTTCATCTTTAGTATTGTTTGCCTCGCTTGAAGTTTGTTTCTGAGAAAGTGAAAAATGCTCTACAATTTTCCTCAGCGCCAACATGGCTTCTTTACTTTTCGCAATTATTTGCTCTATTTCCTCATCCGTTAGTTCTTCCGATGTATTATTTCTCTTATCATCGTCTAGGTTCATAGCATTTTCCCCCGATTATTTTATAATTTCAAAACTACCTTACTTCAAATCTAAATGCTAAAAAAAGGGCCTTACTTTACTACTACAACTGTGTTTTTATACTTAAAAATACTGCTACAAAAACACTACAAAGATCGTAAAGTGCATTTAAACAAATACATACAAAATTTTGTGTAAATCAATATTTATAGCCATCATTTTTGATTGCTCGCTATTTCGAAGAGTATTTTTTCTCATGCAAATGGGGCTAAGATTTAAATGTGCACGAAATGCATAACACAATTTGTAATTTTTAAATTCCACGCCGATTTTTAAGAGTTAGAATGCAAAATGGCAGATTATATAAATAAAATCATTTTCCTGCCTTAACCTGGATATGCAACGTTTAACAAAAAAATGAGCTATAATTTTATTTTTATAAAAACTAGTTCGGAATTTTCACTACCTTCGTGTCGCCTGCCATCATACATTTGCTTGAAGTACATTATTATTCTTTCGTTCTAACTGATAAAATATTAGTATGAAGTCTACAGGTCTATTCTACGAAAATCTCACCATTTCAATACAGTCTATACGCTCCAATTTATTGCGTTCTATACTTACCATTTCTATCATAGCTATAGGTATCATGGCATTGGTAGGCATTCTTACTGCTATTTCTGCGATTGAAGGTTCTATTTCGAGTGAGTTTGCCCGCATGGGGGCCAATACCTTTTCGTTACAAAGCCGTGGAATGCGTGTAAATATTGGTAGCCAGCGCTACAGACAAAAAAATCATGCTTCGATATCATATCGCCAGGCTACCGAATTCAAAGACAGATTTGAGTTTCCATCTATGGTGTCTTTAAGTGTATTTGGTTCGGGCATTGCTACCGTAAAGTATGAAAGCGAAAAAACGGATCCAAACATTACCGTGATAGGTGGTGATGAAAATTGGGTAACTACTGGTGGCCATGAAGTGGAAATAGGTAGAAATTTTACTGAACAGGATATTCTGAACAATATGCACGTGGCCATCATTGGCAGCCAACTTGCTTCCAAACTTTTCGATAAAAAGACTTCGCCGCTCGATAAAATAATATCTATTGGCAATGGAAAATATAAAGTAATAGGTGTGCTGAAGGAAAAGGGCTCTAGTATGGGGTTCAACCAGGACAAAATGGCTTTGCTTCCGGTAAGCAATGTGCGTCAGTATTTTTCGCAACCCAATATGTCTTTTCAGATAAGGGTCATGCCTCCAGATGCTACCTTGCTCGAAACTGCTGTAGGAGAGGCCGAAGGTTTATTCCGCATTATTCGCGGGCTTAAATCTACCGACGAGTCGGACTTCAACATCACCAAAAGCGACAATCTGGCCAATATGTTGCTCGAAAATATAAAATTCATTACCCTTGCAGCTACCATCATTGGTATCATCACACTTTTCGGGGCTGCCATAGGTCTCATGAATATCATGCTGGTGGCGGTATCTGAACGCACCCGAGAGATTGGTATTCGCAAAGCCATAGGTGCTACTTCCAGTGTTATCAAACAGCAATTTTTGTTCGAATCTATACTTATAGGTCAGCTAGGTGGTTTTCTTGGCATCATATTGGGCATAGTCATTGGCAATCTGGTGGCTATGGGCATAGGCAGCCCATTCATTATTCCCTGGATATGGATTATAGGTGGCGTAGTTATTTGTTTCATTGTAGGTTTGGCATCCGGTATGCTGCCTGCTATCAAGGCGTCAAAACTGGATCCGATAGAGGCGCTTCGCTACGAATAATTTTCGTGTTGCATTTCAATTTCTGTTTCCATATCTTTGCAAATTATAACAATTCTAAATAAGATTTAGTTGGGACGTATACTTTGCATAGATTTTGGTCAGAAACGCGTAGGAATTGCCGTCACGGATCCTCTTCGTATCATATCCAATGGGCTCACCACAGTTCACTCAAAAGACATTCATACTTTTTTGGACAATTACCTGAAAAAGGAAACCGTGGACATAATAGTCGTGGGGCAGCCCAAACAAATGAACAACGAACTTTCGGATGCATGGCGATTCATAGAACCTTTTGTACGAAAACTTAAGAAGCAATTTCCCGAAATGAGAATAGAGTTGCACGATGAGCGTTTTACTTCTAAAATGGCTCACCAAACCATGCTCGATGCCGGACTGAATAAAAAGGCGAGGCAAAACAAAGAGCTGGTAGATACCATCAGTGCGACCATCATACTGCAATCTTATATGGAAAAGCTCAATTTTGGTAAATAATAATAAAAGATGTAAACCGATATGATTCTTCCTATTACCGTTTTTGGTGCACAGGTGCTTCGCAAAACAGCAGATGAAATAACTTCTGAATATCCTAACCTGCAGCAACTTATAGCAGATATGTTTGAGACCATGCACAATGCAGACGGCATTGGCTTGGCCGCCCCTCAGGTCGATTTTTCAATCCGCCTTTTTATAGTAGATGCCAGCCCATTGGCTGAGGACGATCCTGCATTGGCCGATTTCAAAAAGGTTTTCATCAATCCCGTTATTATCGAGCGATTTGGTGAAGTAGTTGCCTACAACGAGGGTTGCCTGAGCATACCAGGCTTGCGCGAAGATGTAAAACGTGAGTCGCAGATACGTATGAAGTACTTAGACGAAAACTGGGTGGAGCATGAAGATGTTTTTGAAGGCTTACCTGCCCGCATCATTCAGCATGAATACGACCATCTGGAAGGTGTGCTGTTTACCGATAAAATTTCGCCTTTGCGCAAGAGCTTGCTAAAATCGAAACTCATTGGTATGACTAAGGGAAAATACGAGGCTGGATATAAAACCAAAAACCCCCTGCGTAAAAAGATAGCTTGAAAATAGCTTTTACTAATAAAGTGGGGCAAAAGATTCTATCAGAATTCTTTGCCCCATTTTTTTTTTTTTGGAGGAATTGTTAGATTATTTCTGTGTCGCAATATCTGTTTTACAAAAAAAATAGGTGGTTTTCTTAGCACTAATCAACTATTCGTATCCCTATAATAAGTATGTCGTCTATCTGATCGTATTTGCCTTGCCAATCCAGCATGGCATTATTCAGTATTTCTTTTTGGCGTTCCATCGATTCATGTTGAATAT
>JFJP01037287.1_pt1 | contig 33450 bp, 27 predicted proteins | sample 431651 | NCBI WGS metagenome assembly JFJP01 (sample SAMN02602958, study PRJNA72255) | Microbial mat metagenome, whole genome shotgun sequencing project. | biome: fresh water; feature: sink hole; material: water; isolation source: purple microbial (photo- and chemosynthetic) mats found in... | reverse complement strand
CCATTGCCCTCGATTTGGCCACCAGGTACAACGTAGTAGTGGCCGACTTAAACCCCGAAATAAGCACCAGATATGCGGATATGACCAATATAACCCCGCTGGTAACCGACCTGAGCCGCCCCGAAAATATTGCAATGGCTGTGAAAGATGCCGATTTGGTGATAAATGCTACGCCCGGATTCATGGGATTTGAAACTTTGCGCAATGCCATTATTGCAGGAAAAGATGTAGTAGATATCGCATTCTTCCCCGAAGATGCTTTCTTGCTCGACTCATTGGCAAAAGGCATGGGGGTAACTGTGGTGGTAGATGCAGGCGTGGCGCCCGGAATGGGCAATATCATCGCTGGGCACTACCATGCTCACTACGAGATAGAAACCTATCATTGCTATGTAGGTGGATTGCCTTTGGTAAGAGAATATCCGTATGAATACAAAGCAGTTTTTTCGCCCATAGATGTGATTGAAGAGTATATTCGCCCATCCAGATATATGCTCAACGGGCAAATGGTTACAAAAGAAGCACTTTCGGAACAAGAATATATTCATTTCGACAATTTTGGAACCCTAGAGGCATTCAATACAGATGGTCTACGCTCGATGCTTACCACACTCAATATTCCGACTATGATAGAGAAAACCATGCGTTACCCGCATACAGTAGACTATCTGAGGGTATTGCGTGAGTCAGGTTTTTTCTCTTACGATCCTATTCTGGCAAATGGTAACATGGTTCGGCCAATAGATGTCACTGCTGCCCTGCTCTTCCCTAAATGGAAACTGAAGCCAGAAGAAGAAGATGTAACTATCATGCGCATAGAACTGGCATACAAGCACCAGAGTCAACTCAAAAAGGTAAAATACGAACTATTGGACAAATACGACCCAAAATCGAAAATACACTCTATGGCACGCACCACCGGCTACACCTGCACTGCTGTAGCAGAGTTGCTACTTAGCGGAAAATTCAAACAAGCAGGCATATGCCCTCCGGAATATGTGGGCGCACACTCTGATTGTTTGCAGCAGATTCTTGATTATCAACAAGAAAGAGGAGTCACATATAAAATTAGTCATTCTTAAAATCAATAAACAACTCATACCGAATCACACAGAAATGGACTCCCAAAAAAAATTGAAAGTATACATGGCCATGCTTTTTGCCATGATATTCTGGGGTTTTTCTTTCATCTGGACAAAGCAGGTGCTAGATACTTACAAACCAATCACCATTATATTTTTCAGGCTCATCATATCAGCCAGCTTTTTGTATGTAGTGGGAAGAATTACAAAAGTACTCATCCCTTTGAAAGCTGCCGACCTAAAACTCATATTGGTGCTGAGTTTTTTCGAGCCCTTTTTATATTTTCTGGGCGAAAATTTCGGGCTCAACAGAGTATCCTCTACAGTAACTGCTGTATTGGTGGCCACTATTCCACTTTTTAGCCCGCTTGCAGCATACATTTTTTTTAAGGAGCGCATTTCTGCAATGAACTTTGTGGGCATTATCATCTCAGTATTAGGTGTACTTATGGTAGTTCTGAAAAACGATCTCACCCTGGCTGCCGATGTGTATGGCATTCTGCTTATCATGCTCGCGGTTTTCTCTGCTATAGCATATTCCATTTTTGTAGTCAAAGTTTCAGACAGATATAATGTTTTCTCCATCATCATGTGGCAAAACCTATTTGGTTCTATTCTTTTTTTACCCCTATTCTTTATTTTCGAGCTTGGACATTTTCGTGAAATAGGTTTGCAAAAAATACCCATTTTGAACATCGTGTATTTGGCTCTGTTTGCTTCATCGCTAGCATTTATGCTGTATACATATGGCATTCGCAACCTGGGAGTTGTAAAAGCCAATACCTTGTCGAACACCATACCTGTATTTACCGCCATTTTTGCATATTTCATTATAGGCGAACAGCTTACGCTTCTGAACATTGCAGGAATTGGTGTAGTAGTAAGTGGTTTGCTTTTATCGCAAATAAATTACGATCGTATGCCACACAAAATGGTGAGGGCGTTTTTTCATGAAGTGGTATACAGATATAAAAAGAACAACAACAAAAATATTCCCGAATAACAATTACAAACTTATTCTGCCAGAAAATAAAAACGCCTTTCAAGCAATTTGAAAGGCGTTTTTGCAATTATACAGGGACTATGCCTGATTATTTCATATTCTTGAGTTTCAACATTTGCAATACTACACCTATCAGATAAGCCCAAATGCCAATCACCACTGTATGAAAAGTTATTAGCAACCAGCTTGGCGCCATCCAGCGGGTAGTCCACATAGAGCGCTCTGCCAGCAGGTTTTTGTGCGGATTGGCTTGCCCCCATGATACAGGTACTACTTGCTCTACTTTGCCATATGATTTCTCATCTTTCACTTTTATTATAACATCGGTTTTGTTATCACGGTCGCGTGGCAAGCTTTCAGGAAATTTCAACAAAGCATATCCGTTGTCATTCGAGGTCACTTCGCCCAGCACCAGGTTTCCAAAAGTACGTTTGGCCATGAACTGTACTTTTACGCCAGCAGCAGGTACACCTGCTTCTTTGTCGGTGCCCAGCAAACGTATAAGCATGGTAGAGTCTTTATCGTTCAGGTTTACTTCCATTTTGAGGGCACCACCTGCAAAAGCTTCTGTACCACCAGTACCGCCTGCATCAACCGGACCGTCGCCCAGGCTGCGCAGATATGAAACTATCTCCCAACGCTGTTGGTCAGTCAGTACTTTCTCGAAAGTAGGCATGGCACCACGTCCTGCAGTTATTTTATAATGTATTTCACCATCCGATGCCTTTTTCAAATATTCTTTATCGCCCAAATCGGGTGGAAGCGGGTTCAATGCTAACATATTTTTCTGGCCTGGGTCGCCGTGGCACGATTTGCAATTTTTCAAAAACAAATCATTGCCTTTTTCAATGATATCAGCATTCACTGCAACTGGATTTTTTTCTGCCTTTTTATCATCGGGGGCTACCCAAGGTTGCTGCGCTGCAACTATTGCCATACTTCCCACATAGAAGGCCAGTATTAAAAATACTGATTTGTATATCTTTGATCTCATAAACTGATTCATGTTTTGTTATTCCTGATTTAATACTTCTCTGCTAATACCCTTTTGTTCAGCAACTTCCCAAATAGAAACTACAGGTATAAGTTTTGATACAATGGTGCCAATAATCAGTGCCAAAATAAATGGCATGATAAGCACAGCAATCTCAATCAAAGTAGGACTGTAGGTAGTAAAGTTTTCGGGTACGTTTTGTATGGGTAAAAACGGATGAAACTGGGTTGGAACCACTATGATAAAGCGCTTGAACCAAGCCCCAACAAGCACAAATACTGCAATGATGGTTACTGGAAGAGGTTTGCGCATAGGTTTGAACAGCAACAAAATGATTGGCAGAATAAGTCCGAAAATTTGAGTTGCCCAAAATAAGGGTGCCCAATGACCAGTAAAAAGTTCGGTCAAATGTTGCCCTTCGTGCAATGGCATTTTGTAACCGGGTACCAGATACTCATTTACATTGAAGTACAAATATACCAAGGAAGTAAGCACCAGCAATCGGGATACCATCTCGAAATGATAATCAGTAAGATATTCTTTCAGTTTGAAATTGTTTCGGTAAAAAAACATCAGAATGATCACTGCTGCCGTACCTGCCACAAATGCTCCGGTTACGAAGTAAGGACCAAAAATGGTTGAGTTCCAGCCCGGACGCAAAGTAGAAGCCATAAGCCATGAGGTAACGGTATGTATTGCTAAAGCAACAGGAATAACCAGTATCATAAGCACTTTGAGCATACGGTGCAGGGCGTGGTACTGAGCATCGTTGCCCACCCAACCGAATGAAGCCATATCGTAAAGCATTTTTTGCCATTTAGGAAGGTTGGTCATGCGGCGGCGCATAATAGCAATATCGGGAATTAGTGGCAATATAAGCAATACCAAACTGATAGCGGTGTAAGTGGTAACTACGGTAACGTCCCACAAAATGGGCGACTGAAAACGGCCATGTATAAACACATTGAGAAGCCTATCGGGGCGCCCCATGTCAAATACAATCACCAATCCGGCGACTGCTACTGCAGAAAAAGCTACAATCTCAGCTATGCGTGAAATGGGTTTCGCCCATTCAACGCCAATAAGCCCCATGATGGCACTAATGAGCATACCTACGAGGCTCACTGCTACAAAAAATACAAAGTTGGCTATGTACGATCCCCAAGCGGAGTAATCGCGCATGGCGGTAACGCCCAAACCATCGCGCAACTGTATGACATAAGCCCATAAAACTAAAGCTAGAGCCAATCCCAGAAATAAAGCCCACATGGTGAAGCCTTTGTGGTTCTGAATGGGCCTCAATAAATCATCAGATATTTTGTTGAGCAGGGTTTTTGCCTCAGCTGCCGGTAATGTTTCGTGTGTTTTCGACGACATAAAATTTATATGTTTCTTCGAGTTAATATTTTAGTTTTTAAAACCAATGTTGATCTTCCTGACTCAACTCTTTGCTTCCGTTGTATTCAAACGGGAAGAGACGATTTTTGGCAGGCAGATAATATACTCTTGGCTTGGTACCCAACTCAGGCATCATGGTATAACCGGCGTTTTCGCGGATAAGATCACTGAATCGAACTGTATCTTTTGAAGTTCCATTGGTTACAACATCTTCATTCAGATCACCGAACCAATATACACCATTGGGGCAAGCCTCTACGCAATAAGGTTGTTGGCCTTTCCTCAGCCTGTCGGCACTAAACAAACACTTGGTGATGGTTCCTTTTTTCTGTGGAACGTTAAGTTCTATGTCGTATTCTTTCAATGCATTAGCTTCTACAAATTTAGGATCGCTCCAATGGAACACCCTAGCGCTGTAAGGACAAGCGGCCACGCAGAAACGGCAACCAATACATCTTTCATTATCAATAAGTACAATACCGTCTTCGCGTTTGAAAGTTGCGTCTACCGGGCATACTTTGGTACAAGGAGGATTGTCGCAATGGTAGCAAGGCTTTGGCATGAAGTAGGGCTCTGTATTGGCATCGTCTTGCATGCGAAGCACGTTTATGTGGTGTTGCTCGGGCTTCAGTTGGTGAGCTGCCTGGCAAGAGTCCATACATTTTCGGGCGTTGCGACATTTTGAAAGGTCTATCACCATTACCCATTTTTTACCGGGTATACCTTTTCTGCCTCTTTTTTGCAAGTCCGACAATGGGAGTTCGCTCGAATCTTTCAATTCGTAATCTTCCATTACCACAGGCTTGTTTATCTCTAGTGTATGTCCATCGGTAGTAAGTACTCTTATTTTTTTCGTTTCGCCTTTATATCCTTCATATATAGCACCACCACCGACTACCACTCCGGCTCCCAGTGCAAGTCCTATTTTCAGGAAATCGCGACGACTATTATCCGAACCATCATTTTCAGAATGGGCAGATTTGTTCAATTCTTCGGCCATTTTATTGATATAGAATTTATTAGTTATGTTTACATTTATTAAAGGGAACTATTTTTGGTATCCAAACAATCAAAATTAATTTATATTCAAATACCAGCAAACACATGTGCATAATCGGTATTTAGACTGAATAAAAATAACATTGATCACAAATTTTGTGTTAATTTCTGTACTAGCCTGAATTGATTGAAAAATTCTTTTGCAATAACCCTTCCTACTGTATACGCAGGTATAGCCATTATCATACCTGTTACCCCTGCCAGACTTCCGCTTATGCTTATCACCAAAAATACTTCTAACGGATGAGCCTTCACACTATTAGAATATATGAGCGGCTGTAGTATATTGTTGTCTAGAAACTGTACTATTCCTAACACTAATATAACTAAACCCAAGAGTGGCAGCAATTGATTATCAACGTTATCTGATAGATGTGTGATAAGAGTAAAAACAAGTCCGAAGGCACCACCCAGCAATGGTCCTAAATACGGAATTACATTTATAACCCCCGCAAATACAGCAATAATGATGGCATATTTGAATTCAAGTCCTATAATCCAAAGCCCGAGAGTATCCAAAACAATAATGATTGAACTTTCTAAAGTAATACCAATGAAATACCTTGCAAGTAAGTTTTGTATGCTTTTTATAGCAGTGTGTATTTTCTCATCATACTTTTCGGGAAAGAAAGATGTCAATCCTTGTGAAAAGAGTTTGTCTTCTTTCATAAAAAAGAAGGCTATAAATGTAATGGAAGCCAAGGCTATGAATATATTACCCAATACGTTGAACACACTTCCAAAAACCGAAGATAAGTCGGATATTTTAAAAAATTCCAAAAGTTTGGTCGACAAGAAGTCTTCAAATTTTAGATTCGGGTCACCGCTCAAATTGTATTTATAATACCATGCTTCTATTGTTTCAAGAGGCTTTTCCAGGTTTTGAATAGCTACCTCCGGCCTGAGTTGCGAAATTTCTCGTGCCTGGCTCATTATAAGAGGTATGATAATGACAAGAATTGAGACAAAAAATGTGAATGCCCCAAGTATGACTAAAGCAGCGGCTATGGCCCTCGGAAGTCTGAATTTTTTATGTTTCTCGCTGCTCAAATAATCTACAAACGGATCTCCTATGAGAGAGAGCACCCATGCTATAAGTATGTAAATAACCAAATCGAAAAGATACCAGAAACCTGCTAACATGAGTAGTATAAACGCTACTACTATTAGTATTTTAAGATTATTCTTTAGTATCATCTTTTTTTGGTTTATTCATTTTCCAAACAAGCCAGCCTATGCCGAACAAAATATGGCCAAATACAACAAAGCCAATGATATAAATTAACGTATAGTCTACCATTTGTGTAAAATTTGATTTTGAACGAAATTTCGCACAAATAACGCAATAATCCTAGTGATGAGGCTGATTATTTATCATGTTCAGCAAAGCTATTTTACCCTTATTAAATTTCTGTTTTCTGTCATCCTGTGTGCGTTCTATCAATATTTTGCCCGCTTTTTCATCTACGCATTGTGTTGTACAGCAGCCTTCATATGTATTGCGGCACTCATCACATTGTATGAAAAGCAAGTGGCAAGCCTGATTGGCGCAGTTGGTGTGTGTAGCACACGGTTTGCCACATTGGTGGCAGTGGCTTATTACTTGCCCATCTATATCTTCGGCCAGACGCTCGTCGAATACGAAATTTTTGCCAATAAAAGCAGACTCAATGCCCAGTCTTTTTATCTGGCGGGCATACTCTATGATGCCTCCATGCAATTGGTTTACATCTTCAAAACCATGATGTTTGAGGTAAGCACTGGCTTTCTCGCACCTGATGCCTCCAGTACAATATAGCAATACTTTTTTGTCTTTCTGTTCCTTCAGATGCGTAGCTACCAGGTTCAACTCAGCTCTGAAAGTATCGGCCTGCGGGAGAATGGCATTTTTGAAATGGCCTATCTCACTTTCGTAGTGGTTGCGCATATCTACAATAATGGTATCTGGCTGCCCGGCTAAGTGGTGAAATTCTTCGGCGCTCAGGTGAGTTCCTACATTGGTTACGTCAAATGCATCATCGTCCAAGCCATCGGCCACCAATTTTGGCCTTACTTTGATGGTGAGTTTGTAAAACGATTTTCCGTTGTCCTCCACTGCATATTTTATGGGCATATTTTCGAGGCCCTGTATTTGTTGCAACAGGTTGAGAAATGCCGGCATATGAAATTCGGGCACACTCATCTGTGCATTTATACCTTCACGTGCCACGTATATACGCCCGAGGCAGTCTAGCTCAGCCCATTGAGCAAACAGATTGTTGCGGAACTCCTGAGGATTGTCTATGATGAAATATCTGTAAAAAGAAATGGTAGTGCGCTGAAAAGTTTCGGCCATGAGTTTCGTTTTCAACTCATCACGGTTTACCTTGTTGTGCAGGGCTTTTTGTTTCATATGTTGTACCTATTAGATCAGACCTGAAAGCCAATTTTTTTGAAAGGCAAAAAGCATATAAACAAAAATTCCTGCAAACCATAGATTTACAGGAATTTTGGGTGAAAGATGGGATTCGAACCCACGACCCTTGGAACCACAATCCAATGCTCTAACCGACTGAGCTACATCCACCATGTGGTGCTTTAAAAGCGATGCAAATATACAGTAATAGTTGAATGATCCAAAGCTATTTTTAAAAAAATCTTGATATTTTACCTTAGTAACTGATTGTACGATATTTAAAAAAAATCTTTTTCTTTAGATGCCTTTCAATTATGTTTGCGAAAGCTTTATCAACGCAATTTTCAACAAAAAGCATCGCTTTATGGGTTTTATACAAAAATACAGGAACAAACCTGCCATATTATTACTGGTTTTATCTGCATTTGCCAATGGCACCCTTCTATATTTTGGGGCTGTAAGTCAAGTTATTACTATAGTTATCAGTGTGTTGCTTTGGGTTGGGTGGTTAATCACTTTGCGCCGTACCCTTAAGCATATTATGTTGCTGCAATTTACCTTTATACTACTCACCATTAGTATATTGCATTTTACTCATTTTTTTTCACCATTTCTGCCATCGCTACTTACATTCTTCAATATTTATGTAGCTATACAAGGGGTGCTCTATATGTATTTCGCCGGAGATAAAGATGAGAAAATGGCGGCTTCAGCATTTTTGGGTGTTCAAGTAAAAGGCACGCTGGTTTTGCTATTGGTTGGCGGTGGTATTCTGTATGCATTGTATTTTGTGCAATATATACAATTTGAAGTCTTTATATACAGATTTGTATATCTGCAATTTATCCTTGTATTTACGCCCATTGGTTACCTGTATCATATAACGGCAAGGTATGCTGAGCGCGAAAAGATTTTTGGAGCGCATGCCAAACCAAGCGTTGCACTTATTAAAAGAATAGGCAATTTGCGCATACTTCTATTTAGCAGGCCGGGACTCATTACCGATGGGAAATTCAAACTTACAGAATTGAATTTCAGATGGTCGTACAAGCGAGATACCATATTGAGCATATGTGCGCAGCTCATGGCGCAATCATTTCCAGAAGTTGCACAAGCACTAGAAAAGGAAATTGAAAACAAGGAAAATATAAAACAAATTGAGATTATTTCTTCCCAAAAAGCTATGGTTACAGGCCAAGATGCAGAAGGTAAAAAATATAGCTTGACCAATGTAAAACCGGAAGTACTCAAAAATAATCCGGAAGAATATGATTATTACCTAATACTTGATGAAAAAGTAATAGCTCAATTTTCGCTCACTGAAAATACGCTGCCAGATGCTTCTGAATATATACGCATTGCCAACAAATTACAGTTCAACAATGCGATAATATGTAAACATGAACATCCATCTAATCTGTCGATTAAAAACAGTTTAAAAACAGATAAAATATATGTGTGCGAAAATAGTAATGAGGAGCAGGCTCTGGTAAATAGACTCTCTGCAAAAGCACCACTGGCGTGGATAAGTGCTGCAGAAAACCATGAAAAAAATAATGCGTTCTCATTTTTGATTCATCCTGAAAATAATATAGTGCCAGCTTCTGAGAATAGCATGCACATAGCATCTGCAAAGGAGTTACAAACAATACTAGATTTTGCAGTAAATATTAAGCAGCACATTGACTGGAGATTAACCATGGGGCTAACGCTCAATATTGTCCTAGTCTTTCTTGTAATTTTAATGCCGCTACATTTACACCATGTGGTATTGGCAAACACAGCGGTGCAAACAACCAACAACCTGGTGAACAAATATTTTATACTTCTAAAATTTAAAAATGAACAACAATGAGTTTTCTCGAATCATACAATTATATACTCTCACGTCTGGAAACTATGGAAAATGGTGATGTTGTAAACTCGATGAACCAACACCATGTAACATATGTAAACAGCAGAGGGGTTTCGGTGCCCGAGTTAAAAGAGTTAGCCAAGAGTATGCCGCCCGATACGCAACTGGCGAACTTGCTTTGGAATTTTGGTAGCAGAGAAACCAAAATACTGTCGTTTATGCTTGAAGAACCAGACAAAATAGCAGCAGAAAGGGTAATGGAACGGATACTCAGTTTTGATAATGCTGAACTCGCAGAACAAATAAACATGTACTTCTTACCACATATACCTGATTCTCAAATATTTTGCATAAGTCTATTCATTTCCACCAATCCATACGTACTTCAAACTGCATTTTTGCTAGCGAGCAAATTGTATAAATTTGATATACAAATAGATATAGAATTTGATAAAAAATTATTAGAAAAGATTAATTTTTTTGCAAACACTGAGAATGTACACCTAAGAAGGGCTATTGCAAGGGCATTGAGTTCGTATGGCTGTAGAAATCTGGCTAACAATACATTAGCCAAACAGGTTGCCATTAGTTTCCAATCAGAAAATAATATATATTTGCGCTGGATTGGGGAAGAGGCTCTCATGGAATTAGAGTACACAGGAGTACATCCTCACCATTAAATAAACAAGTTTAACCAAAATCAATTCGTAATATGAAAATTGGAAAATCATCAAATCCGGCATTAAATCTGGATAAATGGCGTTCGATGGCGTTTTCACAATCGGACTCTCAGACAATGACAATTCAAGGAGTAGCCAACAAAACCATCATTCTTTTGTTGTTGGCAATGGCTACAGCTACCATGGTATGGCGCAGTGCATTTAGCGGCGGCGAAGTAATGGGCTGGGTGATAGGTGGTGGTATATTTGCGTTCATAGTTGCGCTGGTTATAAGTTTCAAACCACAATGGGCTCCTATAGGTGCACCGGTATATGCTTTGGCTGAGGGTTTGGTACTTGGAGGAATTTCAGCAATGTTCGCATCTATGTATCAGGGTATTGTAATTAAGGCAGTCCTGCTTACTTTCGGTGTACTTATGACTATGCTTTTTGTATATAAAAGCGGTATGATAAAAGTAACCGAGAAGTTTAAAATGGGCTTAACGATAGCTATGGGTGGTATTTTTGTTATGTACCTGCTTACCTGGATACTGGGAATGTTTGGAGTAAATATGGGCTTCATGCACGATGGTGGCCCGTTGAGTATATTGCTCAGTCTGGGTATTGTAATTGTAGCTTCGCTGGTGCTTATCTGGGATTTCAGTACTATAGAAGAGGGAGTGGCCATGGGCGCACCTAAATTTATGGAATGGTACTCAGCCTTTAGTCTGATGGTAACATTGGTTTGGCTTTACCTCGAAATTCTTCGCTTGGTATCCTATTTTTCTTCGAACGACTAATACACACATTGCATATAAACATAAAAAGCGGCAGGATCTGTCGCTTTTTTTATTTTATTTTATTTATATTCAGTCAATTTGAATATTGCTTACAAAATATTCTCTGAAGTGAGCGACCATTGCAAGAAGATTCACAAAATCGATTTCAGTATTACTGAGCAAATCAAGTGGATATCTAAACTTTACGACCAAATAATCTATTTCTTCGGCTTCCGTAAACAATTCGGATGGAATTTGGGTAAGTTTAGATGCTTTATTAATCAATCCACTGAGTTGCGTATTTTCAGGAAACTCAATTTCTTTACTCACAAGGTAAGCCCTGATGTACTTTTCGCAGGCTTGCTGACAATGGTAATATACTGTATATAGATACTCTGGTACCTGACCTTGTATGAGCTTAGCCGCACCATAATCTTCATCAGCACGTCTGATCCATTCTTTTATAAGGTCAGCTTTAGAAAGCTCCGGAATTGAAAACTGCGGTTTTTCCATAATTGGCGGTGAGTTAGGTGCATTGGCGCTATGTTGATTCATTTCATAGTAAACTAGTTTCGAGTTTGCCCCATGGGACGCACATATAACCGCACGTCGTCAGCTGTAATAACATTGTTTGACAATATCATGAGCCTTTCAACCACATTGCGCAACTCACGTATATTCCCATTCCACTGAAAAAGTTTGAGCTCTTCAATTGCATCCGGGGAAATCTCCTTTTTCGGAAAATTTAATTCCTCTGAAATAATATTGATAAAATGTTCAGTTAGCAACGGAATATCGTCCAATCTATCATTGAGGCTGGGCACATGAATAATAATTACAGAAAGTCTATGGTACAAATCCTCTCTGAAATTTCCTTTTTGTATTTCGTCTTGTAAATCTTTATTAGTAGCCGCTACAACCCGCACATTTACTTTGATATCTTTTTCGCCACCCACCCTTGAAATTCTGCTTTCTTGCAAAGCCCTGAGTACTTTGGCTTGAGCACTTAAACTCATATCCCCAATTTCGTCCAGAAAAATAGTTCCGGAGTCTGCTTGCTCAAATTTGCCTTTTCTTTGTTTTATGGCGGATGTGAAAGCTCCTTTTTCATGACCAAACAATTCACTCTCTATAAGTTCTGATGGAATAGCCGCACAATTGACCTCAATGAAAGGCATGTGTGCCCGATTACTTTTCTCGTGTATCCAGCGGGCTACAAGTTCTTTACCGGTTCCATTCCTGCCTGTAATGAGTACTCGCGCATCTGTAGGTGCAACTTTTTCTATAAGATCTTTAATCTGCGAAATAGCAGGTGATTCACCTACCATCTCAAATGTTTTGCTTACTTTTCTTTTAAGCAGTTTGGTTTCAGATATAAGTGTAGATTTATCGAGGGCATTGCGTATGGTGATGAGCAAACGGTTCAGATCTACAGGTTTTTCAATGAAATCGTAAGCACCCTTTTTGATGGCCTCTACCGCATTGTCAACTGTACCATGTCCACTGAGCATAATTATTTGTGCATCAGTATTGTTTTCGAATATTTTATCCAGTACTTCCATTCCGTCCATACGTGGCATTTTGATATCTAGCAGAACTATGTCAAATTTCTTTTGAGTAAATATTTCTAAGCCCTCTATTCCATCTACAGCCACTTCGCAGGTATAACCCTCATATTCAAGTATATCTCTGATGGAATTTCTAATTGGCCTTTCGTCGTCAATGATGAGAATATGTCCGTTACTCATGTGCTTATTTATGGGAATTATAAATTTTTTAAATATACAAACTTTTTTATTATAACTATACAAATTGCAATGATATTGCACCAACAATGAACTATTGCAAGATTTTAATCAACTTTGCAAACAATTATGCAATCCAGTATAAGAATAATAACTGATAATTGTAACAAATATCTACACATGACTAGCAAAGCTATTTATACCATTTTATTACTTATTCTTTCAAATACTTTCATGACGCTGGCCTGGTATGGCCACCTCAAATTTAAAGAGATGAAAGGTTTTGCAGACCTTGGCCTTATTGCTGTAGTTTTTATTAGTTGGGGAATTGCACTTTTTGAATACTTCTTTCAGGTTCCTGCTAATAGAATTGGTTTTCAGGGCAATGGAGGGCCATTTTCGTTGGTTCAACTCAAAGTGATACAAGAGGCCATAACATTGGTGGTCTTTGTTGTATTCTCAATGTTGGTGTTCAAAAGCGAAGCGTTCCGTTTGAATCATCTTATTGGATTCATATTTCTAATTCTGGCTGTATACTTTATTTTCAAAAAGTAATAGTTAGGGTATCATTGTATTCAAATCTTGCAAAATGCAATAAACAACAGGGCAAACTGCAGCATTGCGTATGGTTATCTGAAATATTTTCCTTTGTGCAGGCTGAGCAGTGTGTGGATATTCCCTACATGCCTTCGGATGATTTTCATATACTTGACATGTATTATCGGCAGAAATCAGGGGGCAGGGCATTGTCTTAAAAACATAATCATTGTCCTCATCAATTGTCAAAAATTCTTCGGCAAACTGCCCGGGTTTCATACGCTTGTGTGCTGCAAGCCTATCTATATCGCGCGAGGTAAGCCTTGGCCCAAGTCCGCGACAACAATTGGCACAATGCAGGCAATCAAATTGGCTGAAATAGTCGTCATGCAGTTTGTTTATTATTTCATCAAGCTTACTTTCTGATATTTTATTGGTGCGTTTCGATAGTTCTTTATAATACGGGGCAGATTTTTTTGCTACATTTGCCAAGTTGCTCAAATCTAGATTGTATTTGCCAACACGCAATAAATGTTGTTGTTTCATTCATTTTTGTTCTTTAATACGTACACAATGACACCGCACGAAATTAATTCCATATTCGCAACTTTCCAACATTTGAATATACTGGTTATAGGGGATGTAATGATTGATGCATATTTGTGGGGCAAAGTAAACCGCATTTCGCCTGAAGCCCCCGTACCCATAGTAGCTGCTTCCAGAAAAGAAAACAGGCTCGGAGGAGCAGCCAATGTGGCTCTTAACTTAAGTGCCTTGGGCGCCAACCCTATACTTTGCTCGGTAATAGGAGACGATGCTGCAAGCGAAACCTTTTTTGAATTACTCGATGCAGCAGGCCTTTCAGCCGAAGGAATTATGATTTCGGGGAAACGTGCTACAACCATAAAAACACGGGTAATTAGTGGAACTCAGCACTTGCTTCGCATAGATGAAGAAATAACCACTGACCTAACTGAAAACCTAGCTCGCTCATTTATTCACCAGATTGAGCAAATCATAAAAAAGAAAAAAATACATGCCATCATATTTGAAGATTACGATAAAGGCTTAATAGTGCCAGATTTAATACGTGAAACCATTGAATTAGCACGCAATTTTAGTATAAAAACCCTGGTAGACCCAAAAAAGAAAAATTTCACTAATTATGCTGGAGTTTCTTTTTTCAAACCCAACCTAAAAGAGCTTACAGAGGGAATAAAAAAAGAATTTCAAGGACATGACTTAGATGCTATTCGTAAACATGCTTCTGAATTTCAACAAAAATATGAAATAGAAGTGATGCTGACTACCCTATCGGAAAATGGGATGATGCTGACTTTTGGCAATCAGTGGGCACATATTCCGGCCCAAATTAGGACTATAGCTGATGTGTCGGGTGCCGGTGATACTGTCATAAGCATAGCTGCTGCCTGTTTGGCCGCTCATGCAACCCCATTGCAAGCTGCTATCATAGCCAACCTTGGAGGAGGATTGGTGTGCGAAAAAGTAGGCGTTGTGCCTATTGAATTTGATGTACTCAAAACCGAAACGCTTCAATACTTTGAGCAAACCAACGATTTTTCCACAGGAATACTGGACTGAGCAATACTCAAACCAGCAAACTGGCTGGGACTTAGGTTATGCATCTCCTCCTTTGATTGAGTATACAAAGCAACTCACTAACAAAGACTTAACTATACTCATACCCGGAGCCGGCTATGGCTGGGAAGTTGAATACCTATACAATTGTGGCTTCTGCAATGTGTATTTGCTAGAATTTGCAATCCAACCTATCGAAGCATTCAGGAAAAGAGTTCCGCATTTCCCAGAGAAAAATATTATACAACTTGACTTTTTTGACTTAAATTTCACATTCGACCTCATACTGGAGCAAACTTTTTTCACTTCGTTTCCCCCTCAACTGCGCACAGCCTTTGTCATACAAATGCACAAACTCCTCAATCTGGACGGAAAGTATGTTGGCTTGTTTTTCAATCATCCATTTTACAATCATTTTCCACCCTTTAGTATGTTCCCTCAAGAATATTTACAACTTTTTAAACCTTATTTTTCGGTGCAATGCTTTGAAAACTGCTACAACTCAATAAAACCTAGGGCAGGAAGAGAAGTTTTTTTTATTATGCAAAAACTTAAGCAGGTTTCGCAGGAAAAATGACATATTAAATATTTAAGTTTTTTATAAAACAGGTTTGAATAGAATCATTTCTTTACCTATCTTGTAGTATTAAATTTTATACGCATGCGTTTTTATTACTCATTATATATTCTCATATTTCTATTTTTCAGCTCTGCGCAAGGGCAGCAGATGCGAAGTTTTAAATTCAACGAAAATTCGGGTTTATCCAACGAGCTCGTTAAAAGTATATCTTCCTCAAAAACAGGATATATTTGGCTTGCTACAGACGGTGGAATCTATAGGTACAACGGGGTGTCGTTTGAATATTTCGATATAGGCCTGCCTACCCTTTTTATAAAACATGTTGTTGAACGCAGAAATGGAAAGATACTTGCAAGTGCCGATGAAGGAATTTTTGAATTTGAAAACAATGTATTTGAACCAAACGCAAAATGTATATTGCGCGCCTCCAAAATACCGATGGACACTTCAGCTTGGTATCCTAAACATATACTTGAAGACGATAACAATGATTTATGGATTGCTGATAACCTGAGTATTTTCAGAGTTAAAGCAAATGGAGCTACAGAAAGATACGAATTTCCGGATAAAGATAGGACCGCCCATTTTCAGAGTTCATTTTTTATGTTTCTGAACGATGACAAAAAACTGATTGTCTTCTCTAAGTACGGATATTTGTACCATTTCGACGAAAATGTAAAGAAATTTAAAGAAATTGAATATAACAATAAACCTACCGAGGTAAATGGTGTGGTCAAAGGTACGGAAAACACTTTTCTCCTAAATACAAATGGTACAGTTTACGAAATACAATTAAGTTCCAATTATCTTACTGCCACCAAAAAGCCTATTCTCGAAAATGTAAATGCCTCGGGTATAGCTACATCAGACAATATAAAATTTTATGTATGCAGCTGGACAAATGGAGTATATATGCTGGAGCGCGTGAGAGATACCTACTCAATAAACCAGTTACAAACTGAACAGTATGAGGCATTTAATTACATATATGTTAGAAACAATCAAGATATTTGGTTAGGTTCTGATATTGGTCTTACCCTGTTGCAATTTAAAGAATTCGAAAATGTATATCCTGATACTGAGCGAGACTACATCCAAGACATCGCTTTGGCAGAGAACAATTACGTATATTTTACTTCAGGGCACAAAATTTACAGAACGAAGTACGGAAAATCGCTCGATCCGCTTGAGCTTATTGAGGATGTAACCGACAGATTTATATTGCAGATTCTTCCCGATAAGAATGGACTTTGGCTAGCAGATTCTGAAGGAGTACTCACCTTTAAATCAAATACTGGCAGTACTCAAACCTTCAGTTTTAGTGATTACGGAACTGCCATTTTCTATATTTATAAAGACTCTGATAATAATATTTGGCTTTGCCAGGACAAGAATGAGAACCTCATCAAGATTACCCCACAATTTGAAACATTCTTCTACAGCGCAGCAGAAGGAATCATGAGTAGGCCCCTTATAGTAAAGCAGAGCCCTGAAGGTGACATTTATGTAGGTGGCTATACCATGGAACATTACCTTTTTAAATACAACAAAGCACAAGATAAATTTGATAACCTAAGTAAAAATCTGAACAAGTTTGATGATATAAACTTAAGTGTAAACGATATAGCTTTTGGTAATGAGGGCCAAATATACCTAGCTACGCAACACGGTCTTATAAAGCATAATACTAAACAAATTGAAATCATAAATCAGCCCGAAACCCAAAATACGGCCATCACTGCAATAACTACTGATAAGCACGGAAATATTTGGATGGGCTCAGCCAAAGGGCTTTTCTGCTTGTACCAAAATTCTATCACTTTGTTCGCCGAATGGCATGGGCTTAGCAGCAAATCTATAGCCTACAGAAACATTGTAATAGACCCAAACCATAAAATTTGGGTAGGTACTACTTCAGGAGTATCAGTAAATACCTCCCAAATTAGTTTCGAACAAACCCCTGCTCCTGTTTTTTCGAAAATAGAGTCAAACTCAGGCATATTGCCAGTAACCGGAAATTTAAAATTATATCATACCAACTTTCTGAAATTAACTTTTGAGTCGTTATTATATCCAGGGCATAGTATTGATTACCAATACAGAATATTACCCAACGACTCAAACTGGATTACGCTCAAATCCAGTAACGAGCTTTTTATCCCCTCCCTGCCCGACAACGACTACCAAATTCAATTCAGGTCTAAGCAAAAAGGGAAATATTATTGGAGTGAAATCACTACCCTTTACCTTGAAGTATCCCCAGGTTGGTACAGTACATGGTGGGGCATACTGCTCATTATTTTAGCAGTTGGATCTTTGGTTTTTGGCATTATGAAAACCATATTATGGAAAGCAGCAAATGACAAAAAGGCGCTTGAAAAAACCATTTCTTCGCGAACCTCTGAAATTGAATACCAAAGAATGGCCATGCAACAACAACGCGATTTGGCCAATCATCACCTCGAGCAAATTTCAAAACAAAACAAAGACATTACTGATAGTATTTTGTACGCCAAAAGAATACAATCTGCTTTGCTTCCACCTGATAACCTTATTAAAAGATCATTCCCCCAACATTTCATACTATTCAAGCCCCGCGAAATAGTAAGTGGTGATTTTTATTGGTATCTCAACAAAGGAAATATAACAGCTTTTGCCATAGGCGACTGCACCGGGCATGGTGTACCCGGCGCTTTTATGAGTATGTTGGGCATATCTTTACTCAACGAACTTAGCAACCATCATTTCAATAGCACCGCCAAACTGAAAGCAAGCAATATACTCAACAGCCTACGTCTAAACCTGAAGAACTCCCTCAGACAAAATGATTCTGAAAGAATATCCAAAGATGGAATTGACTTAGGAATGGTAATTGTGGATTTTTATAACAAAACCGTTCAGTTTTCAGGTGCATATCTCCCCATGCTATTGGTGCAAAAAGATGTAACCCACTTTATAAAAGGTGACAGAATGCCTATAGGTTTCTATATAAAAGAAAAAGACGATTTCACAAATCATGAGTTTTCGTTTGAAGAAGGCGATATGTTGTACCTATGCTCCGACGGTTTTGTAGACCAAGTGGGTGGTTTTAAGGGGCGAAAATATATGATGACAGCCTTTCGAGAATTTTTAATAAAAACAAGTTCGTACCCTATCAAAGAACAACTTACCTTACTCGAAGATGAGCTAACATTGCACATGCAAGGATACAAACAAATGGACGATATAACCGTTATAGGAATTAAACTTTCGCTATCTGGATTAAGGTTAGATGCGCAAGCCTCCAACAATTGGGAAAAATATAAATTCTTGGTTGCTGAAGATGATGATACCAATTTTATGTTACTTCAAACACTTCTGAAACCAACCGGGGTGCATCTCACTCATGTAACCAATGGCCTCGAAGCAATTATGACATACAACAACACCCCTCGTGATTTTGACCTGATACTTATGGATTTGCATATGCCTATCATGCATGGGGTTTCTGCTATAAAAGATTTACGTAAAAACGGCTCACAAGTACCAATTGTCGTTCTTACTGCTTTCACGCAAGATGAACTCAAGTCAAATGCTTTTGCTGCCGGTGCCAACGATTACCTGCTAAAACCTATTCAATTTAACGAGCTGATTGCCACTATTGGCAAATACTTAGTTTATAAATAATCATGCTCAATTTCGGCAAATTTTAAAAATAATCATCGAAAAATGTTTTACAACAATTTAAGATATTCACATCTTTAATACCTTTGTATGCGAATTTGAAATCACTTCAATTCATGAAAAAGGTTAAAACAGATTTTTTTAGAAAATATCACAAATGGTTGGGCTTAATTATTACAATCAATCTATTGATGTTTGCAGGTAGCGGTATTCTTCTCAATCATAGAAGTTTGATAGCTCATTTGCATTTTCCCCGAAAATATATGCCAGAAGCATATCATATAAACAACTGGAATAACGGCGTAGTTAAGCGCAACCTAACTATTGGCAAAGATTCTATTCTTATATATGGAAACAGTGGAATATGGCTCACCGACTCAGCTTTTACTAATTTCACTGAATTTAATGCGGGTTTGCCTACTGGAACAGATTACAGGAAAGTAGAAACAGCCATAGTATATAATGGTTCGCACTTGCTGATTGGTACTCAACACGGACTCTATGAATACAGACACAAAAAATGGACTCCCATTTATTTGGGCAACGAAGAGCAAAGGGTAATTAGCCTCACTGAATCCAATGGGAAACTTTTTGCAATCACCCGCTCTGAATTATTTGTATTACACCCATTTGCCAAAGACTCAACCTGGGTTATTGAGCAAGATCATATTCCAGCCTACGCACAAAATACCGAAGTTGGTTTATTCCGCACACTTTGGGTTATACATAGTGGCGAAATATATGGGAAATGGGGAAAACTATTAGTTGACTTTCTGGGTTTATGCATGGCAACACTCGCTATTACCGGCATTATTTATTTTATAATTCCGGTTTATATTAAGAAAAAGCGGGATAAGGTAAAAGAAAAGCTGAGTAAAATAAAAATATTCAATCAGAAAAATCTGAAAATACATAATACTATAGGCGTGTGGCTACTTCCACTCCTATTGCTCAATACCCTTACAGGAATGTTTCTGCGGCCGCCATTTCTCATCCCCATAGCTAACTCCGTAGTTTCGCCTATACCCTACACCAAGCTGGCAGCCCATAACTATTGGGAAGACAAACTCAGGCTTATACAATACGATGAAGATCTGAAATCCTTTTTACTTTTTACATCGGAAGGTGTATATACCTATATGCCATTCTCCGAAAATCCACCGGTGGCGCTCCCCTCACAGCCCACCATAAGTGTAATGGGTATAAATTTGTGCGAAAAAATAGCTCCATATACTTATTTGATTGGCTCATTTAGTGGCTTGTACATATGGAATATAAAAGATGCATACCAACTGGATGCCATGAATATGCAGCCGGTTGGGTACGAAAACAGAACATCGAGGCCTATTGGCGAACAAGTAATTTCCGGATTAATAAAAGCAAGTGACTCTACATACTATTATTCAGACTATAATACCGGGATACAGGCTTTGCATCACCATCAGACATTCACGGCAATGCCTGAAGAAATGAAAGATATAAAAATGCCATTGTGGAATATTTCACTGGAAATACACACCGGTCGCATTTTTCAGGGTATAATGGGCGATTTTTATATACTCATAGTTCCGCTTACCGGCCTGGCTACTCTTTTCGTACTTATTTCTGGAGTAATTACTTGGTATAAAATAAAATACAAAAGGAAAAAAGTTATTCCCAACACTATTTCATCATCAGAATCATGATTTATATCATTTTTCACAAACTTCGAAATCCATAAATTTGATTCAAGAGTTGTATATCCGTTATTCTTAAAATATAGAATCATATGAGAGCCTTAATTCTGAAAATAATTCCACCTGACAATTGGCAGCGACCAGTTATCATTCTGGTAGGAATATTTGTAGGACTTGCATTGTATATCTTTAAAGTATCTAATGCAGCCTCGTACCTGTCAGACGAGCCCGAGACCTGCATCAACTGCCACATCATGATACCGCAGTATGCCACCTACCAACACAGTTCGCACCGCGAGGTAGCCAACTGCAACGACTGCCATGTGCCCCATACCAATGTAGTAGCCAAGTATTTTTTCAAGGCGAAAGATGGTATGAGACACGCCTCTATGTTTACTCTCAGGCTCGAGCCTCAGGTCATAACCATTAAAGAAGCTGGTAAAGCAGTTGTACAAGAAAATTGTGTGCGATGCCACAAAGCCAACAACCAGAATGTAAACAATGAATTTACATACAACGACAAACAGCATGGCAAAGGCAAACTGTGCTGGGACTGCCACCGGGAAGTACCCCATGGGCGGGTTAATAGCCTCACCTCTACACCAAATGCCAGAGCCCCACGTCTTTCAAGCCCGGTGCCTGAATGGCTAAAAACAAAAATGCAATAAATCGAAAAATTAAATCAAACATTTCAAATAACTCTTGAACAATGGAAAATAATAAACAGCGTAGCCCTTGGATCAACTGGCTACTATTTTTCGCAACCATCGTAGTGGTGTTTTTCCTCGGTTTGCTTGCCAGCTCTATCACTGAGCGACGTGCCGAGAAAGAATATGTGTACAAACCTACACTAGAAATTGCTGATTGGGAACCCCGCAATGCCATTTGGGGAGCCAATTACCAGCGCGAATATCAATCTTATCTGGGAACTTTAGATACCAATTTCAGAAGTAAATACAATGGCAATGCTATGATTGATATGCTTGCTGTAGATCCACGCCTGGTGGTACTTTGGGCTGGATATGCATTCTCAAAAGATTATAGCCAAGGCAGAGGCCACTATTATGCCATCGAAGATATATACAATACCTTACGTACAGGTGGCCCCACCAACGACTCAGATGGTCCACAGCCTAGTACTTGCTGGACTTGCAAAAGCCCTGATGTAGGCCGCCTGATGAACGAAAAAGGCATTAAAGAATTTTATACCGGAAAATGGGCATCTTTAGGATCTGAAATTGTAAACCCTATTGGCTGCGCCGATTGTCACGATCCGGAAACCATGAACTTACGTATATCTCGCCCTGGGCTTATTGAAGCGTGGCAACGCCAGGGTAAAGACATTAAAAATGCTACCCACCAAGAAATGCGTTCGCTTGTATGTGCACAGTGCCACGTAGAATATTATTTTGACAAATCTGATGGTAAGAGCGCTTATCTAACTTTCCCATGGGACAAAGGTAACTCTGCCGAAGAGATGCTTGCATACTATGATGAGAAAAAATTTACAGATTTTACCCACGCACTTAGTAAAACTCCCATATTAAAAGCTCAACACCCCGACTACGAGGTATATATGACCGGTATTCATGCCGAAAGAGGTGTGTCATGTGCAGACTGCCATATGCCATATCGCTCTGAGGGAGGTGTAAAATATACCGACCACAAATTGAGCAGCCCTTTGCAAAATATAGCCAACTCGTGTCAGGTTTGCCACAGAGAAGAATCTGAAAAATTGCTTAAAAATGTGTACGACAGGCAAGATAAAATCATACAGAACCGCGACAAATTGGAAGAAATCCTGGTACACGCTCACGTAGAAGCTAAAGTAGCATGGGAAAAAGGTGCAACCGAAGAGCAAATGAAAGATATCCTATACAACATTCGCAAGGGGCAATGGTTCTGGGATTATGTTGCTGCCAGTCATGGAGCATCTTTCCACGCCCCTGTTGAAGTAGGACGTGTGATATCTCAGGGACTCATAGCAACCCAAGAAGCCCGCATTGAACTTGCCCGCTTGTTGCACAAACTGGGTGTTACCGAACCTGTACCATACCCTGCTATTACAACAAAAGCCGATGCTCAGAAATATATTGGTTTGGACATGGATAAATTCCGCGAAGAGAAAAACCTATTCAAAGCCAACTTGTTGCCACAATGGATTGCAAAAGCCAAGGAACGTGAATCGAAATATAAAGTGCAGCTGTAAAGCATACCTGCAATAAGTAAAAACGAAACCCCAAAGAGTCATCTACGGGGTTTCGTTTTTTTTACTCAAAAAAAGAAAACTACTGTTCTGTAGGTTTTATCATACGCACGTTTACGGCATTGAACGAAGGTCTGTTTTTCTTAGTATCAAATCCTTCCTGAACATAAAAAGTAACAGGTGTACCTACTACAAAGAAATCAGTTTTACCTTTGAAGTCCTTACGTCTGAAATAGTATGTTTTCCTATCCATATCTTCTATGAAACCAGCGGTGCCAGTAGGTAGTAGCGATTTTATTTTGCCTTCATAACGTTCCTGATCGGCATACAGTACATCGTCCCAAATATTGCGTATATGATTGAAAAGCCTTTTAGGATCAATCATACGTGTAGTATCAACATCCAATTGTTCTATCAAATGTTGCAGTTCAGAATCTATTTTCCAATTTTTCTGCTTACGCACTGCATATACAAATTGTACATGCTTTTGCGCCCATTCTATTTTATCCATAGATATGAGCATTTCAGCCATCAGCTTAAATAAATTTATCTTCTTATCAGGTTCACCAGGTGCTTGGGCTGCAGCAACTGCATATTCCATCCCTTCTCGGGTATCTCCGGCATCAAAAAGCAAAGAAGCTATTTCAGCTGAAATAAACCAGTCGCTTCGCTTATCAGACAGATCTTTTAGCAAATCAATGGCTTTGAGCGTATTGCCAAGTTTACTCTCTGCAATGGCCATTTTTCGGGTAAACCAGATTTCGTTATTGTAGTGTAGCTTTGGAATCGTTTTGAGTGCATTCTTACATACTTCGATACACTCCGTCCAGCGTTCTTTTTGTAAATAAGCTTTTGAGAGCATCATATGGTATTGTTCCATTTTGGAGGCAAGCTCTCTTTGGTTTCCATTCGGGTCTACATATGCAAAAGGCTCTTGATCAAGCAATTCTGGCCTCAATTTCCCTAACCATTCTAGAGCATGGTCGGCTTCATATACTTGCTTCGATTCAATATGCTCAAGCACTTTAAATACAGTCATAGTGTAGGGCGAAAAATTATCGTCCTGGCGAGCATATTTTATGATCTGATTGGCAGAGTGGAGAAACAATTCTTCGTCATCCACAATCTCCAATTTTATTTGGGTATAGTAAAGCGACCATACATATACCCCTTTAATATTTGGAAAATCGGGCTGCGAACTCATCACTTTGTCGCATATTTCCAAAGCTTCTACGTGCTTTTTTTCTTTCTGTAAGCAAACGGCGTATCCCCAGGCCACCCATTCATTGCACTGTTCCGGAAATTCTTTCCAGAGCTTAGTGTAAAATTCGAGCGATTGTGCAAATTTTTTGGCTTTCCGCAAATTATCTGCATTGTTTTTTATTTCATGAAAAGTCATAACTAAACCTAAACATTATAGTTTCCCAACAAAAACATCTATCATCTAAATATACATAACAAATTGCTAACAGCCAAAATATTTTTAATCAGCCTTCAAATTTAGTTTTTACATCATACGGTTTTTATAATCGAAGTATGTAAATTTACGCAAACTGGTATAGTGGTCATCTTTGGACCAGAGCCCAATTTCAGGATGCGCAACACCATTGAAAGTGGTGGTCTTCACCATAGTATAGTGTATCATATCTTCAAAAATAAGTTTTTCGCCTACTTGTAACTCATGGTCAAAAGCCCAGTCGCCCATAAAATCGCCTGAAAGGCAACTTACTCCCCCCATTCGGTAGCTGTAGGGTGCCTCGCCGGGTTCTTTGGCGCCCCTTATACGTGGTTTGTAAGGCATTTCGAGGCAGTCGGGCATATGTGCCGTAAAAGAAACATCGAGTATGGCTGTATGAAGCCCCTTGTAGCTTACTATATCTAAAACAGTGGCCACCAAAACACCGGTTTCCCATGTAAATGCGCTTCCCGGCTCCATGATTACCTTCAGATTATGTTTAGCTTTAAAATCAGTGAGTACTTTCACCAAATGTTCCGTATCGTAGCCTTTACGAGTCATCAGATGTCCCCCTCCCATATTTATCCATTTCAGGGAAGAAAAATATTTTCCAAATTTTTGCTCTACTACTTTGAGTGTATGCTCCAGGTTGTGCGAATCTGACTCACAAAGTGCATGAAAATGTAAGCCGGTAATTTCAGCCGGCAAAGTTTCAGGCATATTATCGATGCTCATACCAAGTCGGCTGCCCGGTGTGCAGGCATTGTATATGGCAGTAGTTACTTCCGAAAATTCAGGGTTTATGCGCAAACCAATTTCAATGGGATGCTCATGTTTCTGAATAAGAGGCAGAAACTTATGGAATTGCGATAATGAATTGAATATAATATGATTGCTATACTTGAGTACTTCATTAAAATCCTTTTCGGCAAAAGCGGGCGAATAAGTATGTGCTGGTGTATGCATCTCATCGTGTATAAGACGTGCTTCCTGTAAGCCACTTGCTGCACCACCTTTTATATAATTGTTCATTAGCGGAAACATTCTCCACCCGGCAAAAGCCTTTAGGGCAACAATGATTTCAACTCCCGCTTTTTTGGCAACATTACTTATAAGTTCCAAATTAGCGGTAAGTTTATTTTCATCTATCACATAAGCAGGTGAAGGTATTTGGTCAAAATTCATATGCAGTTATATATTTTTTGTTGTTTGGGGTGTACTAAAAAAAACGTGGTTCAGATATATAGATTTTTCAATCAAAACCCTCTATATGAACCACGCTTTATACGAGATAGTGCGCAAAAGGTTGGCAATAATCTCAAATATTAAAATTCTAAATCCAGATCATGCAATTCGACCCATGGCAATCCGCGTTTGTTGAGTTGCTCCATAAACGGATCGGGATTCATTTGCTCAACATTGAATACGCCTGGTTTTTTCCATAAGCCTTGCAAATACATCATAGCACCTATGGCAGCAGGCACACCTGTGGTGTAGCTAACAGCTTGTGTTCCGGTTTCTTTATACGATTCTTCGTGGCTGCAATTGTTGTACACGTAATAGGTTTTTTCCTTCCCGTTTTTTATACCTTTTATGCGGCATCCTATTGAAGTCCAGCCTTTATAGTTTTCTCCCAAGTCGCCGGGATTGGGCAATACTGCTTTCAGAAACTGAATAGGCACTATTTCCATTCCGTTATACATCACTGGTTCTATACCTGCCATACCAATATTCTGAATCACACGTAAATGTGTAAGATACTCCTGTCCGAATGTCATCCAGAAACGAGCTTTTTTGAGTGTAGGGAAATGCTTTACAAGCGATTCCAATTCTTCATGATATATCAGATAAGACTCCTTGGGGCCGATACCCGGATAGTTAAGTGGACGATGTATTTCGTGCGGATTGGTTTCTACCCATTGGCCATTTTCAAAATATTTACCACGTTGGGTCACCTCTCTGATATTTATCTCAGGATTGAAATTGGTAGCAAAAGGTTTGCCATGGTCTCCGGCGTTGCAGTCTACAATATCGAGTGTATGAATTTCATCGAAATGATGCTTGGCGGCATATGCAGTAAACACATTGGTAACTCCTGGGTCAAATCCACAACCGAGTATGGCAGTTATGCCTTTCTCTTTGAACTTATCATGGTAAACCCATTGCCATTTGTATTCAAACTTGGCTTCCTCTTTAGGTTCATAGTTGGCGGTATCCAAGTAGCTTACTCCGGTTTCGAGGCAAGCATCCATAATGGGCAAATCCTGGTATGGCAATGCTACGTTTACTACCAAATCCGGACCAAATGATTTGATAAGTTTTACCAATTCGGGCACGTTTTCAGCGTCAATGGCAGCAGTTTTTATACGGTCTGAACCTATGGCGTTGGCTATGGCATCGCATTTTGATCGGGTACGGCTAGCCAGCAAAATCTCAGTAAATACTTCCGGCATTTGTGCCATTTTATGGGCAACTACGGTTCCTACACCTCCTGCACCTATAAGTAATACTTTGCTCATCTATTTTCTTTATTTTAAGGTTAAAACTTTAAGCACAAAGTAATAAAATTTTGGAATAACTGGCCAATAATTCCTATATTAATTATTTATCAATTTATCATTGTTTATATTTAACCGGATTGTCATAAATCGATTCATATTTCGTCACCGATAAAAATTGAATGAAACTTCGTTTTAGTTCATAGAATTGCCCATTAAAAAAAAAGCGCTTGCATGTAAAGGATTAAATGATATATTTTTCCTTTTATTTTAAATAATTACTTACTTGATGTTGTACAAAAATTTGTTTTTACCATGAAAGGTGTGATAGTAAAATGTATTGAAGAACTGATAATGAGTGCCGCCGGAAAGCAAATTTGGATTCAGATTCTTGAAAAAAGTGGATTTACAAAACATCAGATTTTTCTGCCGGGTAGCGATGTTGCCGATGAACATGTAATAAAAATAATGGGGTCTACCTGCGAAGTTACGGGAAAAAGCCAGCAAGAAGTGTTTGATTTATTCGGCGAATACTGGATAAATGTATATACTCCGAAATTGTATGGCCATTATTTCAATCAGATAAAATCGGCCAGAGAACTTATACTCAAACTGAACGAAATACACAAAGCCACCACCAGCAATATGGAAGGTGCGCGCCCACCCCGTTTTGAATTTGAACATGTGTCGGAAAAGCAAATAGTAGTGAAATACATTTCGCACCGTGGCCTGATAGACATTTATATAAGCATAGTAAAAGGAATGGCGAAAAAATTCAATGAGAAAATTGGTATCGAAAAGATTTCGAACGAACAAGTACGCCTGATTTTTCAGAAATAGGTTTAGTATTCAGTCGAAATCTTGATCAGATTCATCAGGTTGTCCACCTGTAAGTTAAGCCCGTCGACTATGATATGTGCCTGATTATAATAAGCCATTCGCACATTCAGCATTTCATTTATATACGATTTCAAATCGGCATGCTCCTTTATAAGCGGGCGGCTATTGCGCGCATTTGTTAGTCTGTCGGCAAGCACAGCTACTGGCAATTGAATGTAAATACTAAGCCCATTTTTGACAATTTGCTGCATATTGTCAAAGAAACAAGGTGTACCGCCACCTGTAGCTACCACAAGTTTGTTTAGTTTGAAAGTGTCGAAGAGTGCCACACGTTCTAAATCTCTGAAATGAGGTTCACCAAATCTGTCGAAAATGGTATTTATGCTCATGTGGTTTTCTTCTTCTATTCTTTGATCGAGGTCTATAAACTTAAAATCGAGTCTGCTAGCGAGTCTTCTGCCAATGGTAGTTTTTCCGCTCCCCATATAACCCACCAAGTATATTCTCTCAGGTGCCGTTTTCATGCCTATTCCTCGTCGGTACTTTCCTCGGAAATTTGCCCCGATTCAATTATCTCACCATCATCGCCATACCTTATAAAATTTATTTCTATAGGCTCATCTTCCGATTCTTCATCGACAAAGGGTTCTAGTACTTTTATCTCGGCTACTGTATTGGTCGACAAGCGTTTGCCCTTAGCCTTTGCACCTTTCACTGGAACAAACTCAGTGAGGTTGATGGTTTCGGCAGGCAATTTGGATTGCAATCCCCCCCATGCTACTTCAATACTTGGATCATCATAATCCAATATACTGAATAATTTAGAAGCAGGATGTTCGCTTATGAATACGGTATCCTTATCTGAGTATTCAGCGGCAAAACGTTTCACAAAATATGTATTTTGCTCGCCATCAAAATAAATGGCGGTAAAAACCTGATCCACATCGTACTTGGCAATAAAGCAAACATCGGAAGGATAGTGGTTGGTAAGCTCGAATGAAGTAAACTGATAATATCCTGAATTGCTGAATACTACAATTTTCTCATCGTCTTTAAACTCGCCCAGGTACTTTCCTCTGGAATCGTTGTTGATGCGATGTACATCGGCATCGAACCAAATTTTGTGCCCGCCAAGGGTACTCCTACCGGCACCTGAAAGTACAATTTTGTGAATAGGATTTCGGCTAAGAATATTCCCGATAGAAGAACGTCCCTTTATTTCTATTGAACTAAAATCGAATTCAAATTGCAGCTTTTTGAGCCTTGGACGTGGCTTAAGTGTAATTTTTACCGTTTCGGCCTCGCCATTGGGGTTGGCACTAAAGTACAATACCCTGGAATGCTGTTCTCCTTTGCTTATATCGTATTCTTTGTCTCGGGTAACTGATGTTACCGAAAAACGCTTCACGTAAGCTACACCACTTTTCCCATCGAGGTAAATGGCGTTGTAGATTGTTCGTTCGTCGCTTTTCCTGAAAATTCCCACATGTATGATTTGTTTTCCAATAAATACTTTTTCGGCCACTTTGGTAATGAAATACTTTCCATCGCGACGGAAAACAATAATATCGTCGATATCAGAACAATCGGCTACAAACTCATCTTTTTTAAGTCCAGTACCTACAAAACCTTCCTCGCGGTTTACGTATAGTTTCTGGTTTGCCACCACTACCTGCGTAGCTTCAATGGTATCGAAACTGCGGAGAACCGTTTTGCGCTCGCGGCCTGGTGCGTACTTCCGCTTTATTTCCTCAAAATACTTTATGGCATAATCGGTGATGTGATCAATGTTGTTCTGCACCTTTTTCATCTCATTTTCAAGCCCTTTTATATGCTCATCGGCCTGAAAAGCATCGAACTTGGAAATTCTCTTTATACGAATTTCGGTGAGTTTGGTAATATCTTCGGTGGTAATGGTTCTGTAGAAAAGCTTTTTGTAAGGAGCAAGTCCTTTGTCAATGGTTTCAATTATGGCTTCCCATGTTTCGCACTCCTCTATGTTGCGGTATATCCGTTTTTCGATGAATATCTTTTCGAGCGAAGAAAAATGCCAATCTTCACCCAGTTCGTGCAATCTTATTTCCAATTCGAGTTTCAACAAATCGCGGGTGCGCTCAGTCGAATGTTTCAGCATGGTGGTAACTCCCAGAAACTTGGGTTTATCGTCCTCAATTACCGTAGAGTTTGGTGAAATAGACACTTCGCAATCAGTAAATGCATAAAGCGCATCAATGGTCTGGTCTGGGGTCACATTCATGCCCAGATGTACCAGTATCTCAACAAATTCGGCAGTATTATCATCTATCTTCCGAATTTTAATTTTGCCTTTTTCATTCGCTGCCAAAATGGAATCAATGAGCGAAGTAGTTGTAGTCCCGAAAGGTATATCTTTGATCACCAATGTCTTTTTGTCGAGTTTTTCGATTTTTGCACGAACCCTTACTTTGCCGCCTCTAAGCCCATCGTTGTACCTGCCGGCATCGCAATATCCACCGGTAGGAAAATCTGGGTATAGCTCAAAAGGCTGATTTCTGAGGTGTGCTACAGAGGCATCTATGAGTTCGATAAAATTGTGAGGGAGAATTTTTGAAGCCAGACCTACTGCTATCCCTTCTACGCCTTGTGCAAGCAGCAGCGGAAACTTCATAGGCAACTGTATGGGCTCCTTATTGCGGCCATCGTAGGATGGTTTCCAGCTTGTTGTTTTAGGATTGAAAGCTACATCGAGAGCAAACTTTGAAAGTCTGGCCTCTATATAACGTGGTGCTGCAGCATTGTCACCAGTGAAAATATTTCCCCAGTTGCCTTGCATGTCTATGAGAAGTTCTTTTTGCCCGAGTTGGGTAAGTGCATCGCCAATAGAAGCGTCGCCATGCGGGTGAAACTGCATGGTATGACCAATGATATTGGCCACCTTGTTGTATCTGCCATCTTCCATACGGCGCATAGAGTGCAAAATACGTCTCTGAACGGGTTTCAATCCATCGTTGAGGTGTGGCACTGCTCTCTCTAGTATTACATACGAGGCGTAGTCGAGAAACCAGTTTTTGTACATACCGCTCAATAAGCGGGTAAGTGGTATATCTTGCTTGTGAGAATCCGTGGGATTATTCTCTGAATTATTCTGATTATCAATATCTTTACTCACAATCTTGTGTGTTTTCTATTATACAAGTCAGGTTTGAAATGGGGGAAGATTTGTACCTTATACCATTCAAAACGCTTGCAAATATAGAAACTGTAAGAATTATTGAGTACTTAAATTCTTCAATTTTTTTTAAACAAATTCTATAATACTTATTATCAGCGAACTATCAACATTTTCCCGTATTCGAATTTGTCTTGTGTAATCCTGATAAAATATACCCCATTCATTATTTGAATATTTTTGGTTTCTGACGATTCCATTTGGTAAGATAATATGCTACGCATCTGAAGGTCGAAAATCTCGAGTTGGGCATTGCCGTTGTGAGCAGGCGATTCTATGCGAATAACTTCATAACCTGAACCTATCCTCCACCCGGGTGGCAAATCTCGGGAATTGATGGCATTGGGGCCAAAGTTTAGATACTTTACATAAACATCAGAAGCCAGATTTGGATTGTTCCATTTATCATATGAAACTCCACTCGGGACTTTAGCAGTGATTCCGAATTGCAATGAATCTAAAGCTTGAAGCGTAATATCATAGGCCTTCAAAACTGGATCGTAATTCATGCCAACCACCTGTGCATTGAAAAGCTGAAGATTGTTGAAACTGAATCCATCTATTTTTTCGCTAAAGGTAACCCTGATGGTAAGGGTATCAGTATATATGGTATCTTTTGCATGATACGAACTGATATAAGCCTGTGGGCGAGTACCATCGTAATACAACTGAATGACATTGGAAGGTGTATTCGCATTTCCAACTAAATCTATAACAGACTGCTCAGTAACCCATATGGAGGCATCGCCATCTGCAATAATTTGAAATATTGCGCTGTACACAAGTGTAGAACTACTTGTAAGCGATACGAGATTCATATTGGTGCATTTCAAATCGGAAGAATCAAGCCCGGTAATTTCTTCAGTAAATACAAATCGAACAGATATTTGCTGAATATTTCCAGTATCTGGTGCTGTAGTACTAATGTTAAGACCGGGTGCTGACAGGTCAACCAACCAAGTAAGAGTGTTTGATGCCGTGCTGTAATTCTGAGCTGCATCATATACAGTTTGCGCATCGAGCCAAATTTTAATGTAACCATCTGTTCCTGGATATACTTTAACGCTCCACAAGCTATCGTTTTCTATCATTCGCAAATTTGAAACAGTGGCATTTTGCGTACGAATTTTGGAAATGGTCAGTCCGAATACGGGTTCGCTGAATGTCATAATTACTTCAATTTCTGAGCTTGCCGTAGGGCTTGGGGTATTGGAGCTCAGAACCACTTTGGGTTGAAAAGAATCATTGTTGTAGCTTACAATCAAATCGGTGGGTTTTGTGCTACGGTTTCCTGCCTTATCCAAAACAGCATTTTCTCTCGCAGAAACTATTACTTCTCCAATTTTATTGGGTACAACGGTTACTTGCCACTCAGTTTGGGAAGCGGACATGGTAAAATTCTTAAAAGTCCCATTGATGATGCTTATGGAGGTATCACCAAATCCTTGTACCGTTTCATCAAATTTGAATCGGGCAGTAAATTCGGCGTGCTGAAAATTCCCGGTAGGCGAATAGATAGTCATTCGTGGCCTGATTGTATCGTATTCTATGCTATAAAACAAGCTGGCGGTGTTAAGATTGCCTATATGGTCAGCTCCTACACCTGCAGGTAAATTCATTGAGATGATTCCATTTACCAAGGGATGAATATTGAATGAAAAGAGAATACTATCTTCTGTATATAAATTACTTACTTTACATTTCTGGAGATAAAAATCGGTAGAATCTATGCCATAAGTTTTTTCAGAAAAAGTTAGAAAAGCCCTGAAAGAATCTTCATTTGTAGGATTTGTTTCGGGTGAAGAAAGAACCACAGAAGGATGAATTTTATCGGTATAAATAATTATTTTATTTGAGCTTACATTGCTGTTGCGCGCTTTATCAGCAGCGCCACCCGATTTTATAAATATTTCGTGCCAATCGTATGGTGCAGTTGTTATCATAAATTTATAATGCTGTATATCACCCATTTGCGATAAATTAGAAACTACCCCGCGTGAAGCTGAGATACTCGCGGTGGTAAAATAATAAACGGGTTCAGAGAATGCAACATAAAACCACACAGTATCTGAGTTGGTAATTTGCTTGTGGTAGGTAGTCAGTTGGGTAGTTGGGGGTGTACCATCATATCTCCAAAATATTGTGTCGGTGCCGGTATTAGAGTTTTCCAACAAATCAATTACTGTATTATCTTTCAAATATACCCAAGCATGCCCAT
>JFJP01020333.1_pt1 | contig 33451 bp, 25 predicted proteins | sample 431651 | NCBI WGS metagenome assembly JFJP01 (sample SAMN02602958, study PRJNA72255) | Microbial mat metagenome, whole genome shotgun sequencing project. | biome: fresh water; feature: sink hole; material: water; isolation source: purple microbial (photo- and chemosynthetic) mats found in... | reverse complement strand
GGGGTCAAGGGGGCCGGGCGACCAACGCGGTGACGCTCGCTCTCCTATGTCTTCAGCCACCCGAGTCCGGGATCCGCTTGACCAGCACATACCATGCGTTTAGTCGAAACCGGACTTCCTTAGTTGGACAGCAGTGATAGCTGGCCTCGAGTTCGGCAGCGGGCAGCAGCACGCATCCGAGTGCGGCAAGTGCGAAGAGACGGGGGGCGGATGCGAATGACATGGGAACCTCGTGCAGCTTGGATAACTGGCGCCCGAGAGACGCGCAAGCGCAGGGACCATCAAGCTTCACAGAATGACGTTCAGGACTGTACTCGAGCAGCAACTACTACCGCCATGCGCGTATGACCTGCCGTCACCACACGGGCCCGCTATTCGTGTCCATGATACGGCCGTTCGACGCCGCCCCCGACCACGATCACGTCCCGGTCGGAGCCTTCGCCACAGCTCGGTAGGCCACGGCGCCGATCACCGCCCCCACGATCGGGGCGACCCAGAAGAGCCAGAGCTGGGACAGGGCCCAGCCGCCGACGAACAGGGCCGGACCGGTGCTGCGCGCCGGGTTCACCGAGGTGTTGGTCACCGGGATGCTGACGAGATGGATCAGCGCCAGGGTCAGGCCGATGGCGATCGGCGCGAAGCCCGCCGGGGCGCGGGCGTCGGTCGCGCCCATGATGACGAAGAGGAACACGGCCGTCATCACGACCTCGCATACGGCGCTGGCCAGCAGGCTGTACTGGCCGGGCGAATGCTCGGCGTAGCCGTTGGAGGCGAAGCCGCCGGCCAGATCGAAGCCGGCCTTGCCGCTGGCGATGAGATAGAGCACGCCGGCCGCGAGCACCGCTCCGACGACCTGGGCGATGATGTAGGCCGGAAGCTCGCTCGCCTTGAAGCGGCCACCGACAGCCAGGCCGATCGACACCGCCGGGTTGAGGTGGCAGCCCGAGACGTGGCCGATGGCATAGGCCATCGTCACCACGGTCAGACCGAAGGCGATGGAGACCCCGAGCAGGCCGATGCCGACGCCGGGGAAGGCGGCGGCAAGGACGGCGCTGCCGCAGCCGCCGAGGACCAGCCAGAAGGTGCCGATGAGTTCAGCGGTCGCGCGGGAGGTAAGGTTCATGGATGGTCCTTGCAGTTGGTTAGAGTCTACCAGCCGGTGCTGGCAAGCAGTTCCCGCACCTCGTCGGCGCGGATGGCGAAGCCGATCTGGGCCGAGGACATGTCGCCGGCGGCGGCCGAGGTACGCGAGCCGATGCCGGCGAAGGAGACCGCCACCACCTTGCCCGAGGCGTCGAACAGGGGCGAGCCGGAGGTGCCCTTCGACAGGCTGGCGGAGTGCTGGATCAGGCGGGCGGAGGAGGCCTCGGCCGGCACGCCGTCGGGGCCGGTGATGCGCCCGATCCAGCCGGTCTTGAACGTGGGCACGACTCCCGGCAAGCGGTCGTCCGCCGCCGCACTGAGGTAGCGGGCGGCCAACTCGCCAGGGAAGCCGAGCGAGCCGACCTGGATGCCGGCTTTCATGCCGCGCAATTGATCAGCCGGTTGCAGTTCGAGAGCGGTCAACTTGCCAGCAGCCTTGGATGTGAGCCGCACCAGCGCGAGATCGGGCCCCTTGCCGTCATTCCAGCGTGGATGCACCGAGATCCCCTCCATCGTGAACGGCTCGCCGCTGCCGGATTGGACGAAGCGGGTCACCGGCATGCGCGTCACCTCGAGGGCGACGTGCGCGTTGGTCACCAGGATGCGCTTCTCCGCATCGACGACGAAGGCGGTGCCCAGGGCCACCTGCTTGCTTTTCGCGTTAATGCCCAGGCAGAGGAACAGGCCGCGTTCGTGCCGCTTGGCCATCTCCGGCCAGTCGGCAGTGGCACCGCTGGCCGCCAGCTTGGACTCCAGCGCCGCCAGCTTGGTACGCAGCCCGCTCGCGTCGGCAGCGGCCTGCTCCTGGGCGTGCAACTGGCCCTGCAGTCTTTCCAGTTCGGCAAGCGAGTTGCCCTGTGCGCTGCCTTGCCGCCACAACAGCCAGGCGAGCACGCCGCACACGGCCAGGAACAGAGCAGAGACCAGCAGGAGCCGCCGGCCGCTGCGCGAGCGTTCGCTGAGCAGCAGCATCTGCAGCGTACCACGGCCGATCGGCCGGCCAGGCACCATGGTGGAGACGGAGGTCGGCTTGTCAGGTCGATCCATGGCTCACATCGCCACGGGGACGGCGTCGTCCTCGTACAGCTCCTGGATCAGGGCCGCGACCAGGCCGGTCCAGCCGGTCTGGTGGGTGGCGCCGACGCCGCGGCCGGTGTCGCCATGGAAGTACTCGTAGAAGGTGATGTGGTTCTTCCAGTGCTGGTCCTGGTCGAACAGTTCGACCCCGCCGTTGATCGGCCGCTTACCCTGCTTGTCGGGAGCGAACAGCGAGACCAGGCGACGGGAGATGTCATCGGCGATCTGATCGAGGTTGGCGCGCTTGCCGCTGCCGACCGGATACTCGACGGTATAGGCATCGCCGACGTAGCGATGGTAGCGGCGCAAGGCGGTGACCAGGAAGTAGTTCACCGGCATCCAGATCGGACCGCGCCAGTTGCTGTTGCCGCCGAACATGCCGTTGTCGCTTTCGGCCGGCACGTAGTTCACCGACCACGACTGCATCCCGACCATGAAGGTGTAGGGATGGCGCTCGTGCACCTTCGAGAGGGCGCGGATGCCATGCTCGGAGAGGAATTCGTCGGGGTCGAGCATGCGCTTGAGGAGATGGCCGAGGTGGTCCGGATCGACCAGGCTGACCATGCGCATGCCGTCCTGGCCCTCCTGGCGCGCAACATCCAGCAGCTTGGCGATGGCCGGCCGGGTCTTGACGAAGCGGTTGAACCACTCCTCGCGCTCCGCGTTGCGTTTCCCCTTCGGTTGCAGGAAGGTGGCGAAGAGCGGGATGAGGCCGACCATCGAGCGGATCTTCAACTGCACCACGTGGTCGGGCAGGCGCAGGAGATCGTAATAGAAGCCGTCCTCGCCGTGCCACAGGTCGACGCCGCTCCCGGTCATGTCGTGCATCGAGCGCGCGACGTACGAGAAGTGGACCAGGTACTTCACCGCCAGCTTGCCGTAGATCGGGTTCTCCTTCTCCAACTCCTGGGCGATCGCCGCCATGTCGAGGGCGAAGGTCGCGACCCACGAGGTGCCGTCGGCCTGCTCGAGGTGGCCGCCGGTGGGCAGCGGGCTGCTGCGGTCGAACACGCCGATGTTGTCGAGCCCGAGGAAGCCGCCACCGAACAGGTTGTTGCCGGAGGCATCCTTGCGGTTGACCCACCAGGCGAAGTTGATCGCCAGCTTCTGGAACATGACCTCGAGGAAGGCGCGATCGCTGCGCCCGTAGATCATGCGCTCGATGTGGAAGACGCGCCAGGCGGCGCGCGCCAGCACCGGCGGGTTCACGTCGTCGAAGTTCCATTCGTAGGCGCTGATCGCGCCATTCGGATGCTGGTAGCGCTCCGACACCATCAGCAGCAGCTGCTCCTTGGCGAAATCAGGGTCGACGTACGCGAGCGGGATGCAGTGGAAGGCGAGGTCCCAGGCGGCGAACCACGGATACTCCCACTTGTCCGGCATGCTGATGATGTCGGCGGCGTCGAAGTGGTGCCAGTTGCTGTTGCGACGGTGGGCGCCGGGCGAGGCGGCGGGCGACTGCTGCCGCTGCCACGCCGGCAGATTGTAGCAGAACCACTGCTTCGACCAGATCATGCCGGCCCAGGCTTGGCGCTGGATGCGCTTCTCCTCGACCGTGGCCTTGGCCGGCTGCAGCGCGGCGTAGAAGGCGTCGGCCTCGGCCTGGCGTTCGGCGACGATCCTGGCCACCTCGGCGGCGCCGCTCTTGGCGCTCTTGGCGCCCTTGGCCGGCCTGGCCTTCACCTCGACCTTGCGCAAACGCAGATCGACGGTGATCGTGCCGCCGGCCGGGACGGTGGCCCGGTAGTGGGCCGCCGCCTTGGTGCCGACCAGCTGCGGATTGACCACCGCCGGCTTGCCCTCGACCAGGCAGCGGTGGAAGGCGTCCTTGACGAACAGTCCGCTGTTGGGCTGGCCGAACAGGCGCTCGGTGTTGGACTCGTTCTCGGTGAACAGCAGTTGCGGCTCTCCCTCGGGACCGCGGCCGCACTCGAGCTGCCACTCGCCGAGGCTCTCATGGCTGCCATGGATCGTCGTGGTGCCGGGTCCGGCCCGCAGCTCCGGCCGCTTGCTGGTCTCGGCCCGCTCGGCGCCCCAGCTCCAGGTGTTGCGGTACCACAGGGTCGGCAGCAGGTGGATGTCGGCCGCGTCGGGGCCGCGGTTGGCCACGGTCAGGCGGATGGCGATGTCCTCGGGGCCGGCCTTGGCGTAGGTCACCTCGACATCGAAGTAGCGGTGGTCCTGGAACACGCCGGTGTCGAGCAGTTCGTATTCCGGCTCATGCTTGCCACGGTTGCGGCTCTGCTCGACCAGCTGGGCGTAGGGGAAGACGGCCTGCGGGTACTTGTAGTTCATGCGCAGCCAGCTGTGCGATGGCGTCGCGTCGTCGTAGAACCAGTACTCCTTGGCATCCTCGCCGTGGTTGCCCTCGCTGTTGTCGAGACCGAAGAAGCGCTCCTTCAGGATCGCATCCTTGCCGTTCCACAGGGTCAGTGCGAAATTGAGCAACTGATCCTGGTCGCTGATGCCGGCGATGCCGTCCTCGCCCCAGCGGTAGGCACGCGACCGCGCCTGGTCGTGGGTGAAATGTCTCCACGCGTTGCCGTCAGCCGAGTCGTCCTCGCGCACCGTGCCCCAGCTGCGGTCGGACAGGTACGGCCCCCACTTGCGCCACGCGGCGGGATCGGCGATGCGCTGGGCTTCTGCGGTCTTGAGCAGGGCAGTCTTGGGCATGCCTGCTGATGCCATGGCGGAGCAGCGGGGCAAGACGCGCCTGACGCGACTTGCACGGAGCTTGCCAGGGACGGACAATGCCATGAAGTGCCACGCGATGCGAGCGATCATCCTGCTGGCGCTGGGACTGCTGTGCGGCTGCTCTGACGGCCGCCAGGTGACCTTGGTCGGCACGACGCAGGAGACCACATCCGCCCCCCTGACCCCAGAGCAGCTCGCCACCGGCCTCGATGACCTCACCCTGCGGATCCGCGAACGCATCAACAGCGTTTCGGATCGCATCGACGACGGGGCCAGCAACGACATCCGCCGACGCACCCTGCGTTTCCGCCTGCGCGCCTCCGAGGTGGCCTGGCGGTCGGTGCAGAACCCCAACCATCTCGCCGGTCTGGTCGAATTGTGGCTGTGGATGGCCTCGGTGGATGAATACGCCAAGACCCCACGTGTCCGCGAGGCCATCGGCGAACGCGTCGCGCTGCTGCAGCAGACCGCCGGCGAGGTGCACGCCGATGTCGCGGGTTTCGCCAGGCGGGCGCTGCCCGAGAAGGGCTATGCCAGCCTCAAGGCGGACATCGACAGGGCCTCGGCCAATGGCGATCTGCTCAGCGCCACCCCGCAGCGCGAGCAGGCGATCATCGGCGACCTGCTCGAGGTGACCCGGCTGCAGAACGTGCTCGGCCTCGCCCTTTCGCCCTTCGAGGCGCTGCGTTCCGGCGGGGACTCGATGGCCAAGATGGCGGTGACCGCCGACCGCGCCGTCGATCTGATGGAGCGCTACCCCGAGATCATCGCCTGGAATCTGCGCCTGGCGGTCATCGACATCGAGGAGCAGGACGCCGCCCGCGAGGCGCGCGCGGCCCTGCAGCGGAGCCTCACGCTGATCGAGGAGATGCCGGCCAGGGTCCGGGCCGAGATCCAGACCATCCTGGCGAGCAGCGATCCGGCGCTTGTGGAAGCCCAGGCGACGCTGCGCGAACTCAACGCCGCCTCGACCGGGCTGACCGCCCTGATGGACAGCGCCAAGCTGACCATCGCCGCCGTGCGCAGCCTCTATCCCGAGCCGGATCCGCCAGGCACCCCGCCCAAGCCTGCCGGCCGCCCGTTCGACATCCGTGAATACACCGCCGCCGTCGAGGCCGCCGCCACGACGCTCAGGGAGGCCCGCTCGGCCATCGACACGGCCACCAGCAAGGGCGTGCCGGCCGCCGAGGCCGCCGCCGCGCGCTTCGAAGCCGCGGCCGACCGCGTGCTGTGGCGGGTTGGCGGCCTGGTCGCCTTCGCGGGCCTGCTCGCCGCCGGCATCCTCGTCCTGCACCACCGCCTGCGCCGCCAGACATGAGGACCTTCGCCGACCGCCTCGCCTCGCCACTCGGCGTGCTGATCGCCATGCCGCTGCTGATCCTGCTCAGCGCCGGCGGGGTGCTGGCGATCGCCGACGGCCTCGCCCGGCGCAGCGCACGCGAACAGGCCGACCTGATCTTCGCCACCGCGGGCCGCAACGCGGCGCAGCGCACCCGCGAGGTCCTCGGCCAGGCCGGGCCGGTGCTCGACGGCCTGCGCGCCTGGCTCGCGGGCCGGACGGGCGACTCCGTCGGCATGGCGCACACGCTCAAGGCGCTGACCGCCGGCCGGCCGGGCATCGTGCGAGCGCACATCGGTTGGCCGGATGGCCGCATGTCCGGGCTCGAACGGATCGACGGCTCGTGGTCGCTGATCGACATCGAACCCGCGCCCGGCGGGTCGCGGGCGCTACGCCGCGCGCTCAGCCCCGACGGTGGACTGGCCGAGCCGACGGCGTCAGACCGTCCCGGCTTCGACGTGCGCATGCGGCCGTGGTGGCGGACCGCGGTCGACCGGGGCCAGCGCAGCTGGAGCGAGCCCTACCTGTTCTCCGGGCCGGACCGCCCCGGCATCTCATGCAGCGAGGCCCTGCTTGATGCCGAAGGAGGGGTCGAAGCGGTGGTGTCGGTCGACTTCGAACTTGCCAGCCTCGGCGAAGCCTACAGCAGCGGTGGAAAGGCCATGCATGTGCTGTTCGATGCCGATCGCACGCTCATCGGCCTGCCCGAAACCTGGGCGGCGCAGCTGCCGGGCGACCGGTTGCTGCACCCGGCTGATTTCCAGCTGCCGATCCTGAGCGATCTCTTCGCCAGCCTCCCACGACTGCCGGAGACGGGCACGCCGGCCAACCTATCGTTCCGCGTGGCCAACGATGCCTACGGAGCGCTCGTCCAGGCCATCGCGATCGGGAATGGGCCGACCTGGTACCTCGCCCAGATCGTTCCCGATGCCATGCTGAGCGGTCGGATCGACGAGGCGCGCCGACTGTCGCTGATCCTCGGCGGCATCGCCGTACTGCTGGGCATCCTGCTGTCAGCCTGGTTCGCGCGCCACCTCGGGAGCAGCCGCCGCGAGGCCGAGGCGCAGCGCGCCCGCGCCCAGGCCGCCGAGAGCGAACTGCGCCAGCTCGGCGCCTACCGCCTGGTCCGCAAGCTCGGTGAGGGCGGGATGGGCGAGGTGTGGCTGGGCGTGCACCGCATGCTCGCGCGGCCGGCCGCGATCAAGCGCATCACCGCCGCCCGCCTGACCGGCGGCGACGCCGACCGCGTCGCCGAGGCGCGCACCCGCTTCGCCACCGAGGCGCGCATCACCGCCAGCCTGCGCAGCCGCAACACCATCGAGCTGTTCGACTACGGCGTGTCGCCCGATGGCGGATTCTACTACGTCATGGAACTGCTCGACGGGATGGATCTGCGCGTGCTGGTCGAACGCCACGGCCAGCTGCCGGTCGGTCGCGCCATCCACCTGCTGCTGCAGGCCTGCAGCAGCCTGGCCGAGGCGCATGACCGCGGCCTGGTCCACCGCGACATCAAGCCCGAGAACATCTACGCCTGCCGCCGCGCCGACGAGGTCGACGTGATCAAGGTGCTCGACTTCGGCATCGTCGCGGTGCAGGACCGCGATCTCGGCGTCACCAAGAAGGGCTTCGTCGTCGGCACTCCGGCGACCATGTCGCCGGAGCAGGCGCGCGGCGAGGAACTCGACGGACGCAGCGACATCTACGCCCTCGGCTGCGTCGCCTTCTGGCTGCTGACCGGCACCGAAGTGTTCCAGCTGAGCGAGCGGCTGCCGATCATCCTCGCCCACCTCAACGACCAGCCCGAGGCCCCCTCCCTCCGCGCCGCACGCGTGCTACCCGAGGGCCTCGATGGACTGGTGCTGTCCTGCCTGGGCAAGTCGCGTGAATCGCGTCCCGCCGATGTGCGGGCCCTCGCCGCAGCTCTGCGCGCCATCCACATTCCTGCCGACGAAGGCTGGGATGCGGGACGAGCCGCCGCCTGGTGGGCCGAGCATCTGCCGCCGAAGCCTGAGGGCGCCCCAGATGCGCCCCAGGACCGTTCCGCCTCATTCACCCACTGACGCGAGTCCGACGGGAACGCCATGCGACGCATCTGCCTGCTCTGCCTGATCTGCCTGCTCGGCTGCCATGTCTGCGCCGCCGACCTGCCGCCAGGCGCCTACGACTGCCTCTACGCCCAGATCGACGGCGAAAGGCACGAGGAGCGCCTGACCCTGGCGACGGCTGCCGACGGGACGATCACGCTTTCCGCTGCGGGCGACCCCATGGTGCTGACCGGCCGGATGGTCGGCTCCAAGCTCTACCTGATGTGGAACCGGATCGATGCGCAAGGCCTCCATATCCTGCAGGTGATCGCCGATGTCGGCCCTGACGGCTACGCCTCCGGCAACGCCTTCCGCAGCCGCAACGCCGAAATGTCGCCGAAGGTGAACTTCGTCCTCAAACGCATCCCCTGAGCGCGGCGCGACGACTGGCCAGGCGGCCCGGGCCTCGCCCTCGACGCACCAGCGCCATGGACTTGCGGGCCGAGTGCGGACCTCCACCGTCCGTGCCGCCATGGAACACCCCCTCCTCGCCGAGGCTCTGGCGCGCGCAGCCGCCCGCCGCGGCTGGCTCGACCGGAGCGAGATCGGACGCGTCAGCAGCGCTCTGCGCGGAGTCGCCGCCGAAGACCTGCCCGCCACCCTGCGCAGCCTCGCCCCGGCCATGGCCGAGCGGCTCGCCGACCTGCTGCCGCCGGCGGGGCACGCCGGCTTCGGCCGTTGGCGGGCGCTGGCCCGGCTCGGTGGCGGGGCGATGGGCGCAGTGTGGCTGGCGGCGGCGGACGATGGCCCGCTGGCGGTGGTCAAGTCGGCAGCCGTAGGCAGGGCGCCGCTGCTCGGCGGGGAGGCAGGCGGCTCGGTGTGGACCGGCAACGCGGCCGAGGCGGAACGCGCCTCGCCCGATGCCGAACTGGTGCAGCGCTTCGCCCGCGAGGCGCGTATCACGGCCGGACTCGTCCACCCGCGGATCGTGCCCTGCCTCGATGGCGGGCTGGCCGCCGACGGTTCCCGCTATCTCGTCCTCGCCTGGGTGCCCGATGGCGACCTCGCCGCCGAGCTGGCCCGGGGCGGACCGCTGCGCCCGGCCGCCGCCCTGGCGGTCGCCGACCAGCTCGCCGACGCCCTCGACCACGCCCACGCCCGCGGCGTCATCCACCGCGACCTCAAGCCGGCCAACGTCTTCGTCCACCAGGACGGCGCCATCCTGCTCGGCGACTTCGGGCTGGCCCGGCCGACCAGCGCCGGGGCCACCCGCCTGACCATGGCCGGGGTCGCGGTCGGCACGCCCAACGCCATGGCGCCGGAGCAGATCGACGGCCGCGATGCGATCGATGGGCGGGCCGACCTCTACGCCCTCGGCTGCCTCCTCTTCACCTGCCTGGCCGGTCGCGCGCCCTACCTTGGGCGCAGCGCCGAGGTGATGCACGCCCACCGCACCGCGCCGCCGCCGGATCTCGCCGCATTGGTTCCGGACCTGCCGGCAGGGCTGTCGGCCCTGGTCGCCCGGCTGATGGCCAAGCGGCCGGAGGACCGTCCGGACGCGGCAGCCGGCGTGCGTGCGGCGCTCGCTCCGCTGCTGGTGGCGTGCGGCGCGCAACCCGGCGTGCCGCAGCCCTTGCGCGCCGCTGCATCGGAGCTGGTGGCCGACCAGGACGATGCGCTCCTGCTGCATGGCCCCGACGGCGATCCTACGATCGTGGTATGGGCTCGCCGCCGCATCGTCCTGGGCAAGCAGCGTGCACCCGGCATCGACCTGGTGGTACGGGACTATCCGGAGGAGGCGCATCGTGATCGCATCATGCGGATCAGCCGCCGCCATGCCGCCATTGCCGTGGCGGAGGATGGCACCGTCACCGTCGAGGACCTCGGCAGCGCCAACGGCACCACGGTCGATGGGCGGAAGCTGACGGGCGGCAATCCGCTGCGCTGCGGACCCCAGGTCGAGGTCGTCCTGGCGGACGTCGCCCCCCTGGCGGTGCGCCGGATCGCGGGGGGGGTCGCCATCGAACGACGGGCCAATCGGCCCGGACTGCGCTACGTCCTGTGCACCGGCGACCTCGTGCTGGGCGCGGAGTCGGAGGTGCCGATCCCCGGCGCCGCCCGGCAGGCGCGACTGCGGCATGAGGCGTCCGGCTGGTCCTGCGACGGTGCTCCGCTCTCCGACCGCATCGATCTCGATGGATTCAGCCTGCACGCCGGCCCGCTCGGCGACTTCCTGTAGTAGACGGTTTCGATGTGTTCCGGCTTGTCCGTGAGACGCTCACGTGGTATGATAAAAGCATGTGTATGCGGCATGTGTCTCGTGGTTTCACCCTGATCGAACTGCTGGTGGTGGTCAGCATCATCGCCATCCTCGCCGCCATGCTGCTGCCGGCCGTCGGATTGGTCCGTGGCCAGGTGCGCAACACGCAATGCGCCAATAATCTACGCATGATCTGCCTGGCCACTCTGGGCTATACTGCGGACAACGACCATATCCTGCCCTATGAAGAAGAGCAGAGTGAGCACTCCTGGATCGACAAGACCTACGAATACCTGGATGAAACCTACAAAAGCGACAAGTATTCCGGCAGCAGCGTCTATCTCTGCCCGATGGCCACTGTCGAGATCCGCAACCAGTGGCACTGGCACGAACGTTTTTCCTTCCATTACTCCATGAACAACGCCCTGTACGGAACGTGGCGAACCAGCGAGAACAGATGGCTGTCTCCGCCCGTACCGTTGAGCCAGGTCAAGTCCTATCGCGTGCTGCTCAGCGACGGCGGCATCAGCCTCTACAACGGCATGTCCTACTTCCTCCCAACGGTCGTCGGCAATCCTGGGAGTTGGCAGTGCAAACCCTGGCCGATCAATGGCAATGCCGACTTGGGTGATGAACCGGCTGATCCCGCGAACCGGCACATCGTCCGGCATCGCGGCCGGGTCAACCAGGCCCATGTCGATGGACACGTCGCCCCGGTCACCGGCGATTGGCTGTGGAGCGTCCGCCAAGCGGAGTGGTGACACGCACGGGCTTGTAGCCCCGCCGCCATGGTCGATCCTGCGACCATGATCCGTGGACTGCGCGCCTCCGATGCCGCCGAGATACGCCGCCGCACCGGCGGCGACATGCGCCTGCTGCTGCGCATCGGCGCCCTGCTCGAAGCCAAGATCTCCTTCACCGAACTGGCTCTCGAACGCCTGCTGGCCGACGAGGCCGGACGCAAGCTGCTGGCCGACCGCACGCTGGATGCCGACTTCCCCGCCGCCGCCGCCGCCGCCGGCATCGATGACCTCCGCCTGCTCGACGAGGCCTCCGGGGCCGAGACCGGCTGGCGCACGGTCGCGCTGAGCGACGAGGTCGGCAACCCGCTGGCCGCCTCGCTGCTCGCCGAACCGGCCGAGAGCGGCCTGCAGGGCATGGTCGGCCACCTTTCGCCCGCCCTGCGCGCCCCGGTCGAGGGCCTGATGCAGGCGCGCGAGGCCGACCAGCGCGCCGCCGCCCTGGAACGCCTGCGCTACGCCGCGCCGCCGCTGGCGGTGGTTGGCGAACTGATGCCGATGCTGCTGGCCGACGGCGCCGAACTGGTGCGCGAACGCGCCATCGCCCTGGTCGTCGCCTCGGGCGGACACACCCTGATCGTCGATCTGGTCCGGGCGATGCAGCGCCACGACGAGGCGACCCTGCTGCGCCTGGCCCCCTCGGTCGGCTCGCTGCCGGCGGAACAGCAGGATCTGGCGATCTCGGCCGTCATCGCCCAGGCCGCCCGCGGCGAGGCCAGCCAGGGCCTGGTCGAGGTCTGCACCGCCCTGGCGCCCGCCCTCGCCTCCCACCGCGCGCTCGACCGCCTGCTCGAACTGCTGCTGCCGACTTCGTTCTCGATCGTCGAGCTGGTCCGCGCCCTGCAGGCCATCGACCGCGAGCGCACCGTCGAGGTGCTGTCGCGCAGCCTCGGTTTCGGCGCCGAGCAGGATGCCCGGGTGATCGTGCTGCTCGCCGCGCCCGGCAGTAGCGGCAGCGAACGGGTGCTCGAACGCGGCGTGGACCTGCTGCTGGAATCCGGCGAGGAGCCGCGCAGCCGCATGCCGCTGGCCGCCGCCCTGCGCCGCATCGACCTCGGCCGCACCCTGGCCCGCCGCATCGCCGCGCGCGGCATGCGCCTGGGCCAGTCGCATGACACCAGCGTGCACTGGCTGCTCGCCGAGCTGTGCCGCGATGGCGCGGTCGGACAGGAGGATGCCGACGAGCTCGCCGGCACGGTGCGCCACCTGCTGCGCGAGGCCAGCGGCCCGCATCTCGTCTCGGTGCTCGAGCAGCAGCTCCCGGTGCTGCTGCCGTGCTCGCCGGCCGAGCGCGCCGCGCTGGTCGATCCGCTGATCGAGATCTGCGCCCGCTACCGCGCCGACCGCACCACCGATCTGGTGACCAGCGCCCTGGTCGGCATCGGCGCCACCGCCCTGCCGGGCACCTGGGAGGCCCTCGAAGGCCACCCGATGGAGCACGTCCGCCTGCTCCTCGCCGGCCTGGTCCCCGAACTGGTGCGCCGCGCTCCCGAGCAGGCCGCGGCCTCCGTGCGCCGCCTGCTGGCCGGGCTCGCCCGCGCCGAACAGGGCGCCGAGCGCGGCGGACTGGTGGCGGCCGCGGCCCGCATCCTCGCCGAGGGCGCGCTGGCCGGCGACGCGCCGCTGGCCCAGGCGGTGGATGCCGCGACCACCGGGCTCGGCCGCTACGCCTACGAGGCGCTGGGCCACCTCGCCGCCGGTTCGGGCTGCTCGCCCGAGCGCCGCTCCGCCATCGTCGACCAGCTGCTGATGGAGGCCTGCGCCGAGCTGCCCGACACGCCCACCCCGACCACCACCGACCAGGCCACCGGCGAGATCACCTTCGAGCTCGACGAGCGCCTCGCCGCCCACACTGAGCACGTGCCGCGCATCCTCGCCGCCCTCGCCCGCATCGGCCGCTCGCCGCACTGCCAGGGTGAGGCGCAGCGCCGGCTGGTCGAACGCCTGGTGGCGCAGTGGAAGCTGGTCGCCAACTGGCGGCTGGTGTGGGGCCCGGGCAACGTGCACGAACTCGCCGCCACCCTCGGCCTGCTCGCCAGCGAATCGGCGTTTCCCGGCGCCCTGCGCGTGCGGGTGGTCGAGGCGCTGATCCCCCAGGTCGGCCAGCTGGCGGTGGCCCGCGCCCTCGCCCGCATCCTCACCGTCGGCGACGGCGCCTACCTTGCCCGCCTCGCCGGCCGCGCCGCCGAGGATCTGGTCCGGCTGGCGGCGCGTGGCGGCGAGTTCTCCGAGGACGACCGCGAGGATCTCACCGAGGTGCTCGCCGACTTCCTCGCCATTCCCGCCCTCGGCCCCGACGCCGACAACGTCCGCCGCCGCCTGGTCGGGGTCATCGCCACCATGCGCGACCACGCCACCAGCCGGGCCCGGGCGCGATTGCGCTACCTCTGCGGCGAACTGCCGCCGGAACTGGCCTCGCGCCTGGATTGGGCCTGAAGTCCGCTGTCTGACGCACCAGCCCGGATCGGCGGCGAAAGCGGTCATCGACACGCGGCATCCGGCCGTCCCATCAGTAGGAGATACCGCCATGCGCCCGCTCCTCGCCGCCCTCGCCTGCGCCTCCTGCCTCGCCTCGGCCGAGGTCACCATCGGCCAGTGGAACGGCATGCTGGTCGTCTCAGCCCCCTCCGGTCACGACCTGTCGCGGCTCGGCGGCCGCCTCGACCAGCGCATCACCCTCGACGCGCGCGACCAGTCGCTGAGCGACACGGCCGAATTCCTCCGCCGCGCCACCGGGCTGAACATCGTCCTCGCTCCGGCCCTCACCGCCAATCCACCGGTGGTGAACCTGCAGGTGCGCGAGATGGAGCTCGGCAGCCTGCTGACCTGGCTGGAGAAGACCGCCAGCATCCATATCGGCTTCGTCAGCGGAGCGCTGTACGTCTCCGATAAGCCGGTAGCCGGCACTGTCAGCACGCGGCTCTACGACGTCAGCGATCTGGCCCTGCCGATCCGCGATTTCCCCGGTCCCGAGATGACCGTGCCCGAGCCAGGCGGCACCGGCGCCAGCATCCTGCCGCCGATCGAGACCGCCTCGGATGGCGCGACCAGGTATGACCTCGATCAGCTGAGCGAGCTGCTAAATCGACTCGTAAACAAAGATTAATAAGTCATAACGACCCGTTTTTGTCGCCGAGCGCCAATGTGGGGCGCCCGCATGTCATAAGTCACTATGGCTCAAAGATCGCCATATTGGCACGCCGACTGCATATAGGTCTCCCATCCACGCGGGCATGCCGCCCGCCACGAAGGAGCCCTACCATGACCAGCTACGCCTATACCTGGGATCCGTTCCGCGAGCTCGAGACGATGCTCGCCGGAGTGGATCGCCTCATCGACCGCACCTGGAGCACCGCCGGGGCCACCCCGGGGGCCAACGTCTACGCCGATGACGAGACCGCGGTCGTCACCACCGAACTGCCCGGCGTGCAGCCGGCCGACGTGCAGGTCCAGCTGCACGACGACGTGCTGACCCTCGCCGCCGAGCGCAAGACCGAGACGGCCGACGGCGAGATGCTGCTCACCGAACGCCCGGCGCTGCGCTTCAGCCGCAGCATCAGCCTGCCCTTCGCCGTCGACCCCGACCACGTCGAGGCCCGCCTGGCCGACGGCGTGCTGACGGTCGCGCTCAAGCGCGCCGCCGCCGACCGCCCCCGCAAGATCACCGTCAACTCGAACTGAACACGGAAAGGAACCACAGCCATGTTCTCCCTGCTCAAGCCCGCCCCCAAGACCGAGACCGCCCCCGCCGCCCCGGCACGCACGATCGACCGCCGCACCGTCACCCCGCGGGTCGACATCCGCGAAACCGGCGAGGCGGTGCTGATCACCGCCGACATGCCAGGCGTCGCCGCCGACGGCGTCGATGTGCGCGTGCACGGCGACGTGCTCACCCTGCGCGGCTCCAGCCGCGCCCAGGAGCCGGAGCGATTCCAGGCGATCTGGCGCGAGTACGCGCTGCGCGACTACGAGCGCACCTTCCGCCTCGGCCACGCCATCGATGCCGAACGCATCGCGGCCACGGCCAAGGACGGCATCGTACGCGTCACCCTGCCCAAGCGGGCGGCGGCGCAGCCGAAGAAGATCGCCGTCACCGCCGGGTGAGGTCGACGGTCCCGCTGGGCTGCGTCGGCGTCGGGCGGGCCATCCGCCTCGCGCAGAACAGCAGCGCCAGCGGGGCCGCCGCGCCGACCAGCATGCCAAGACGGAGGCCCGCAGCTTCCGCACCGGCCTCCGTCCCGGGCATCCAGGCGATGAGGGCCGGCTTGGCCACCGCCGCATCGGCAGCGAGACCGACCAGCCACGGCCCCACCGCGCAGCCGCCGTCGCCGGCCGCCGCCATGGCGGCGAAGACCACGGCTCCGCCGACCGGCCAGCGCGCGGCGGAGAACGACAGCGTTCCCGGCCACAGCATGCTGACCGCCATTCCGGCACAGGCGCAGGCCGCCAGCGACACCACCGGCCACGGCGAGAGCGCCGCCAGCAGATAGACGGCGACCGACGCGGCCGCACCGAACGACAGCGTCCGGGCGAGATCGCCCCCGGCTCCGTACAGGCCGAACCAGAGGCGGCCGGCTGCCATGCCGACGGCGAACAGGCCGAAGCCGACGAGATCGGCGACCGCCTGCGACACGCCCAGCCCCTGCTGCGCGAAGGCGGAGGTCCACTGGGCGAAGGCCACCTCGGTCGCGCCGGCGAAGATCATCGCCAGCAACGCGACGCGGAAGGTGCCGCTGCGCATGAGATCGCGCGCACGCACGCGGTGGGCGCCATCATCGAGCGACGGCAGCGGGATGGTGGCGAACAGCCAGATGCCGATGACCGGCACAAGCGACCAGGCCGCGACCACCCAGGGCCACCAGCCGGGGCCGGCCAGCCACAGGGCGATGGCCGTGCCGACGATCACGGCCAGCTTGCCGATCGGGTAGAACGCATGGAGCAGCGCCATGTCGCCCGCCTTGCGCTGCGACGGCACGGCGTCGAGGATCGGGCTCATCAGCACCTCGAGCAGGCCGCAGCCGGCCGAGAACACCACCGTCCCGGCGACCAGCATGACATAGCCGCCGGCGAACGGTGCGGCAGCGAAGACGAGCAGGCCGACGAAGGCCGCGACATGGGCCGCCACGCAGAGCGGGCGCAGGCCCCAGGCCGCGACCAGCCGGCTACCGGCCAGGTCGACCGCCATCTGGGTGAGGAAGTTGATCAGCACCAGCCGGCCGATCATCTCCCAGGTCAGGCCGAACTGGGCGTGCAGCTGGACGAACAGCAGCGGCGCGAGATTGATGACCATCGCCTGCACGAACATGCCCAGGCGGCAGGCCCGGACGACGCTGGCGTGGACATCCATCCCGGGAGCGTCGCCCGGCGCCGCCCCGGACAAGCCCCGCCGCCGCTCAGGCGGGGTGCACGACCGCCAGCACCTGATGCGTCCCGCCATCGTTCATCGACACGGGGATCAGGTTGCCGGGCAGCGGCCGGCCATCGACGGTCAACGCGACCGTGCCGCCGACGATCCCCTCCGGATTGCGCACCGTGATGTCCCAGATCGTGCCGCGGAATGAACGCCGCACCGAGACCTCCTTCCAGGTGGTCGGCAGGCACGGTTCGATGCGCAGCCCATCGTAGTCGGCCTTGGCCCCGAGCATGTCCTTGAGCAGCACATTGTAGAACCAGGCGACGCTGCCGGTGATCCAGGTGAACTCCATCTGGAAGGCGTTGTTGCGGTGGTCCGGCCCGAAGTAGCCGTTGGCATAGACGAAGGGCGGCACGCGCAGCTTGGGATCATCAGCCTCGCCGGTGAAGTAGCCGGGGGTGATGCGGCGGAAGGTCTCGTAGGCCTTGTCCGGCATGCCGGCGCGCAGCAGCCCCAGCACCATCCACACGTTGACATGCGAATAGACCGTGCCGTTCTCGCAGATGCCCGGTTCGAGGCAGGAGATGCGGCCGACACTCTCGTCGCGTTCGAAGAAGGTCGGGGCGAGCAGCATGTAGCCGATGCCGGTCAGGCAGATGCGGTCGAGCGACTGCAGCATCTGGGCCGTGCGCCCCTGGTCGGCGACGCCCGAGATCATCGCCCAGCTCTGCGCGTTGGTGTAGATGCGGCCCTGGGTGTTGACCTGCGAGCCGATCGGCTTGCCCGCATCGTCATAGCAACGCACGTACCAGGAGCCGTCCCAGGCCTGGCTGTTGATCGCCGCCTTGATGCGTCCGTAGCGGGCGGCGTAGTCAGCGACCCGCTCCTGCTCGCCGAGATGGGCCGCGAGCCCCTCCATCTGGCGCATCGCCTCGGCGTAGGCCTCGCTCAGCCAGATGCTTTCGCCGCGGCCCTCCTTGCCCACCGCGGTCAGCGAATCGTTCCAGTCGCCGAACTTGATCAGGATCAGCTGGTGCGAGCCCTTGTTGGCCTCGAGGAAATCGAGCGCCGCATCGATGTGCTGCCGCACCGTCCCGGCACCGCCATCGAAGAACGGCACCTCGACGCCGAGCAGGGCGGTATCGCCGGTCTCCTTCAGGTAGGACACCAGGGTGAAGACCAGCCACAGGGCGCTGTCGCTGTACGGCTTGGTGTCGACCGGGTTCCAGCCGCGCAGGGCCATGCCGCTGCGGTACTGGTGGCGGAAGGCGTCGAGCAGGATGCGCCGGGTGCGCGTCGGCTCGAGCGAGGAGACGCCGTAGCCGTGCTGCACGATGTCGCGGTAGCCGTTCCAGCCCCAGCGGCACCACGTCGCGCCGTAGCGCGTCTCCTGCTTGGTCCACACATTGAGCATGCGGTCGAAGTGGGCGTCCGGGGTGCGCACCCGGTTGAGTCCGACCCAGCGCCGGTTCTCGGCCGCGAGGGCGGCGAAGGACGCCTCGATCGCACCGGGTGCGAAGTAGCGGGCGCGGAAGTCGGCGATGCGCGCCTCGGCGTCGGTGGCGCCGAGGATGAGGTCGATGCGCTCGGAGCCGCCGGCCTCGAGCCGCAGATCGAACTGCAGCGCGCCGATCGTGGCGTCGGAGGACCCCGGCGTGTTCGAGCAGCGGCCCTCGGCCACCGCGCGCGGCGACTGCATGGTGCTGTAGGTGCCGACGAAGGCGTCGCGGGTGCCGTCCCAGCCGTCCGCCGGCCGGTCGGCGGTGACGAAGCCGGTGAGGAAGTCATGCGGCCGCCTGTGCGGATGCTTGCAGGCGACCATGGCGTTGAGCGCGGCGTTGAACCACGAGCCGCGGAAGATCATGTCGCCGTAGCTCTCGAAGCCCCACTTGAACTTGAACTGGAACTGGTTGTAGACGAACACCGACAGGTTGCGCCGACTGCCGCCGGCGTTGCGCAGCTGCAGGGTCCACAGCTCGCACGGATCCGCTCCTGGGGGGACGAAGATGCGGAACTCGGCGGCGATGTCCGCCGTGGTGTTGCGGATGATGCTGTAGCCCATGCCGTGGACGCAGGCGAAGCTCTGGTATGGCCGCAGGGTCGGCTCCCAGTTCACGTTCCAGTATTCCCCGGAATCATTGTCGCGGATGTAGACCAGCCGGCTCATCAAGCCGTCGCGGCCGAAGACATCGAAGTCGCAGACGCGGCCGATACCGGTCAGCAGCTGCACCGCCTCGTGGTCGCCCACCTGGTAGTCGGCATAGCCGACCCCGGTCTGCTGCACGTTGGAGAAGATCGCGTCGTTCCACAGGAAGTTGTCGAAGGCGCGTGGCGTCCGTGGATCAGTGACGATGAACTCGGTACCGTCCTCGTTGAAATGGCCATAGCGGCCCTGTTCGGTGGTGGTGGGCATTCTGGCGGTCCTCCGTGCTGCAGCAGCGCCATTCTGCCTCGTCCGGGCGCCATGGCCGAGACCCGTCGGAAAACCTAGACGCCATCCCGCCGATCCTGGCAGGCCGGCTCCGGCCCTGCATGATGGACGCCATGACCCAGCCCGGAGCCCCGACCGACCTGTCGTGCCGACCCTGGCTCCAGGAGCGCATCGCGCGCTGGCAGCGCTTCTACGCCGACCCCGCGCCGGGCCAGGTCATGCTGATGATGGCCTGGTGGGAGCAGCAGGTCGACGTACCCATCCGCCCGCTCGCCAGCTGGACGTATCCGGACGAGGCCGAGGCCTACGCCGAGGAGCAGGTGCGCTGGCTGCGCGCGGTCGATGCGCAACTGCGCGGTCTCGACGAGGACCGCATCACCACGATCAAGCCCAGCCACGGCATCGCCCCGCAGAGCACCTGCATCAGCGGCGCAGAGGTGGTGGCGGGCGCGGATACGACCTGGGTCCATCCGGTTCTCACCGACTGGGCCGACCTCGAACGCCTGCGCCTCGACCCCGGCAACCGCTGGGTCGAATGGGCCAGGCGGGTCAACCGCCGCTTCCTCGAACTGTGCGATGGCGACTTCACCGTCCAGACGCTGGCGCACTTCTCGCCGGTCGACCTCGCCAATGCCCTGCGCGGCAACAGCCTGTTCACCGACCTCAGCGACGAGCCCGAGGCGGTGCACCGGCTGATGCGCTTCTCCGCCGAGGCCATCATCTGGCTCGAGCGCGAGCTGCGGCGCGACATCCCGCTGTTCGGCGGCGGCAGCGGCATCCTCGGCACCTGGGTGCCCGGAGCCGTGCCGTTCATGTCCGAGGATGCGGCCGACATGTGCTCGCCGCGCAGCTACGCCAGGTTCATGCGCCCCTACACCGAGCAGGTGTCGCAGGCCTTCGGCGGCTGCTGGATCCACCACCACGCCAAGGGGATCCTGGTCCATCCCGAGATCGCCAAGGTGGATGGCCTCGGCTGCCTGGAGATCAGCCTCGATCCGAACTGCCCGCGGCCGATCGGCGAATGGCGTCGGCTGCTGCGCTGCAACCCCGGCCTGCCGCTGATGACCCGCTGCACGCCCGCCGAGGCCGTCTCCCGGCTCGACGACTACGCCGAAGGCCGGAGCGTGATCATGCTCACCGGGCCGCTCGACGAATCGCGTCAGGCGATGGCCGTCATCCGCAAGCGCTATCCGCCGCGCTAGAGTCCTTGAGGACGTGGACTTTGACTCGCCGAGTCAAAGTCGAGGACGAAAGGACTCGGGGGTGCGGGCGCGCAGCCCCTGCAGCAGCAGCCGGCTAGCTGGGGCGGAGTCCCGCTAGCGCTCAGCCTGCGACGGGCCGGTCGAAGAGGACGACGGCGTTGCCGTTGGCCTCCATCGGCAGTTCGCAGCCGACCACGGCATCGCCCAGCAGTTCGCGCCCCGTCGCCGGCAGCGGCACGCGGCAGGGCTGCCGCCCGGCATTCACCAGCACCCAGGCGCTGCGACCCTGGCCGTCGACCTGGGGGAAGCGCAGGACCGGCGACGGCAGCGGATGCAACGGCACGCCCTCGCGCTCGAGGATCCCGCGATACAGCCGGCGACGCGCGTCGGCGGCGATCTCGCTGCCGAGGACGTAGACCGTCCCGGGCCCGACGCGGCGGCGCAGGCCCCAGGCCAGTCCGCCGATGCGATCGCCGCCATAGGTGCCCAGCACCTCGTCGCCCGGCGCAGGGGCGAAGGCATGGGCCCGCATCTGGGCCTGGGTCGAGGTGCCATCGGGCAGGTGGATCGCCTGCTGCTTCGCCGTGGACCAGGCCCGCACATCAAGGTCGAGCATCGCCCCCAGGTCGCCGAGCAGCCCGTTCATCGGGCTGGTGGCGCAGGCGGTGAGGTAGCCGGAGTACGGCCCGACCACCCACACCCCGCCGGAGGCGAGGTGCTTGCGCATGCGCGCCAGGAACTCCGGCGTCGTATAGGGCACATAGGGCGAGATCACCACGCCATGCCCAGCAACCTCGGCCTGGTCGTAGAGGACGTCGCGCCAGGCCCCGGTCGCCAGCAGATCACGGTGATGCGACTCGACCCGGCCATGGTAGTCGAAGTTCGACTCCAGGCCGGCGATGCGCTCGATGTAGTTGGCGTGGCCGTTGCGTTCGGAACGGATGAAGGCGACCCGGGCCGGGGCGGGGGAGAAGCCGCACAGGATCCCCTCAAGGCTGCAACGCACCGCCGAGGCGTGCGCCGCCGGTTCCCAGGCCGAACTCCTGACCCCGCAGGCATGCACCAGGCCGTCATGGTTGGCCATCTCGGCGCCGCTGCGGTTCGAACGCCAAGGCCAGAAAGAGACCCCCTCGGCGCCCGAGGCGTAGGAGAGCGTAGCGACATTCGCCAGCCAGCCGGCGGGGAAAGGACCATCGGCCAGATCGCCGTCGGGTCCGGTCTCCATCACCCAGAAGCGTCGACCTGGCTTCAGCGCGCGGAAGCAATCCATGCGGTAGACCACCCGCTCGATCGGCATCATGCTGGTATAGCAGTCGTGCGCGGCGAGATCGAGGTCGCGGGTCAGATCCCACTCGTCGAGGGAGTCTTCGGAGTTGTGCGTGATCAGCGCGACGCTGTGCGCACGGATGATGTCCACCTGCTGGCGCTGGAACTCCAGCACGGCATCGAGCATGTAGCGACGGTACTCGGCGTGCAGGCTGAAGTTGTGGCAATAGGTCGGGAGCGGATGCGGGCCGGGAATGTCGGCGAATGCCTGGTAGTGGTTGCTCCAGATGTGGGTGCCCCAGCTCTCGTTCAGCTGCCCGATGGTGCCATAGCGGCGCTCGAGCCATCGATGCCAGCCGGCCAGGGCGGCCGGCGACAGCGACACCTTCTGGTGCCCACCGAACTCGTTGTCGGTCTGCCAGGCGATCAGCGCCGGATGGCTGCCGAGAGCGCGCGCGACCGCCTCGGTGACGCGTCGGCTGTAGTGCTGGAACAGCGGATGGCAGTAGTCGGCGGACTGACGGCCGCCGACCCCGTGCCGATACCCGGTGCGCTCGACCCAGCCGATCTCAGGATGGGCGTGCATCAGCCAGGCCGGGGGACCGGCGGTGGGCGTGCACAGGATCACGCCGATGCCGTGCTGGTGCGCGCGATCCATCGCCCCGCCCAGCCAACCGGTATCGAACCGGCCATCCTCGGGTTCCAGGCGAGACCAGGCGAAGTCGCCGACCCGGACGGTGTCGAAGCCGAGTTCCCGCATCAGGCGCAGGTCCTCGTCGATCACCCGGTCGTCCCAATGCTCGGGATACCAGGCCGAGCCGAGACGCAGCTGCGGTGTGGACATGCGTTGAATGGAGGGCCTGCGGAGCCGCTTGGCAAGCATCCGTCGGGTCGGGGAGATCTTCGAACCGTCTAGATTCCGGAACCGCCTACTCCGGCGAACGGGCCATGTTGCCGGTATAGTTGTTGTGCATCCACCGCTGGTAGAGGACGGAACTGTCGGTGAGTCCGTTCCCGCCCGCCACGCCGGCCTCGCCATCGGGATCGACCGCCAGGACGGCGTCGAGTTCGGCGGATGACACCGGGACGCGGCGCACCTCGTCCCAGACCTGGCCGCGGACGATGGTGCGGATGTAGCGGACCTTGTCGAAGACGAGGAAGCCGGTCAGCGAGAACCAGAGGTCCGGCGCCGGCCCAACTCCGTCGGCAGCCGCGCGCGACGGGTAGGCCCTCCCGGGCAGCGGGACGGTCCTCGTCGCAGGCGGCGCAGACGTCGGATCGGGCACCATTACATCCTTCGGATCGCAGCGCAGGTCGCAGGCGCCGTAGGCGGAGGACACCGCGAATCCATCGCCATTGAAATCCAAAGGTGTGAAATCCGCGTACTCGGGATTGGCACCGAAGAAGCTCATGCGCCAGTCGTTGAGCACCCGCTCCATATTGATCGTCTTGCGGTAGGCGACCTCCTTGTCGAGACCGACGCCATGGCTGTCGGTGGTGTCCTCCAGGGCCCCGCCCACGATCGCCGGCTCCGGAGCGCTGAGGAAGCCGCTTCCCCCCGCATCGCCGAGATGGAGCGAGGCGATGTTCCACTTCGCCTGGTAGTCGATCACCACACGCGGAACGCGGATGGCCTCGTTGGCGTAGATATCCGCACTGCTCAGCGACTTGGCGACGATGAATGTCGGTGGCGTCGATGGATCACCGGGTCGCGCGAGCGCCATTCCGGCGGCCAATGGGGTGGCTGGGTGCCATTCCCCGAGATAGGCCAGGAACAGCGCATCGACCTCCCGGATCGTCGATGGACGCCAGCCTGCGGGGAAGTTGGCGGTTCCGGGTCTGACCGCGAACCGCGCCGCCAGCCCGACGTGGGCCGGATCCTGATAGAGCGCCTTCGTCGTGGAGATCGCCGCAGCGGTCGCGTGCATCAGGTCGAGCCAGTACGAATCACGGAAGAAGAACGGACGCTGGTTGCGGATGTTGAAGGGGATGCCGCTGGCCGTGCTGGCCGTGTTCTGGATGTAGTGGCTGGAGTCGTAGCGGACCTCGTGGTTCCCGTTCGGATCCTTGCCGAGGAGCTTCTGGCACAGCAGGGCCCCCGAGCCGAGCATCGGCTCGAATGGCTTGGCATTGTACCAGGTAGGACCGCCGTTGTCGGCCGGCAGCCAGAGGCCGCTGAACAGGATCGAGGCCCGGGTCTCGGGATGCGCCGCGTTCGGCTGCCAGGCGTTGCCCGAGGAAGCGATGACCGAGAGACTGCCCATGCCCGCGTTGCCGGCTGGATTCCAGCCGGTGGCCGGCCTCGGCCAATCCGGATCGTTGAAGGCGGTGCACCGCGCCCCGAGCATGCATTTGTAGAGGTGGCCGTAGTCGAAGCTGCCATCGCTCCCCAGTCGCGGCGGATCACCGGCGACCGACCCGGCCTTCATATAGACCGAGTTGCATTCGGGATGCAGTTCGAGCCGGGCATAGTCCTCCCATTCCTCCTTGGGGCCGGGATACGCGGCGTCGTAAGTCGTCGGTGTGATCGTGCGGTCCGTGTACGATGGTGCGCTGGGCGAAGCCGAGCGGTCGGGGAAGGTGAAGGTGCTGAACAGACGAGCCTCGCCGGCGACCTCCCGTCCCGAATCCTGCAGCGCCTGGCGATAGGTCGTGCGCATCGACCGGGGATCGAATGCCGTCGAGGTGACGTCCGGGCTCGGGTCGGTATTCAGTCCGGAACGCAGCACGCCGGTGCCGCCGAAACTGCCGTCGCTGGAATAGGTGGCAGTCAACGAACCGCCGATGCTCACCAGGGGCTCCTTGAGCGCCACCTGGGGCAGGTAGCCGTAGAGCATCATGCGGATGGTATCGGGCGGGGCCGTCATCAGGTTGATGCGCCACGGATTGTCGGTCCGCCCCTTGTAGTAGGCCGGCTTGCCGGCGGCCAGCGCAGCCGGAGTGAACGCCGCGGGATCGAACTCGTTGACGCGACCGAATGGCGAGCAGGACCACAGCAGCCAGTAGTCGCCCGCGAACCCGGAGCGGCCGACGTTGTCGGCCGCCTGCCAGGATGGCGGCCCGCCCTGGCAGATCGCCGCGAAGGAGTTCTGGTTCGGCCGCGCGAACGACTGGAACGAGAAGAGGCCGAACGGCGGCACGGGTGATGGCGGCCCGATGCGACCGGGCGGATAGGTGATCGGCCGGGTCCCGCCACCAGTGGAGAACACGCCACCGAGCAGGTTGCTGGTCCAGGGCGACTCGTACTCGTTCTCAAAGTCGCCACGGACCTTGGAAGAACCCCGGCCGAGGAACAGCGCGGAGGCCAGCGGTCGCGCGTCGTAACCCGACCCCTGGTTGCGCCAGTCAGGCGCCCCGGCGAGATAGCCTTCGGCCACCCCCTGCTTGCCGAGGATCGACTGGAGGCTGGTGAGATAGCCGCGAGCGGTGGTCTCGTCCCATTCATGCGGCGTCTTGCGCAGCGCCCCGGAAACCGTGCCGCTGGCGGCGTCCCGCGCATCATCCTCGGCGGAAAGGTGGAAACGGGTTGTGGCAGCGGCGGTTGCGGCTGGCGTGACCGTAGTGAAATCCGCACTCAGCGGTTCATTGTCGATGAAGCCCAACTGCCGGCCCCAGACGAAGCTGCCACCGAGATCGAAGGTGGCGACGGCATAGCGCAGGCGATAGCGCGCCCGGGCCGGATCCGTCACCGCTCCCCAATGGCTGTCGTACCAGAGGGGCTCCACCGGGCGGGATCCCCGCACCGGTGCCGTGGCGGCTGTGAACCGTACCGGATGGGCCGACATGTCGCTCGAGTAGGCTCCGGGCTCGATCCAGCGGGGCACGCAGGGATTGAGGATGGCGCCTTTGCGCAGTTCCCAGGTCGAAGCTCCCGCCGCATCGGTGACCGGCCACGGCCACCAGGTGGCTGGCGCATATCCTTTGGCGTCGTCGGTGCAGCGGTGCATCATCGCGTACATCCGGTCGTCGGCAGGTACGTTGTCGCCGCCATCGAAGGGGTTGGGCTGTCCGGATGCCGGATCAACCCCGCTGCCATCCGGCGCCGGGTTGGCCGGATCGTCGCGGTCGAGATGGCCGAAGCTGCAGAGCAGCGGCCACTCGCTGGTCCCGAGTCGGTTCTGCACGATGGCTGCGGTCGCCGTCTCCATGGCGTGCCTGACCCCCATCCGCGCGGCCGACCGCGCCAGATCTCCCGCGATGGCGGTGCTGCCGGCCGACTTGAGATTGCGCATCGAGACGGCGAAACCGAAGACGAGCATGCTGGCGAGCGCCACCAGGGCGATGCACATCAGGAGGAAGGACGCCCGACGGACGGATTCCCGCAACACGGATGGCGCCTGGTTATTCACAGGTTGCCGCTGGCCGGAGAGGTGATGGTGGCCTGCATCGAGAAGGCATAGGCAGCCTCGGTGCGCGATCGTGGATCGTAGAGGACGAAGTTGACGAAGACCACGGCCGGCCGGGCCTGGACGCAGTTCTGCACCGTCGTCGGGCCGAGGCCGATGTCTCCCTCGTCCGGCGGCGCTGCCTGGGCTGCCACCCGGTCGCCAGCCGAGGCGAGGCCATCCGGGCTGCCGGTGGTCCGTCCGTCCCGCCACAGACCGTCGACGATGCGGACCTCCGCATTCCAATGCGCCTGACCCGGATGGGGGACGACCGATCCGGACGGATCGAGCACAGTGACGCCGGCTGCGGTCGCCCTGGTCAGGTAGCCCTGATGGTCGATCCAGCCGATCGAGCACGACAGCACGTTCTGCTCGACGAATCCCCGCTGACGCATCAGGTCGGTGCGATCGCCATCGACGGTGAGTGGCCTCGTCGTGCCGGTCACCCGGTCGTAGGCCCTCTGGCCGTGCAATGGCCAGCCCTCGAGCAGGCGCAGGTCGTTGTCGTCCAGATCGGTGCGCAGCCGGGACCGGCGGAAGGCGACCATCTGCTCGAAGGTCACCGACGACTTGGCCTGCGGCGTCCCGTCCGCGGCCGATACGAACAGATCGTACTGGTGACCGCGGCGTTGCGCCGAGGACGTCGCATGCCAGATCGATCCGGTCGCCTTGCCGCCACGGGCCGCGGCCTCGGCGATCTCGGCCACGGTCGGCGGCCGCCATTCCCAGCAGTACCAGACCGCTCCAGCCGGCTGGTCCCGCCCCCAGATGACGACATCCTGACCGCCATTCGGATACATCGACGCCTGCTCCCGCATGGCGATGAGCCTGACCGCGCGCGCCCCGCCATACTGGGCGTCCAGATCCGCCAGGGATTCGAGCCGCATCTGCACCCCCGGAACGGTGGCGGCGACATCATGCTCCATCCGGCGATAGAGGGTCGAGGACTCGAGCGCCATGAACGCCCGCGCCTGGTTGCTATGGACCGCCTTGCGCATCTGGATGAACCCCGACCAGGCGAGGCTGAGCATCAGCATCGAAAGGGACAACGACACCATGACTTCGATCAAGGTGAAGCCACGCATGCTGGATTCACCGGTCATGGAACACCATCCGCTCCCTGAACCGGACCGGCCGGCCCGATTCGGCGCTGGGGTAGACGTCCACCGTGACGGTGCGGTAATGCACCCCGAGCGGCTGGCCCGCAGCATCCACCGGATCGACCGGATCGGACAGGGTCCGCTTCACATACAGGCCGTTGACGTAGCCGCTCCACACCGATCCGGTCTTCGTCCAGTCCAGCACGCACCCTGCGCCCAGCTCATCTTGACGCGCGTTGCACATCACGCTGGCCGCCGTCGGCCAGGCGAGGCTGTCAGCGATCGACTGCTGGGCGAGCGACGTGCCGTAGCGGGCCAAGGCGATGGCGGACAGCATCCCCAGACCCAGAACCAGGAGGCACAGCAGCACCTCGATGAAGGTGAGGGCGCGATTGGCCGGGGACGCTGCGCGCGCGTTCACTGCCACCACCAGATCTTGTCGGTGAGCATGCGTGGCGTGACCGTATCGATGATCGGGCGGCCGAGCGGAACGAGGTCGCTCGGCTTCACGAAATCCAGGAGGCCACTCAAACTGGTCCCGGCCACGGTTTTGGCATCGTGCGGCCAACCATAGCGATGGCCGACCATGAGGCTGGTATAGGCTGACGCATCGGTGAAGAACGCAGGGGCGGGTGGCCACGGCGACAATCCGGGCTGGCTGGTCAGATCGTCATCGGCATGCCTGGTCTTGACGCGGAAGGTGCGGATGCCGCCCTCCTGGCTCAGTTCGACGCGGTACATCGGCGAGATGCTCGCCATCGCCAGCCTCACGGTTTCGAAGCGGTTGCCGTCGACCTTGGCGTCGGGGGCGAAGGTGATGCGGTAGGCGCCGGTGTGCGCCTCGAAATGCACCACCTCGCTGCATTCCACCAACTGCTGCCGGCCATCCTCGTAGGCACCCATGGATGAGTAGCAGTTGTTGTACACATGCTTGCGGTTGGCGCCCCAGCCCATCGGGTCGAGCGTGCTGCTGTACCCCCGATAGGTGCCCCAGGGACGCGTCGTGTCGAGCACGCCGTTGCCGAGCCCCGGCAGGGTCGAAGCCCCGAGCACGGTGTTGTTGGCGGCATAGCGGTACTGCCCGGCGTAGAAGCGCTTGCGGTTCGTCTTCATCGGCGGGATGAAGATCCGGCCATCGGGGAGGAATATGATGGTGAAGTCCTGCCAATCGCCATTGACCAGCGGCCGCGGTTCGCCTTTCGTCCACACCGCGTAGCCGGCCTCGGGGCCTGAGGTGGCCGAGGTGTCGTTGGTGTCCTTGTCGCCGTTCCAGTCATTGTCGTAGGTGCGGGTGTCTCCATGCCGGCAGTCCGCCAGGGCCGGTCCGCTGCCCTGGTAGAAGAAGCCGGTGTAGGCTGGAGCCGCGTAGGCGCCGGAGAAGCTGCGCCACGGCTCGCTCGCATGCAGTTCCGGATTGTAGCCGCCCCAGGGGTAGAGCGTCTTGCGCACCGGATCGTAATAGCCGAACCATGGACGCGGATAGGTGCTGGTGTAGCCGTATCCCCCGTTCATATCGCCCGGCACCCGGGCACCCTCGTCGGTGTCGCCCAGGGCGAGGAAACGCACCTTGCCCGGCGGAAGCACCACCGGCGGACCGATCCAGGTCGACTTCAGCTTCTCGATCAGGTCGACGAAGGTCGCGCAGTCCGAGGTCAGCGAGGTACTGTAGTAGATCGATTCCGCAGTCGGCGTGGCGGTGAGAATCCGCGCCCCGCCCTTGAACGACCAGGTGCCAGGACCGATCGGACGGTACCAGTGGCCCCCGGTGCGGTTGTTGAGGATGGCTCCGCTGCCGGCCGGATCGTTCTGGATGTTGATGGCGATGGCGAACGGCCGCTGCTGCGCCACGGCCCGCGCCCGCATCTGCGAGCAGGACGAGGCGAACTGCTCGGCCGCCGAGCGCACGGCCTCCTCGGAATCGATCGACTGCGTGCCTCCCAGCGTCATGCCGAAGATCAGGACGACAATGGCCAGCACCGTCAGCAGCTCGATCAGGGTGAAGGCCGATCTCGCGACGGTCATGGGGCCAGCCCCTTCAGATAGCCCGCCGCGGGGATGTTGTCCCGGTTCGGCGCCTCGTTGCGACGCGCCTGGAGGGCGCCGTCCGGTCCGCAGGACCACAGCTCGTAGCTGGACAGGTAGGCCCGCGAGGCGGTGTCCCGCACATCGCTGGCCAGGGATGCCGTGATGCCGCGGCTCTGCGGCGACAAGGCGAAATGCACCGCGCTCAACCGTGGGCCGTTGCCGATGTAGAGCGGCAACGGGAAGTTGCCGGTCACGCCGTTGGCCAGGCCGTGGACGTAGACCAGCGGCGTCTTGTACAAGTCGATGATGGCAGCCGGCGTGGCCGACGCGCCCGATCCGGTGTAGGTGCAATCCTCGGACCGCAGATCGCTGCCGAGATAGTCGGCGCAGAATCCGCGCGAGACCGGGCCGTTGACCACCGGCGATCCCGGCCCCCAACCGGATCCCGTCCTGGCGACCCCGGCGATCGCGGTGTTGCCGCTCATGATGCCGACGATGGCGCGTTCCACCGACAGGCGGTTGAGGATGATGGCGCAGCTGCGCTGATTCCGCTGGCCGTCCGTCCCGCTCCAGTTGCCGCCGGTCTGGTCGATCTGCGACGATCTCGTGCTGTCCGTCCAGTCCTGCGAACCGCCGGCCGCGAACGCAGCCTGTGCCGCCTGGCGGTCCACGGCGAGGGCGAAGCGCTCGGCATCGCTCATCTCATGGTGGAGCCGATAGGCGAGTTCATTGCCCCACGGCATGGCACGTGAGGAGGTGTCGCCCGCGGGCCTGGCGTACCAGGGGAAATGGCCGACATCGTTCCTGAAGCCGCTGATCGCCACCTCGACCTTGTGCATCAGGTTCTCGGTGTTCGCCCGCATCGCCGCCCGGCGGGCGATGCCGACGACGGGAAGGACCAGCGTGAGCAGCGTCCCGATGATGCCGAGCACGACCAGGAGCTCGATCAGGGTGAAACCGGGACCGGATAGCCAGCGGTTCATCGCGGACGCACCCATCCGGCCGGATCGTCGACCCGACCATCCTTCCCGTACGACCACAGGAAGGGGAACGGAGCCGGGCAGTCATCGAGCGGATTCCAGGCCCGAGCCCGCCCCAGGGCCGGATCCCAGTTCCAGTCGGCCGTGATGCCCGGATCAGCAGCCGTCGGCCGTATCAACTGGTAATTCCAGCGCCGCGACCACGGATCGACGAGGCATCCATCCGCATCCACCGGATCGGACGGGCCCAGCCCCATGTCGACCAGCATGCCGAGGACTCCGACCCGCTCACCACCGCTGGCGAACAAGGCCGGCGAAGTCGCCACATCTGGGAAAGGAGACCTGGCCAGGGGCATCGGCTGAGTGCTCATCGTCGATGCCGGCACCGGACCCGCGACATACAGCGAAACGGCGGGCGGATGGACATGCAGCGGGTAGCGGCGACGCGGATCGAGCGTGCGATAGGTCTCGAGCGCAAGCACCAGCTGCTCGACCGTCTGCTGCGCCCGGTGCATGCGGGCCCGGTTGCCCATGAGCACGACCACCGGCAGCAGCGTCCCCGCCAGGATCAGGCAGACGGCGATGACGGTGATCAGCTCTACGGTGGTGAACGCCACCTTCCGCAGTGGCAGCCGCAGGGATTCGCATGCTGGGGACATCGCCACGGCGAGGAGGCTAGGGCTGCGATCCCCGCCCGGCAACCCGCTGGCGGAAAAGCTAGACGCGAAGCCTGCGGGCAGGCTTGGGTTCGCGCCTTCCTGGGCCAGCGTCCGGACCTACCCTCGGAGGCCAGGACGGACATGCCCGACAACGAACCAGGTGCGCCGCGTCCGATCCGCATCGGTCAGATCGGGATCGGCCACAACCACGGCTCGGAGCAGATGCGTGTCATGCGCAAGCTGACCGCCGACTTCGAGGTGGTCGGAGTGGCCGAGCCTGATCCGGGCTGGCGCGTCCGCCGCGGCGAGGATCCCGCCTACCAGGGACTGCCGTGGCTCGACGAGGCGCAACTGCTGGGCATGGCCGAGGTGCAGGCCATCGCGGTCGAGACCGACGTGCCCGACCTGGTGCCGACCGCCCTGCGCTGCCTCAGGGCCGGCAAGCATGTGCACATGGACAAGCCTGGCAGCGAATCGCTGCCCGCCTTCCGCGAGATGCTGCTTGAGGCGTCCGAACGTGGCCTCCTGGTCCAGCTGGGCTACATGTTCCGCTGCAATCCGGCGATGCGCTTCTGCATCGAAGCCGTCCGCAACGGCTGGCTAGGCCGGGTATTCGAAATCGATGCGGTGATGAGCCGAATGGCCAGTCCGGAGTACCGCGCCTGGCTGGCGCAGTTCCACGGCGGGGCCATGTACATCTTCGGCGGCCATCTGATCGACCTGGTCGTTGCCATGCTGGGCAGACCTGAACGGATCGTGCCGTTCCAGTGCGCCACCCGCCCTGAACTGGACCGGCTGCATGACAACGGCTTGGCCATCCTGACCTATCCCGGCGCGACCGCCGTCATCCGCACCGCGGTCGTCGAAGTGGACGGATTCCACCGGCGCCACCTCGTCATCTGCGGAGACGAGGGGACGATCGAGATGCGTCCGATCGAGCCTGTGCACCAGGCGCCGGTCCCGCCTCGCCTGACCCTGACCCTGGCGCAGCCGCGCGGCCCGCATCCCGCCGGTCGCAGCGAGATCGCGTTCCCGGTGATGGGCGGGCGCTACGATGACCAGCTCCGCGAGTTCGCCGCCATGGTGCGCGGCGAGATCGCCAATCCCTGGCCGCCGGAGCACGAGCTCATGCTGCACGACTGCCTGCTGCAAGCCTGCGGCTATCCCGCCGGCATCGCCGACCACGGAGGCCTCCCATGAAGATGTCCTGCACCACCGCGATCGTCACCGGCGGAGGCGGCGCTATCGGCAAGGCCATAGCCCTGCGGCTCGCCGACGAGGGCGTCTCCATCGCCGTAGCCGATTTCGATCTGGCCACGGCGACAGAGACCTGCGCGCTGCTCAAGGCCAAAGGCGTGCAATCGGTCGCCATCCAGGTCGATGTCCGGGATGCCGCATCCACCCAACGGCTCGCCGACGCCGCCCTGCAGGCGCTCGGACGCATCGACATCCTGGTCAACTGCGCCGGCGGGAGTGCTCGCGAACGCATGACGCTGTTCCACGAATCGGTCCCTGCCACGACGGACTGGGTCATCGACGTCAACCTGCGGGGCGTCCTGAACTCCATCCGCTCCGCGATCGGACCGATGATCGAGCAGAAACGTGGCCGCATCGTCAACATCGCCTCCATCATCGGGCTCCAGGGCAAGCAGCGGTGCGTCGACTACGCCGCGGCCAAGGGCGGAGTGATCGCCTTGTCGAAATCGCTGGCCCTCGAGGTCGGGCGCCATGGCATCACCGTGAACTGCGTCTCACCCGGCCAGGTGCCGCGCGGTGCGGTCGATCCGGGGTTCGGCGAGCGCCACTCGTGCCTGGGCACGGTCTGCGCACCGGCGGATGTCGCCGGCATCGTCGCCTTCCTCTGCTCGGACGAGGCCGGATACATCACGGGGCAGAACCATGTCGTGGATGGCGGGCGCAGTCTCGGACTCAAGGGCGATTGACCGGCGATCCCGGCAGGAGGCGCGTATGCATGCGATGCTGGTCGATGGGGATGGGGCCATGCGCTGGAGCGTGGTCGCGGATCCCGTGCCGCGTTCTGACGAGATCCTGCTTGAAATCCATGCTGCGGCGGTGAATCGCGCCGACCTGCTGCAGCGGGCCGGTAAATACCCGCCGCCGCCCGGAGCGCCGCCGTGGATGGGGCTCGAAGCGGCTGGCATCGTCACCTGGGTCGGTCCCGACGCCCCGACCGGTCTAGGCGGCCGGCCCTGGCAGACAGGCGATCGGGCCTGCGCCTTGCTGGCGGGCGGCGGATATGCCGAGGCCGTCGCCACTCGGCCTGAACTCCTGCTGCCCATACCGGCTGGCCTGGGCATGTCCGAGGCGGCATCGCTGCCCGAGGTCTTCGCCACGGCCTACCTCGATCTGGTGGTGGAAGCCGGACTGCAGCCCGGCGAGACGGTGCTGATCCAGGCCGGCGCCAGCGGAGTCGGCATCGCCGCCATCCAGCTCGCCAAGCTGCTCGGGGCGCGCGTCCTCACCACCGTCTCCGGTCCGGCCAAGGCGCAGGCCGTGCGCCAGCTGGGAGCCGACCTGGTGGTGGATCGCCGCTGCGAGGATCTTGGGGCCGCGATGGACGCCTGCGCCGGGGAGGGACGACCGGTTGCCGTCGCCCTCGACTGCGTCGGCGGTGCGGACCTCGGCCCCCACCTCGCCCGCATGGCCGACGGCGGCCGCTGGATCCTCATCGCCACGCTCGGAGGAGAACGGA
>JFJP01038498.1_pt1 | contig 33460 bp, 26 predicted proteins | sample 431651 | NCBI WGS metagenome assembly JFJP01 (sample SAMN02602958, study PRJNA72255) | Microbial mat metagenome, whole genome shotgun sequencing project. | biome: fresh water; feature: sink hole; material: water; isolation source: purple microbial (photo- and chemosynthetic) mats found in... | reverse complement strand
TCTTTGTAATATTGCAGATATACATTGAGTTGCCCAATATTTTCGTGCGTAAATTTTTCGGTTTTTATTTCTATTAGTACATGGCATTTCAAAATGCGGTGATAAAAAACCAAATCGATATAAAAATACTCATCGTCAATAAGAATACGCTTTTGCCGAGCTTCAAAACAAAATCCGTAGCCAAGTTCCAGCAAAAATTGCTCTAAATTGTCAATTAGTGCTTTTTCTAATTGATTTTCTTCCAACAACATGCTTACGGGCAAACCGAGAAACTCAAAAGTAAATGGATTTTTGATAATATCAATAGGTTGAATGGTTTCGGCATTTCGGTTGGCAATTTGGCTAAGTTTTTCTTTGTCCATCGACAAGCCCATTCGCTCGTAATACAGCGAATTAATTTGTCGCTCCAATTCGCGCGTGCTCCAAACTCCATTGATACATTCCACTTCATAAAACGCTCTTTTTAAAGGGTTTTCAATTTTAATCAATTCCTCTAAATGCGAATAAGATAATTTTGTAAGTGTTTTCGCCGGAGGTACAATTGTGTTTGATTTTTCAGATACTGAAACATTAATCACTTTGTTTTCAAATATATAGAATTGTTCGGACGCCGCCCGAATTATTGGGGCATTGTTTTGTTCTGCTAATGGCTGAATTTTTTGAGAGCTTAATTGTTCGGACGCTGTCCGAATAATTAAGTTGTTCAATTGTTCTGGCAATGCCTGAATAATTTGGGGATATACCAGATAAAATTTTCGGTACATATTCAAATTTGTAAACGACATGCCGCTTATTTTGCCTTTTAATTTGTTGGAAAGTGTACGAATTAATTTTTTCCCATACTTAGCTCTGTCTTCGCCTTTTTGTTCGTATTCCACAATGTAATATCCTATAAACCAATTGCGAAGAGTCAATGAAACATTAACTGCCGAAGTCGCTTTTTTGTACAACGTTTCGTGTACCTGAGCTATTTGAGTGGCTAATTGTTCTAAATTCATAGTTGTATTTTACGATTTTAAAATATCCCAATAATGCAATTAATCGAAACAATCAAGTTCTTTTTTAAATTCTTGTTATGGATAGTATTTCATTTTAATTCTGACTTAAACTCAAACAATTAGCAATTGTCAAAATTTATTTTTTCTTCGAAATGACCTTTTTAGTTGTTGGATTTTCAATAAGTTCCATGCCACATTCTGGGCAATCGCCCAGCTTATCACCTCCGCTTTTGGGGCAGTGCATAGGGCAAATGTATTTGGCTGTATAATCTTTTGGGGTAGTTTTTTCGGTTGTTTCTTTAGGCTCTGAATTGGTATTTTTGTTGGTGTTTTGTTTTGTAACTTCAATAGAATCAGTATTTTGCGTGTCGTTTTCGCCCGAAGGGTTACTATTACACGCAAAAAAAGCGGTAAAACTAATTACCGCTATTAACTTAATAGCTAATTTTACCGCTTTCATTAAAAAAACTTTGCTAATTATTCAGCTTTAGTTTCTTCTGTAGTTGCAGCTTCTTCAGTAGCAGCAGCGTCAGTAGCTTCGTCAGTAGCTTCTACTGATTCTTCTGTTGCAGCTTCTTCTGTAGCTTCTTCTGTTGATGCGCTATTGCAAGCGTAGAATGACATAAAGCTAACTGCAGCTAAAGCCAATAAAAATAATCTTACTTTTTTCATTTTTTATATAATTTTATAGTTAAAGAGTACGCAAATGTAAAGCTAATTTTTGAAGTGCAAAATTTTTTCAAACTTTTTTTTTGCATTTAACAATTTCGTAATATTATTAAAACGTATTTAACATTTTATTGTTATATTATTTTTTTGATATACAATAATTTGAATAAATTAATTTCACTGTTTTTTATTTGATTTTTTTTTGAATAGAATGTTAAAATATATAATTAGTTTGCGTAATTTCAATTTTTAAAATATAAAATAGTAAAAAAAAGACACTATTTGTCGTTCAGTATCGAAATTTTAGCTCCTATTTTGAACCACCTGCTTGGCATAGGAATATTACCAAAGTCGTAATAAGTTGTATTTAGCAAATTATTGGCATCAAAATATAGAGTTGCAAATTTATTTTCCCAGCTTATTCTTCCATTTACGAGTGCATATATTTCATATTCAACAAATTTACTGTCAGTGAATTGAACAAATCCACCTTCTCTATCTTGGGCTAAAATTTGCCACGAAGCACTCAGTTTTTTATAAATTTTGTGTTGTAAGCTAAAGGTTGCTTTGTGTTTCAAAAAATCTAAAACATAGCGCGAGTCAAAATTTTCGTCTATCGAAGCCTCTTGCCACAAATAGGTATAAGCAAACCTCAATGTACGCACAAACGCTTTGGGGTTGCTTCGGCTCGGAAATAAGGAAAATTCGGCTTCAATTCCACTGGTTTGCAAGCTCGAAATATTTTGCGCAAACCAAGCTTGCGTTAAATCGTTTACTGGTTTTGTCCAATCGATTATTTCTTTTCCCAATGTTCTGAAAATTGATGCTTGTGTTTTAAAAATGCCTTTATTCCATTTTGCACCCACTTCAAAACTAAGGGCTTCTTCGGGTTTTAGCAATTTATTACCTATACTATTGCCATCGTTGTACAAAAGTTCGGTAAACGATGGGGTTCGGAAAGAGGTATTTATGGAAGCTATAACTTTAAAATATTCAGATAGTTCGTAATTAAAGTCGATTCCAGGGTATGCCGAAAAACCAAAATCGTTGTTCCAATTTAAAATAAAACCTCCGGCGGTGTGAAATTTTTTCAACGTGTAAGCATGTTCGAGCGACAACGAAAAAACATCTCTTTCGTAATGTTTCAAATAATTTGCATCTCTATTTTTTACCGCAATCGCTTCATCTAATTTTTCACCCATAGAGCTGCTCAAGAGTTTCTCTTTGCGATATTCGAGGTTCAAAGCACTGGTGCCAAATTTAGAAATATGCCTTACGCTGTATTCGCTCCCAAAAACGTCGGTTAAGTGATTGTTTTCATAAAAACTAGGGTCGTCGCGCTTAAGCAAAAAATAATCTTTGTGTCGTCGCCAAAAATAAGTAGAAGCAAATTTCCAGTTTTTTGAATTTTTGCTATATTTCAAACTGCCAAAGCTCGAATTAACTTCTTCATATTGATTTGGAAAGCGAGGTGTATAAAAACTATTGGCACCAAAAAACTTTTCTAAGTATCCCAATTGCAGGTTGAAAAAACCATATTTTGAATCTATTTGCGAATGATAAAACAGATTTTTGTCCTGAAAATCGGTATTTTCGATGTATCCATCAGACGATTTGCTCGAAAACGACAAATGTTGATTCAGACCAGCAGACGCCAAATTTGCAGCAATTCCTATTTTGTACAAACCATAGCTACCACCAAAGCCATTTATTTTTAGATTGGACGAGTTTGTGGGGTTGGTAATAATATTGATAGCACCTGAAAAAGCATTTTGCCCGTAAACTCGCGCTGCTGCGCCTTCTAAAATTTCAATGCGCTCAATACTTTCTATATCTATAGGAATATTCAAATTGTGATGCCCCGTTTGTGGGTCGTTAATTTTTACACCATTCAAAAGCACCAACGCTTGCTCAAAAGAGCCACCCCTAATACTCAAATCGGCTTGCACACCTTCCGCTCCACGTTGTCTAACATCTACACCTGCAATGTATTGCAAAATATCTTGCACCGTTTGGGCAGGCACAAGTTTTATTTCTTCGCGCGAAATAATGCTCAAAATTCTCGAACTTTCCGAATACAAAATCGGCATTCTACTCGAATGAATGTAAATTTCCTCTAACTCAATAGTATCTTTTTGTGCGTATAAATTGCTTGAAATGAATAAAATAACTAAAAATGCGATTTTTTTTAAATTTCTTTTCATCTTTTAAAATTTTATTGAAAATAAATAGTTGTTCTATATTATAAGGAATTTGAATAATTCCAAAGTCTTTGAAAATAAAATAGTTATAGTATAATTTCTAATACATAGCTATTTTTTTGTTGCTTCAAATGAATCCTTTGCATTTTTCTATAATTTTGAATAAACCATTCAAATTATCCTGCGCAAAAATAGTATTTCTTAATCAATGTAAGTTGGTAATAATTGCAAAAAAAGATAAATTACTTAATTTGAGCAATTTACAAAATCACCTTTTTTCTCGTGTTTTTTGAAAATTTACAAACCAGAGTACGTTTTTTTATGTTATTTTAGTTTTTTTATAATCTGCTATTTTGTTTGTTATCAGTTATTTATTGAAATTTAGTGTACGTCTATTACAGTTAATCATTTAATTTTTAAATGATTAGCAAAAAAAAACTTTTATTGGCATGTTTTTGAGTTAAAGCATATTTTTTTGAAATTGAAATGGCTCAATTTTTAAAAAAATTAACAATTCTTTTTTTTTGTCAATTTTCACAATCTACTTGTTATTAGATTATTATGAAAAATATTTTATTTTAAAGCAAGTGAAACAATTTTTTTTTCCAATTTTTGAAAAAAAAATATCATTTTTCTTTTGTGAGTGATTTTTCTATTTTACTTTTGTGGCATATATAAATTTAAAAATAATTATGAAATCGATTTTAAAATTAACAGTATTAGCAACTTTCTTAGGATTTGTTGCATGTGGTCCAAGTGCAGAAGAGCAAGCTGCAGAACAAGCTAGACTTGATTCGTTGAAACAAGATTCAATTGCAAAAGTTGAACAAGCTAAACAAGATTCAATCGCTGCTGTTGAAAAAGTAAAAGCAGATTCTATTGCTGCTGCCTTAGAACAAGCAAAAGCAGATTCTATTGCTGCTGCTACTAAAGGAAAGAAAAAGTAATTTGCGTTTCGCATTGCTTTTTTAAAGAAAAAATGCCCCCTTGTGGGGCTTTTTTTATTGTGTAAAATCAAAGTTGAAAAACGAATTTTATAAAAAAACAAAAGCCGCAATTACCTTGAGTAAATGCGGCTTTTATAGTTAATAATCAGTTGTTTATTTTACTTTATTACAGTTCAATTACATCAAACAGATAAAACTAAATTCTCTTTTTCTATTTCGTTGAAATACCGAACGGTACCTACTTTTAGCTCATACGTGGCGGCATCGTCGCAAACGATAATTCCGCGCGAATGCAGTTGCAACGCGCTGATAGTCCACATTTGCGAAATGCCCGATTCTACTGCATGGCGCAAGGCTCTTGCTTTGTTCAAACCGTTTACCAAAATGAGTACTTCTTTTGCGTCCATTATTGTTCCAACTCCCACAGTTAGAGCAGTTTTTGGAACTTTGTTGATGTCATTTTCAAAAAAACGCGAATTGGCTACACGTGTATCGGCAGTGAGTGATTTTAGGCGAGTGCGCGAACTGAGCGACGAACCAGGCTCATTGAACGCAATATGCCCATCGGGACCTATTCCGCCCATAAAAAGCTGAATTCCACCTACACTTTTGATTTTGTTTTCAAAGCGTTGGCATTCTGCTTCTAAATCAGATGCGTTTCCATTCAAAATGTTAGTATTTTCTTGAAGAATATCGATATGTTTGAAGAAATTTTCCCACATAAAGGTATGATAACTTTGCGGGTGATTTTTTGGAATGCCCACGTATTCGTCCATATTGAAACTGATTACATTTTGGAACGAAACATTTCCGGCTTTGTAATGTTCAATCAATTTTTTGTAAACTCCCAGTGGCGAAGAACCCGTAGGTAAACCAATTACATAAGGTTTTTCGGTGGTTGGCTCAAATTTATTGATTTGTTTTACAATGTAATTTGCTGCCCATTGCGAAAGTTGTTCGTAAGTTTCTTGAATTATAAGTCTCATATTTTGAATATTTTAGCTTTATTTATTCTCTTTATTTGAAAAATGGGAAAATTGTAGTTTTTTATATGCACAAAAGTATAAATTATCTACAACTTTCAAAAATATTTTAAAAAGTTTTTAAACTTTTGATTGTTTTTTTATTAATCTGAGCTTTGTATTTTAAAGAAAATGTCGCAACAAAGATAAAATTTGTATTACAAAAATACAAATTTTATTTTCCAAAAAAAAACAAAAAGTAATGCAATTTTTCGATTTAGCGGCTAGCTCAAACTACCTGAAAAGTTATTCGTAGCGCAAAGCAATAGCGGGATTTTTGCGAGCAGCTTTGAAAGAATATAAAATAACAGTAATAATAGTAACAATAAACATAAAAACACCTACTTGCACAAAAATAAACAAATCAATTTCTACATGGTAAGCAAATCTATCGAGCCAAGCCGACATAATAAAGTACGCAAAAGGTGAAGCTATTACAAACGAAAACAGAAGCCAAGTAATAAACTCGACCGAAAGCAAATAAATAATTCGCAAAATGGGCGTTCCAAATGCTTTTCTAATTCCTATCTCGCGAGTTCGTTTGGCTACAGAAAAAGCAGTAAGCCCAAAAATTCCCATAGTGGCAATAATTACAGCCAATATCGAGAAAAGAATGAACAACACCGCTGTATTATGTTCTTTGCGATAAAGTTCTACAACTTGCTGCTGCAATGGAAAAATTTCAAAAATATTATCCGGTACAAATTCATTCCATTTTTGATGGATAAATTGAATTGTCTGTTTTGAATTTTCTTTTTTAATGCGAATTGCCAAGTATTTGTAATAACTATTTTCTGACCCCAAACGCAAGATAGTAGGTTTAATTTTGTTATAAAGTGTCTGAAAATGAAAATCTTCCACTATTGTAGCTACTCTAAAACCTTTGAACATAGAATTAGCAAAAAAATAGTTAATCGAAATAGTATCTTTCAAATCGTTAATATTCAACAAATTGGCAGCCGACTCATTAAGTGATAAATATTTTTGTTGTTCGGAATTAAGCCCAACAGTATCTAATTTTTGAAGAATTTTAACACCAAATGTAGAGTTAAATCTTTTATCAACAACCAGTTCGCTCAAATATTTTATTTTAGTAGTGTCGTTGCTAAGTACTACAGGAAACATTACTTCATCTTCACCAGGTATTGCATTCAAAAAAGAAGCATCTACAATATTTTTGTTCTGTTTCAATTGGCTAATAAACTCATTTTTAAGACTATCCAAAACATAAGCACGCTTTAATACATAAATTCTATCGTTTTCAAATCCAAAATTTTTCTCGTAAAAAAAATCAATTTGCTGAATAATTACTCCTCTGCTAATCAAGATAATAAAAGTAATACTCAGCTGCAAAACAACTAAAAATCGGCGCATTTTCAATGATTTTATACCTAAGGAAGCTTTTCCATGCAAACTATTGATTATCGAGATATTGGAAAGATAAAAAGCAGGATAAGAACCAGCAAAAACACCTACCAAAAGACTAAATATCAGGGCAAAAGGAAGAAATTGGTAATCGGTATAAGGCGAAATAGGGTCAGTGCCTTGGCTAAAAATAAATTCGATAATCACTAAAGCAAAAATAAACGAAATAAAAGAAAGAAGAATACTTTCTGTTAAAAACTGAAAAATCAACTGCTTGCGTGTTGCTCCAGCTACTTTTCGCATTGCAATTTCTACCGCTCTCGTGGAGGAACGAGCAGTAGTTAAATTCATAAAATTGATGCAAGCTAATATCAATATAATCAAGGCAATACTCACAAAAACAGTAATAAAAAACGTGGAGTAAGTCGGCTCAAATTCACCTTCGATACTTTCGCCGGTATGAATATCGAATAAAGCCTGCGACTGAAAAAAATAATAATTATTGTGCGCCTTGTATTCTTGCGGAGTTAGTCCGGTAAATTCTTGAATGTGAGGATATATTTCTGTTTTTATAATTTTATCCAAACTTTTTTCTACTTCCGCCAAATTGCCACCTTTTTTGAGCAAAAAATAAGTCGTAACCATATCATTTTGCCAATTTTGGTAGTTTTTTTGAAAGCCCATCGTGGTTTTTATTTGTTTCATAACTACTTTCAAATCAGCCAAAACAGCAAATTTAAAATGCGTATTTCGGGCAAATGACTTACAAACAGCAGTTACCGTAAATTTCCAACCATTGTCGAGACTCATCACTTTGCCAATCGGATTTTCTTTTCCAAAGTATTTTTCGGCTATTTCTTGAGTAATAACTATCGATGCCGAGTCGTGGAGAGGGTTCAATTTATTTCCTTTAACTATCTCTACATCAAACAAATCAATAAAATTTTCATCGGCATAATAAAAATCACTCAACGTAAAATGCTTTTTTTGGTAGCTCACCAATTTGTGGCTTCCTTTGATAATTCGCACTGTTTGTTCTATATTTTTGCTATAAATAGGCAAGGTTTCGGCAAGTAAAATGGGGGTTTTAATCACTTTTCGTGTTTGGTTTTCAAACCTCGAAGACACGTTTACTCTGTAAATTCTATCGGCTTTGGAGAAATGCCTATCGTAGTTTAAATGCTGACTTACAATAATATATATGATAATACTTGCAGCCATTCCAAGCGCCAAGCCCAAAATATTTATAAAAGCATAAATTTTATGCCTCAAAATATTGCGAATTGCTATTTTAAGATAATTGAAATACAATTTTTTGATAACTATTTGATTATTTTAAACATTTTGAAAACCATAAAACTTAAAAAAACAGCCAAACCAATAGCTAAAATCCAAAGTAAATAAACAGGTACTTGAAAACGTTTTGATAAATTCTGGTTGTTCAAATTTGGAAACACTTTTCCAACCTCTACCATGCTTAGTGCTAATGGAATGCTATCTGTAAAATAGTTCAAATCGTACAAAGGTGCTGATACTCTACTACTTCCAAAGTACAAATCATACGTTTTGCCAGCTTCCAAGTGCGCTATAAGGTAAGCGTTTTGCTGAAAAGCTCGCACCGAGATTAATTCTAATGGCGCATCATCTTGGTTATCAATCTCTAATTTGATTTGCTGAGCTTTAAAATTTGTAAATGAAATTTCATTGGGAGTACTTGAGGTAATAACAAATTTATAATTGTGCCTATCGTATTGCTGCAAATTAAATTTTTTTTCGCCTACTGTATCTATTTTCAAAAGACTTGCTTTTCTTAAAAAATAATCACTATCTTTGAAGACAAAGCGCAATTTATCAATAAATTCGGGTTGTTTAAATTTGATTGTAACTATGCTTTTTCCTCTAATAAGTGTGTTATCTTGGCTAAAAGCTGGCGAAATAAGCTGCATATAGTTTTTTTGGGTAGTAATGTGTTTTCGAAAAAAAACGGTTTTCAGTGCCAATTTTTCTTTGCTATTGCCCGTCAATTCTAGCTTGAAATAAATAAAACTGGTAATTGGAATGTCTTGAATTAAAATTTGAACCTGTTTTTCATTTTTCTCTTCAATATGAAAAAGCGACGAATTTTTTAAAATATACCAGTCTTTTTTATTTAAACTCCCCAATATTTTTACCGAAACAATTGCTTGAGTTTTTTCTAAAGTAAGTATAAAATTAGAAATTTCTTCCTTACGCTTATTTTCAACTAAAATTTCTCTCATGCCTTTGCGGGCGTGGTATTTGTTTTTGACAATAGGCAATTTGCTTAGCTTTGTCGAATAGTTATGTTTTCTATCTAATCGCAAAATATATGGAACTTCGTTGTTTTGAGCATCATAAAGCCTAATATCGGGCAATTCATAACGCAATTTTGAAGTTACATCGGGATTCAAATAAATGTTATAAAACCCTGAAGTATCTACTCTTTCGATTGTTGCATGCCACCTAAATTCCTGTGCAAAAAGACTTTGGCAAATGAAAAGAAAAACGAATAAAAAATAGTTTACACGCATTAAATTTTATATTTTATTACTATACTAACTAATAAGACATTTTTGAAAAACAAATAATTACAAAAAAATATCCAAATAAAGTAATTCGGTTATTTTTCAACGAGTCAATGTGTATTTTGATTTATGATACATAAATGAGGCAAGCAACAAAATAACTCCCATGAATAGAAATTCAATAACTTGCTCTGTTTTTGAAATTCGAAAAATATCATAAGCAAACATTTTCAAAACCGTAAGAAAAAATAGCACCAAAGCAATATTTCGCAAGCCTTGAAATGAAATGAACATACCCAATGAAATGAGCAGAAATGAAATACTTCCCCATAACAAAGTATAAGGCATAGTATGAACTTTTATAACATATTCCGAAAGTAAAAAGCCACTTCGATAATTATTGACTAAATAAATGCTATCCAGCTCAGAACTAAACACAAACATAAACATAAACACCGAAAACCAAAGCGAAAACACTGCCATACGCGACTTTATTCGTTTACAAACTACGGCGGCTCTAAGTGCTATAAAAACAATAAGCAATAAAATTGCAATTATAACAAAATGAGAAGCATAAGCATGAAAACTGGCACCCGATTGTAGCAAAAAAGAATCTCGAACATCAATAAAAAGTGGCTGATAAAAAAGCATATACACAAAAAAAGCAAAAAAACCAGCATACCACGAGAGCATATTCAATTTCCATCGTTGAATAAAAAGTGCGGGCAAAGAAGCCAACGACATAAACGCAAAATTATAAATTCCAAGGTAAATTTTTATCGAATTTTCATACTCAACACGCTGCATTACTTGATATCTAATTTCGAGTAAAAATGATAAATAAAAAGTAATCAACATTATTGCACCTACAATTATTTTCAAAATAGATGTAGGAATAAATACAAACTTTTTATTGGGCGATTTGCTTATTATAAAGGCATAAATTCCTAACATTACCGATGAAAAAAAACTGACAATGAAGCCTTTATTAAGCAAAATAGGCATAGAATTGGACAAAGACGACGCGTTGATGTAAATTCGCCACAAGTCGATGGTTAAACTTGTGAGCATAAGCAACAACAAACCTAAAGAACTGAGCCTCATTACATTAAAATTAACTTTTTGCGAAAGCCAAAGAATTAACACCATTTGAATAGCCCAAACCAATGTTATTGTTTTGCCAACCATTTGAACCGGCGGAACTAATGCGGCAAATAAAATAACCAAACCAAGCAACAAGTTCAATACATTTACATCTATTTCGTTTTTTTTATACAAAATTAAAAAATAAATAAAATTGAACAAACCCATAATTGCAGTAAACAAACCATCGTATTCTGGTAGGGTTTGGCGAATAATAACAATCATTCCGGTGTAGTACATTAAATTGGAAACCACTATCATAGAAAGCTGAAGTGGCAAAAAACGCTGCTTGTGTTTGATGTTGTAAACCAAATGCATGCTTACAAAAAGGACATAAAAAACGGTTAAAAATGCAAAAGCAGCTAAATGAGGAATTGGTTTTTCTTCCAGATAAAGTAAAATATACCAAGCACCAACAAAACCGATGGTTCCATAAAATGCCATAATATTTAAAATCAGCCATTTTTTGAAATACACCAAAATCAAAATTCCAATATTTATGACCAAAAGATAATAAAAAAGTATAAGATAACTGTCCACACTAAATCGTACAAGCAAAGGAGCAGTAAAAGCAGCAAGTGTAGCAAAAAAAGCAAGCTCTAGCCTATTGTAAGCTATCGACAAACCCACGGTAAAAGCAGTAACAAGAAAGATAAATACAAATGCAATAAGCTCAGATACAATATTATAATCGTCATAAGCTATGGCAATAGTGTAATACAAAACAGCCATTCCACCACCAAGCAAAACTGAACTAAATGCTCTATAATTTTTATGCAAAAAATGAGCAATAGCAATTAATATAGTACTACTCAATATTCCTACCGAAACTCTTCCAGTATTATTAATCCAACTACTTTCAATTGCATATTTCACAAAAAAAGCAATTCCCAAAGCAAGCACTACAATTCCTATCTTGTTGATAATCGATTCGCCAAAAAATTCTTCTTTTGAGTAGCGGCTTTGCTTTATTTTTTCAGACAAAGCTTCTATTTTCTCAGGCAATTTGCTGGTTTTGCGTATTTGCTTGCGAATATTTTCTTGCTGTTCTTCGGTTTGTAAAATACGAAAATCGGCATTTAAGCTTTGCTTATAATTTTTTAGTACATTGTTGTTTTTTGTTATGCGTCGTTCTCTATCTCGCTGATTTCGAGATATTTCAGCATTCAATTTAGTAAATTGCTTGTTTAGCTTTTCTACTTTTCTATTTGTTTCACCCTGAAAAATAATCAAAACCACCATCACTATTACAATGGCAAGAATAATTACAAGTAAAACAGGTACAGCTATTTGCATGAAAATTTTTAGTTAAATTTTTTTCATTAAAATAAAAAATTGCGTAATCAAAGTAAGTTAATTGAAACCTCTAAATTACGTAATTTTTCAAGCTCAATTATTACATTTAAACAATAGAAAAAATCAAAATATAATATTATTTTATTAAAATATCAAAAAAGATGAATTTTTATATTTAAAAATTTCAAAAAAACCAAATTCAACTTTTCTTTTCTGTGATAAAATGTGCAATTTGACAATTTGCTATTCTAATTTTAAAAAAAAATTGCGTAATTTTACTTTTTTTAGAATTTCAGTTACTTTCAAGTTACGTTATTATTTTTCCTTTTCCACATTCATATAATCCTGAAAATTGTAATGCAACGATGCCATTTTGATAGCCGTTACTGCCGCTTCATCGCCTTTGTTGCCATGTTTTCCGCCAGCTCTGTCGAGGGCTTGCTGCAAGTTATCGGTAGTTAAAACGCCAAAAATAATCGGCATATTGTATTTGATATTCAAATCAGTAATTCCATTTGCTACACCTTGGCAAATAAAATCGAAATGCCGAGTTTCACCTTGAATTACGCAACCCAACACAATTATGGTGTCCACCTTACTGTATTCGGCAAAAAATTGCGCGCCCAAAGTAAGTTCGAAACTTCCCGGAACATAACGCTTGTAAATATTTTTTGCATCTACCCCATGTTTTATCAAGGTTTCGTAAGCTCCTTTGTAAAGAGCCTCCGTAATTTGGGTATTCCATTCCGAAACTACTATCCCAACCTTCAAATCAGTAGCTTCGGGCACTGTATTTGGGTCATAATTAGAAAGATTCTTGAGTAATGTAGCCATTTCTATATTTTATTATATACACATTCAAAAAAAAAACAGCTTGCAACAAATATTTATTTGTTTTCTGGCATATTTCCGTGCGAAAATACGACTTTTTTTAAGAAAACAAAAAACATTTTCTAAAAAAAAGAAATAAAAAAGCCGACTTTTTTTAAGAAAGTCGGCTTTTCTACGAACAATGAATTATAAGTAGAGACCAAAATAATTGTATATTTAATTTTGCTAAGTACTTAAAAATAAGCAAATAACAAAGGCTTTACTCAAAAATAAAATAGCACTCGGGCTTAAAATTATTTCTTTAAATTCAATTTTGCTCTTGTGATGTATTTATCAATATCTCTGGCTTCTTGCGATTTTTTATAATCTGCTTTTATTTGCTCAAAAAGCTCAAGAGCTTCTTTATTTTTGCCCAAAATTTCATACGCAATGCCCGCTTTGTGTAAATAAACAGGAGTTGTAAAGTCATTTTCATTGCTTTCAGCGGCTTTCAAGTAAAAAGAAATGGCTTCGTCAGTTTGCCCTTTTTCCATGTAAGCATCGCCAGTAGCACCAATGGCAACAGCACTTATAAGCTTATCGTCAGAAGAAAATTCTTTCAAATGCTTAATGGCTTCGTCGTACTGACCTAAATACAAATAAGAAATACCTGCATAATAATATGCCAAATTTCCCACCTTGGTAGAGCTGTAATCGTCAATAATATCAAGAAAACCAGCTTGGTTTCCATCGCCATTCAAAGCTAATTTGAACGAATCGGCTTCAAAATATTGCTGCGCGCCCCAAATTTGCTCTTGCGCTTCAGCTTCGAGCGGCTTCAAATAGTAGTTGAAATAAGCAAACACACCGGCTATTGCTATTAAAATACTTGCAGCTACGATAATTAAAATTTTTTGATTTCTCTCAATGTATTGCTCTGCTTTGCTAAGAGTTTCATTAATTTGAAGAGGCTGAGTATCAATCTTTATTTGCTCTTTTGAAATTTTTGTCATTGATATAAATTTTGTAATTTGTTATTTTATTTTATCACAAAAAAAAGAAAAAATCATTCTTTTCAATTTATTTGCTTCTTGTTCTTTCAAGTAAAAAAAAATTTGTTGAAAAAATTCCCGCAAATGTAAAAGTTTTATTAGAAACATAAAAAAAATTAACCGAAAAATGTAACTTTGCACGCAATAATTTTTTTCGTTCATATTGATAAAATCTTGTAAGAGCCTGAAAAGCTTATGTATTTAGAAAAAATATCTATTTTTAATTATCGAAATATTTCAGAACTTTCTCTCGAATTATCATCGGGAGTGAATGTTTTTGTAGGAAAAAACGGAGTTGGGAAGACCAATTTTCTCGATGCAGTGTATTATTTATCGTTTTGCAAAAGCTTTTCGAGCTTTAGCGATGCGCTAAATATCCGTTTTAAGCAAGATTTTTTTCTCATCGATGCGCTTTATTCCAGAAACCAAAACGAAGAACACATTGTTTGCAGCTTAAAAAGAAACCAAAAAAAGGTATTTAAACGCAATAAAAATATCTACAAAAAGCTAGCCGACCACATCGGACTCATTCCTTTGGTACTCATTTCGCCAGCCGACAGCACTTTAATTACCGATGGCAGCGAAGAACGCCGCAAATTTATCGATGGCGTTATTTCGCAATTTGACCGCATCTATCTTACTAACTTACTCAAATACAATAGAATATTATTACAACGCAATACACTCTTGCGCGATTTTGCCGACAAACGAAATTTCAACGCCGAAATGCTCGACATTTACAACGTACAACTTTCCAATTTAGGCGATGAAATTTTTAAAAAACGCAAACTTTTTATCGAAGAATTAATTCCTGTTTTCCAAGAATATTACAACCTCATTTCGGGCAATAGCGAAAAAGTTAGCTTAGAATACACTTCAAAGCTAAGCGAAAAACCTCTTTATGAGCTACTTATCGAAAACATAGAGAAAGATAGAATCCTGCAATATACCAGCAAAGGCATACACCGCGACGAGCTATCGTTCAAGCATTCAGGCTATTCGCTCAGGAAAGTAGGTTCACAAGGGCAACAAAAAAGTTTTCTTTTGGCTTTAAAATTGGCACAATATTCATATATTTACAAAACAACCAACATAAAACCTATTCTACTTTTAGATGACATTTTCGACAAACTAGACTCAGAACGTGTTAAAAATTTAATAGAAACTGTGGGTTTAAATAATTCGGAAAAGAATAATTTGCTTTTTGGTCAAATTTTCATTACCGACACCAACGAAAACAGAATAAAAGAAATTTTGGAAAGTAACAACTTCAAATACAAGATAATAAACTTTTGAAAATTCAATTGTTCAATTATTATTTTATAATCAAATTCCATACTAATTCATAGCATAAAAAATGAGACGAAGCAACGCACAAACCTTAGGTGAAGTATTGCAAGAATACATCAAAACGCTCAAACTTCAAGGAAAACTTGATGAAGTAAAAATTCACGACCATTGGAATGAGTTGCTGGGACTTACCATAGCCAATGCCACAAAAGAAGTGCGCTTGCACAATAATGTACTGTTTGTGTATATGAAATCATCGGTTATTCGCAGCGAATTGAACATGATGCGCACCTCCATAGCCAAAGCCTTAAACGAGCGCATGGGAAAAGAAATAATTACTGAAATAATAATCAGATAGTTAGATAAAAAACCTACCAAATTTATTTTAACAAAAAAGACCTCAAAAATTTATAATTTTTGAGGTCTAACAAACTAATAAATTATCGCTTAAAATTTTTCTCTATCAGCAAAAAAGAAATTACTTTCAATCATTGCATTTTCATCGCTATCCGAGCCATGAACAGCGTTTGATTCTACGCTTTCGGCATATTTTTTTCTAATTGTACCTTCTTCAGCTTTTGAAGGGTCAGTAGCACCTATCAATTTGCGAAAATCGGCAATAGCATTGTCTTTTTCGAGCATCATAGCCACAATTGGACCCGAACTCATAAAACTAACTAAGCTTCCAAAGAAAGGTCTTTCGGCGTGAACTGCATAAAATCTTTCAGCATCATGTTTGCTTAACAAAGTCATTTTCATGGCTTTAATCTTAAATCCGGCAGCAGTGATTTGCTGAATAATTTCGCCAGTAAAGCCTTGTTCTACGGCTCTAGGCTTTATCATTGTGAAAGTTAAATTTCCCATTTTTTTAATACAAAGTTTAAATTATTTTTAACTGAAACATTAATTTTAAAAACACTCAAAAAAAGTTTGCTCTTTCAAAAATAGAATATAACAAATTAATATTCAAGTGATTATTAAAACAATTATCTTTAATATTTTGTACAAAAATAAAAAGAAAAAATTAAAAATACGAACGTTTTTATTATTCAAGCATTATTTTTTTGCTTTTTTAAAATAAATTTCATAAATTGAATTTTTAAATTTCAACCCTCGAATAGTAAGTTTAAGAAATTTAACTTTAAATTGTTTTACCAAACTAAAAAAAATATTTCTCAAAATAATTTTTAGGATAAAATAAAATGCCGAGAAAAATATTTTATAAAAAATAGGTAAAGCATAGGAACTTACAAATTTGAAGGTTAATCCTTTTTGTTAAAAAAAAACTTCAATCTAAGCACAATGTCAGAAAAAAAAGAAAAGCTGTCGAAAAAATTTTATGAAGAAGAACTCGAAAGACTTCAAATAGAATTAGTTAAAATGCAAATGTGGATAAAACAACAAGGGCTAAAAGTAGTAGTAATTTTTGAAGGAAGAGACGCTGCCGGAAAAGGCGGAACCATAAAACGAATAACCGAAAGCTTAAATCCTCGTATTTGCAGAGTAGTAGCACTTGGAACCCCCACCGAACGCGAAAAAACTCAATGGTATTTTCAACGTTACGTAGCGCATTTGCCAGCTGCTGGCGAAATGGTTTTGTTCGATAGAAGTTGGTACAATCGTGCTGGTGTAGAGCGAGTTATGGGCTTTTGCACCGAAGAAGAGTATTGGGATTTTCTAAGAGCCTGCCCAAGTTTTGAACAAATGTTGATTCGTTCGGGCATAATTTTGATAAAATACTGGTTTTCAGTAAGTGAAGCCAAATCGTGGAAGTTGAGCGATATGGACGTAGAGTCGCGCAAACGCTGGGTTGAATATTCAAAAGCCAAAGACGACATGTTTGCTTATGCCGACACAAAAGTTTCGCCATGGTTTGTGGTGGAAGCCGACGATAAAAAACGTGCACGCTTAAATTGCATCGTACATTTAATGGGACAAATTCCATATCAAAATGTTGAATTAAAGACAGTTACACTTCCACCACGTGAAAAACAAAAAGGCTATGTACGCCCACCAATGACAGAGCAAACATTTATTCCTGAAATTTATTAACAATAATTAAATTCGCATTTTTCAATTTTTGTTTATCTTTGCCCAAAGTTTCAATTTCAAAAATAGCTTGAAATTGAAACTTTTTTATTGAACTGTTTTGTTTGCACAAAAAAAATTCGTTAAAAATTTAGGTAAAAAAACAGATTTTAAATCCCATCAAATTTTAATTAAGAAAAGTGAATAAACTACCCATTTCAGAAATAAATAAGCTAAAAAAAGCCATCGAGAATGCAAATTCAATTGTTCTTACTGGGCATCAAAATCCTGATGCTGATTGCATTGGCTCAAATTTAGGCTTTTATCACTTTCTTGCTCAAAGTAAGGAAAACATAAAAATAATAATGCCCAATCGATTTCCCGAGAACCTGAAATGGATGCGAGGAGCTGACAAAATACTTGTTTTTGAGAAAGATACAGAAAATTGCCAGCAAATAATCGAAAAAGCCGATTTGATGTTTAGCCTCGATTACAACAGTTTTCATAGGGTTGGAAAAATGCAAGAATCGCTCGAAAAAGCAACTTGCACCAAAGTGATTATAGACCACCACCCTCAACCAAGCAACGAATTTGACATTGCTTTTTCTGATACGTCGGTAAGTTCGGCATCTGAGTTGGTTTTTGCAGTTATGATGGAATTATCTGAAAAGCAATCAATTCCAACAGCATCAGCCGAAAGTATTTTGGCAGGAATAATAGCCGATACTGGCTGCTTTGCCTTCAACTCATCTACACCCGAAACTTATTTAGCGGTAGCAAATTTGCTGGAGCAACAAGTTGATAAAGACTACATTAAAGGCAAACTTTTTGATACTTATTCCATTAATCGCACACGATTGATGGGCTATTTATTAAGTGAAAAAATGGTTGTTTTGCCCGAATATAGAACGGCTTATATTATTTTAACCAACGAAGAAAAAGAAAAATTTGGTTATCAAATAGGTGATTCAGAAGGTTTTGTTAATTTACCACACTCCATCGAAAATATAATTTTTTCGGTATTTATTATGGAGCATGAAGGTTTTGTAAAAATGTCGCTCCGCTCAAAAGGCAGTTTTGATGTAAATATGCTTTCGCGAAAATATTTTAACGGAGGCGGGCACAGAAATGCAGCTGGTGGCAAAGAATTTGATTTATCGGTAGATGAAACGGCTCAAAAACTAATCAATCTATTACCTATTTATAAAGAAGAGTTGCTTAAAAGTTAAGTCTTTTAACTCAATTTATTTTTTAAGAAAAAAAAACAAAATAATAAAAAAATATAATGAATCGACTTTTATTTTATTTTTTCATTACTTTCTTAGCTTTTTCGTGTAGCGAAGAAAATAAAAAGCCAAGCATGATTCCGAAAGAGGAGTTTAAAAAATATAAAACTCCTTTAGAAAAAGCAAATCGTGGATTAATAAAAATAGATAAAGACCGAATCGATGCCTACGTAAAGCGCAGAAATTGGAAAATGCAAGAAACAAAAGCCGGATTGCGCTACATGATTTACGAAAAAGGAAGCGGGGAAAAAATTAATGCCGGAGAGGTAGTAGAACTCAATTACAAAGTAGAATTACTCGATGGGAGCTTGTGCTATTCATCTGATTCGTTGGGTGCTAAGTCGTTTAGAGTTGGACAAGGCGGAGTTGAAGCCGGCTTGGAAGAAGGCATTTTATTGCTCAACGTGGGCGACAAAGCTCGTTTTATTATTTTACCCTTCATGGCTCATAGCTTATTGGGCGATTTTGACAAAATACCTCCTCGTTCTATAATAGTTTACGACATAGAAGTTTTACGGAAAATTCATTATTAAAATAGATTAAAATTTTAGAACTCCAATGAAAAAAATTATTTATTTATTACTTTTAGCAAGTTTATTTTCGTGCAATAGCAATGGTTTCAAAGAACACGAAAGCGGCTTGCAATATCGCTTTGTAGAAGAAAACCCAACGGCACAACGCCCAAAATTAGGCGATGGTTTAGTTATCTTTTTGAAATATACAACCGAAGACGATTCTGTTCTGTTCAACGGTTCTTTCAGAGTAAAACTAACCGAACCCTCGCACAAAGGCGGAAGTATAGAAGATGCCTTCGCACTAATGCACAAAGGTGATAGTGCTGAATTTCTGATAGATGCGAAGAGTTTTATCCGCAACACAGTGCAAGCCGATAAATTTCCAGAATTCATAGAAAAATCGAGTAAATTAAAATTTTACATACGCTTAAATGAAATTTTATCGCCCGAGCAAATGGAAAAAATGCAACAACAACTTGATGCACAAGGCAAAGCTGCCGAAACAATGCTTCTTGACGATTACATCGAAAAAAATGAAATAACGCAAACACCCACAGAAAGCGGAATGTACATTATCCCTATAAAAAGTGGAAATGGCAAAGCCGTTGAGTTAAAAGACTCATTGATAGTTCATTATACAGGAATGTTTCTCGATGGAACTATTTTTGATTCGTCGATAAAACGCAACGAGCCATTTGGTTTTGTTTTAGGTGGAAATCAGGTAATTGAGGGCTGGGAAGAGGGCTGTAAAGGTTTAAAAAAAGGCGACAAAGTTCGCTTAATTATTCCATCGGGCTTAGCTTACGGAAAAAAAGGCTATTCTGAGCTAATCGCTCCTTTTACAACACTAATTTTTGAAATAGAGCTTTTAGAAATAAAATAGACGCAACCTTTTTGTATTCGTTTGCATCTACAAATTAGCAAATATCTTAATAATTTTAACAATAAAATTAAATGAAAAATAAATTAATTTATCCACTTTTATTAGCAATATTTTTCACTCTTTTGTTTCTTTCATGCGAAAAAGAGAATTTAAGAGAAGAAGAGGAATTGCTTCTGGAACAATACATTAAAGATAATAACATAACCGTAGAACCTAAAGCTAGCGGGTTGTACTATATCGAAACCAAAGCCGGAACAGGCACAACTCCACGCTTGGGAATGTATGTAAAAGTAAAATATACCGGAAAACTTCTAAAAGATGGAACTGTTTTCGATACAACTGATGGCAAAACAACAATCCCTGTTTTTGTACTTGGAAACTTAATTCAAGGTTGGAACGAAGGATTGACTTACATGAAAGTAGGAGGAAAAGCCAGATTAATTATTCCGTCATCGATAGGTTATGGCTCACAAGGTTCAAGTGGTTCTATTCCTGCTTATGCTACTTTAATATTTGATATTGAATTAATTGATACTTACAATTAATTTATATAAAAAGAAAACTTTCTTACTCGAAGGAGAAAAATCCGTTAAAGTTAGAAAGTTTTTTTTTGTCTCAAAAATTAGGAAAGCTTATTTGTTTAAAAGCCTCAATTGCGTAAAAATCAGTCATTCCAGCCACATAATCTGTAACAATTTGCTCTGAAGAAATTGAATCCCCATATTTTTCTTGCATTTTTTCTAAGTAGTTACCAAATTCACTATCTATCAACAATCTGCTTTCTTTATATTTCTCAAAATCATAATGATTTTTAAGAATCAAATCATTCAAATAGTAAAAAAGTTTTTCGATAATATTTTTTGCCTTTTCGGCATTTCTATTTTTGTCGGGGCTCAAATAAATATTTCGGTAATTAAAATCACGCAAATATTTAATGGCTTCAAATTTTTCATCGGAAAAGCCTATTTTCGATTCTTTTGCTGAATTTGCAATAATATCATCAACTAATGTGCTGATTATATTACTATTAGATGTACCTAAGTATTTTTTTACATTTTCAGGAATTGATGTTTTTTGAATTAATTTAAGCGTAAGTGCATCTTCAATATCGCGCCCAAGATAGGCTATTTTATCCGAAAATCGAACAATGCAAGCTTCTAAAGATGCCGGAATATTATTTCTGCTTTTAATTGTTTCCAAATCTACTAACTCGGCTCTTGGCATCAGGTATTGTTCGTATTTTTCGCCGTTGTGAGTTATTATTCCGTCTTTTACGGCATAAGTCAGATTTAAGCCTTTGCCATTGTTTGCTATATGTTCAACGATTCTATAACTGTTTATTTCGTGAATAAATGCTCCATTTCCGCCAAGCAATTTGTTCAAAATCCACTCACCATCGTGCCCAAAAGGCGCGTGTCCTAAATCGTGCCCCAAGCCCATAGCAAAAGCCATTTCTACATCAAGCTCCCAACCATTGGTATTCAGCCCTTTACAAATACTTTTTGCAATAGTTGCCACATGCAAAACGTGCTCGATGCGTGTACAAATGTGGTCATTTTGAGGGGCAAAAAATACTTGAGTTTTGTGTTTTAATCGTCTGAAAGCCAAGGAGTGAATAATTGCAGTTTGGTCTCGAAAATAGGCACCGCGAGTATCTTCGCTAATTTCTTTTGTTCGTTTAAGATACTGTTCGTTTGAAAAAGGATTTTTCATAGCAAAAAATAAAAAGGTAAAACAAAGCAAGAATCAAAAATTTCTAATTTTACAAATATACTCTTTTTTTTTGAAGAAAACTAAAATAGTTCTCGTTTTTTGCTGTGTTTTTCAAAATAAAAACTTTTAAATTTTCAACTTTGCGAAAAAATAAATAATCACAAAAAATTAAAAATATAAAAGTTTTTAGAATAAACTAATTTTTTAGTATGAATAGTTATTTTTCTATCAAAAAATTATAAATCAACATGCTTAAAAACATATAAACTTCTATCGTCTGGGTTTCCAATAACAAATTGCAATTGGTTTTCGTCAAATTTACGTAAAATCATCTGGTTATCAACTTCTTGACCTATAAATTTCACATTTACAATGCTATCATTTTGCACGCTCCAAGAGCCTTGCTGAATTTTACCATTTACGTTTTCTATTACCGAAAAATCATTTTTAAAAGTCATTTTCACAACTTGTTGCAGAATATTTATACGTCCCTCTTCCATCAATCTTTTTGTTTCTTCCGAAGAAGCTGGAGTTAAAAACACAATGTCGCTTAGTTGCCAAGAACCTATGAGATGAGAGAATTTTTCAGAAGCATCTTTCTTATCTTCAGCTTGTTCTGAGCATGAAAAATTAGCTATCAATGCAATAAAAGCAATAAAAAACACGAGATTTTTTTTCATTTTAATTAGTTATTTAGTTAGAAATTAATTTAATAAAACGTATTTTTAAAGTTCTATTTTAAAAGAAAAAAAATAAATTATACTTTATTTTTTCTCTAAAAAATAAGGCAAAAAAGAACTCTAAAAAATAATTTTATCAATCTTTTTTTAAACAACAAAAATACAAATATAATTCCAAAATTTGCAGAATGTGCCACAAAATGATTTGCTTATTGAACCAATAAAAGTATCTTTGCCAAATAAAATAGAAAAGAAATTTCATCTTAACTAATTAATTTTCAAATTATTAATTTAAAATCAAAAGAAATAAAATGGCTTTTGTAACACAAGAAAAATTATTCTCAAAACAATGGTTTGTAGCTTACAGTTTAATTGTATTAGGCGCATTTATACTAGCAACAGGTTTCGTTTTTTTCATTACTCCCTATAAAATTGTACCAGGTGGAGTCTATGGAATTTCGATTGTGGTTCATTACCTTACAGTTGGGTTGTTTGATTTTATGCCTAATGGCGTGCCTATCGGATTGTTTGCGCTTTCGATGGATATACCACTTACTATTTTGGGAATCAAAATTTTAGGTCCTCGTTTTGGTGTCAAAACAGTGGTCGGTTTTATTTTTACTGCCGTGTTTGTAGATGTTTTAACCTCGTATATAGGTACAAATGACCCACTTGGCTTAGCCGACGATATTTTGCTTTCGAGTATTTTTGGCGGCGTAGTTATTGGAATTGGCTTGGGGCTTATTTTCAAATCGCGTGCAACTTCCGGCGGAACGGATATTGTAGCCATGATTATTGCCAAATATACCAAAATGTCGCTCGGACAATTGATGATTTACGTAGATTCGGCTGTGGTTTTCATTGGCTTAGCTGTTTTTCAAGATTGGAAAATACCTTTGTACTCGTGGATTGTTATTTTTATTACCGGAAAAGTTATTGACATTATACTCGAAGGTACAAGTGCTGAAAGGGCTTTATTTATTATTTCGGATAAGTTTGAAGATATAAAAAATAAAATACTCGACGACTTGAAAAGAGGTGGAACTTTTATTCAAGCCGAAGGAATGTACAGCAACAAAGAAAAACAAATGATTTTTACGGTGGTAAATCGCAGAGAATTAGAGATTTTGAAGTCTTTCATTAGCAAAATAGACCCTTACGCTTTTATTGCAGTTGTAGATGCTAGCGAAATTTTGGGCGAAGGATTTAAGCGGTTGCAAGAACACGAATTATAAAAGTAATCTGGTAATTTTTAAATTTAAAAATTTGGCAATTTGAAAATGTAAAAGTTCTAAAATTGCCAAATTTTCATTTTTTGTTTCGTAACAAATAAAAAATAAACATCTGTACTATTTTTTTTGAACAAATACCTTGTTATCTACTTATTTTTAAGTACTTAGCAAATAAAATAGACTATTAATTTTGAAGGCACAAGTTAAATACTAAACAATGCGTTTTTATCGTTAAGAAAAGAAAACTATTCATTATTCTAAATATTTTGCACGATATGAAAAACAAATTCATTGCAGTCGTTTTACTTTTTACTTTTTCTGTATTTTTAGGCTGCGAAAAGGAAGAAACCACAGAAAAAGAGACGCTTTACGTCAAATTTATCAATTCGAGCGCTTCGGAATATACCATTTACAGCATACAATTGCGAGCGCGAGGTTCGGCAGCAAACCACACTACGCCAACCGAAAATTGGGGTGCAAATATTTTGCAAAACGGCAAAACGCTTGCACCTGGAGCGCACGAGTTTTTCACACTCGAAATTCCAAATTTGGAATGGAGCGAATACAGAGTGGGAGTTATCGACAATGGAAACAATTTGATGCTGCACGAACAAGTAGGTTTTTCGAGCAATTATGAATGCCCTATCACGCATTGGGGCAGCGATGAACGAACGGTAGAAGTTACTGTAAAGAAAGATATTTTTACCGGTTTAATTAATTACAGTGGTTATTCCGATTTTGCAGGAATTGAGAATTGACAAAAAAAACTTTCCAAAAGTTTTCGTTTCGAGAACTTTTGGAAAGTTTACAATTTAAAGTTTCACTATTTTTTTGACGTACGATTTATTGTTGTATTTCAATTTCAAAAAATAAATGCCTGAATTAAGTGATGCGGTATTAATTGAACTGTTCTTTTGTGTGTATTGATTAGAAATTATTGTTTTTCCTTCTATTGACAATAAACTTACTTCAAGTATTTCATTTTCAATAAATTCAGAAATTTCTATTTGTAAAAAATCTTGTGCGGGATTTGGGAAAACTCTAAAAAGTTTTTCATCGAAACTCAAATTTTCAATACCTACCGTTGATTTTCTAACTTGCACATTATCAAACCAAACAGAATCTTGTTTGTTATTAACTCCAAAAAAGCCATAATTAACATAAAAAATCACTTTTTTGATTTTTGATTTATCAACCACTCCATTATAAGGCTCATTTGTAAACCAATACGAACTAAAATCGCGCGAGTAAGTGTGGAAGTCTCCGTCTTTGTTCACACTATAAATGTTATAAACTGGCGTAGCATCTGTTTTTCTGCCGGCAACATCTACTAAATCGGCTCTTACAATTACGGAATTACTTAAATTTTTGGTCTTCATATCGAAAGCAAATTCTGGGTGATTGCTCATATCCACAGGGCGGTCAAAATCTAGCTCAAAATACGGAGGCGCAGCTGCATTTTGAATGTTGTATTTTACCTTTAAACTTCCATCTTTAGCACTGAAAATAAATGTGTTAGCTGTATTTGGCGATGCAGTAATGTTTTGAATAGATTTGTCCTCAAAATCCTCTACCATTAAATTATTTCCATCAGGAATTTGTATTAATTTCACTGGCTTTGAATAATTTGTAGGAACATTGTCTTTTGAAAAAAGCAATTTCACTTCGCCTTCGGTTGCTCCCCAATTTACTGTAATTGCGTTAGTTCCTTGTCCTGCAGTAATTTGGGCATCGGCAGGCACAGTCCAATTGTAACTACCACCTACAATATTTCCCACACTGTAAGAAAGCGCAGTTTCGTTTGCTCTAACAAATTCACTTCCAAGTATTTCAACAGGCGAAGCTTCTTTATACACACGTACATAATCCACCTCCATACGTGTAGGAAAAATGGCATCGTCCACGCCTTGTGCACCACCCCAATTACCGCCAACAGCCACATTCAGAAGCAAATGAAAAGATTTGTCGAAGGGCCATTTTTCCCAATCGGAACTGCTATTAAATGTAAAATATTTCACATTATCCACAAAAAGTTCAATTTTTGTTTCAGTCCAATTCATCGAATACACGTGAAATGCGGTTGCCGCATCGCTTAGTGCATACGACAAGCCCACTTGTGTGCCAATGGAATGGTTAAATGCCTTTGTATGAACAGTTCCATGAATTTTAGTTGGGTCATAGCCCACATATTCCATAATGTCAATTTCGCCACTAGCAGGCCAACCGCCATATTCCCAATTGGTTGGAAGCATCCAAATAGCAGGCCAAGAACCTCGTCCTCCGGCTACTTTTGCTCTTACTTCTATTTTTCCATATTTCCAGTCGCCTTTGTTGCGAGTAACCAAACGTGCTGAGGTATAATTCATTCCGCCAAAACTTTCTTTTCTGGCTTCGATAATGAGTTTTCCACTTTCGACACGCGCATTTTCGGTACGGTTTTCGGTATAATATTGCAACTCATTATTTCCCCAGCCGCCGCCGCCTACATCGTAACTCCATTTTGTAGAACTGGGCAAGCCGCTATAATCAAACTCATCGCTCCAAACCAATTCAAGATTTTGCCCTTGAGCAAAAGAATAAATAAAAAGAAAAACGAAGTATAGTAATTGTTTTTTCATTTTTTATCAATCGTTTAAATAATGTTTATACTCAAATTAAAATTATAATTATTTCAAAATTTCAATTTGTAGAATTATTTATAATGGTTTCTTTACATTTAAAACAGGTAAAAAACAATTTCATTTCTACCTATTTTTCTACATCAAATTTTAATTTATACTTTGATTTTTAAAATATTATCATTGCTTCAAATACATCAAAATTAATTAAATTAATAACCTTTTATATTTAAAACTAAATTTCAAAATTTCTCAAAAAAGAAGATAATTTTAGTTGTTTTTAATAAATCTAATAACTTTAACGTTGTCCGATTCTGTTATTTTTGCAACATACATTCCGTTAGCAAGTTCCGAAATGTCAATAGTTTGTTCGCTGTTAATCAAAGAGTTAGTTATAAGCAATTTGCCACGCAAATCGTAAATAGCTAGTGTGGCTTCTTTTTCTAATAACGAACTGACTATCAATTTATTTTGTGCAGGATTTGGAAATAATTTAATACTTGCAAGTGGCGAAATTTCAGGAATATCGGTCAAATTTATCGAAACTTTGCAAGTAGCTGTTTTTTTACCATCGGCACTTGTTACCGTGATGGTAGTTGTACCAGCCGAAACGCCTGTAATTAAGCCCGTTGAGCTAACTGTGGCAACTGCTTTGCTGCTCGAAGTATAAGTAACAGCCTTGTTTGCAGCGTTTTCGGGAAACACAGTTGGGTATAATTGTATCGTTTTTCCAATTTCAACGTTTGCCTCATTTCTATTCAAAAAGATATAACTAACAGGAATTGTGTAAGTTGAAGAAACAATAGCCCAGTTGAAAAATTCCCAACCAGCAGGCGAAGTACGAGTACAAGTCATTCCGCTTGTTGCGCCATTTTCCGACGAAACAAACAAACCATTAGAGCCTTTTATTGAATAAACTCCATACAAATTGGTAAGTGTAAATTTTTGGGTTTCGCCAATAGTTGTTCCATTGCAATAAAGTTTACTGTCTGAAGTATTGAGAGTTACGTATTTTCCATTGCCCGCTTTTAAAGCATACTGTCCGTTTTCGGCATCAACAAGAGTAAATTGCTCGGTTGTGCCAACGCTCGTTTTAGTGCAAACCATTAAACTTCCTGTACCCGAACCACTTACATACAAATTGTTGTTTCCTTTCAGCGTAACAGTGTGCGTGTAAATTGGTACCGGATTGTTTGCTACCGAAGAAGTAGTATCGCTAAATACAAAATTGACCGAAGCCACATTGTAATTTCCGGCAGCATTGGCTATTCTAATGGCTTGCGTACCCGAAGCATTGAAATTTCCGGTGCACGAAACAGTAGCCCAAGTTTTGTAACTGCCTGTATTTGGAATAGTTGCAGTAGCTAAAACTTCTGTTCCTTGGGCATTTTGTATTTGCAAAGTGCCAGTTGTTCCACTTCCATTGGCTACTCTAAATTCTACGGTATAAGTTCCCTTTTTTTGAATATTTACGGTATATTTCATCCATTCAAACTGGTAAAACCAGCCAATACTGTAACCGTTTGAAAGTTGGTCGGTACAAGTTTCGATATCAACTCCATTGTTGCGATAAATCCAACCGTCGTTCCAAGCTGTATATTTGCTGGTTGTAACGTGCAAATCTTCCGAAGCTTGGTCAGAATACGCAAAACCTTCGAGCCCCATATCGTATTCAGGCGCATAAATTCTACCTGGAATTTGATTCAAAGTCCAAGCTTCTGTATTTCGATTTTGAGGCTGCTTGAAAACAGCACGTAAAACTTCAGTATTTTCTTTACAGTTTTGAAGTTTCACATTTTCAGCTAATTGCATTAAAATATTAAATGCCGTTGTGGGGTCAAGGTTAGGATTAGTTCCGGCAAAATAATTGAGCAAATCTTGATATCCCGACGGATATTTAGCATCGGCAAAATCGTTGATGCTCTCAAATTTTTTCATAGGCCACCAAGAAGTTCCAATGTTGTAAGCTTTGAGTAATTCAGCAGTTTTGGTAAAATGCGTGTTGCTGTTTTCGCCATGCTCGCCACACCAAATAGGTCTATTTTGAGTAGTGCGCATATCGAGCGCAAATTTAATGTCGGCACTTGAATTTGTTGACCAGTATTTATGAAAAACATACACCATGTTTGCGTCCCAAGCAGGCGTAAGTCCAGTATAATCGTTTGAATACCAATTACCTTCGATGAATAAAATATGATTGTCGCCGTTAGTTCTAATGGTATCGGTCAGTCTGCCATAAAGTTGGCGCAAAGCCACTCCTCCAGTCAAATCCCAAGCTGGCTCATTAATTAAATCATAGCCGGCTACAATTGTTTCATTTTTATATCTTTCCGAAAGTTTTCGCCAAAGTTTTACGGTTTTTGATTTATTGGCATTACTTTCCCACAAAGCTGGTTTTGTGTTGTCGTAGTCGCTAATATTGTTGTTACTTTGCCCACCAGGCGCAGCGTGTAGGTCTATAATTGCATAAATGCCAGCACTTCGGCACCAAGAAAGGACATTGTCGAGCAAAGGAAATCCCTTGTCGTTCCAAACATCGGGCGTGCCCAAATTGACAAAATACTCGTAATGCAAAGGAATACGTACCGAATTGAACCCCCAAGCTTTTATCTGATTAATATCAGCAGCCGTTACGTGATTGGCTAACCACGCATCGTAAAATTCGTTTGTTTTTTGAGTTCCAATCAAGGTATTCAATTTTTTTTTCCAAGTATGTTGGTCGGGCGCTTGTTGCCAAAATTGATGGCGTTCAAAATCACTTCCTGATTTGTGGAACTGTTCACAATTTTCTGTCCGCTCACAGTAAGAAGCTGAGCATAACTATTTAGTTGAAAAAAGACAGAAATAAATAAGGAAAGTAGAAAAGTTTTTGGGTAGAAATATTTTTTCATAAGTTGTTGTTTTTTTGAAAGATTTTGAAATTTTAATATAGAATAGAAATTTAAAAAAGAGGCACGCTTTGGACGTGCCTCCAACCATTATTAACCAAAAAATCACTCTATTAAATCAAATTCACCTTTCAAACGTAAATCATTTGATGCGCTGCCAACAAATACATTGAATTTGCCAGCTTCAGCTCCCCAAGAATTATCTAAACGTACAAAAGCTAAATCCTCGGCAGTTAATTCAAATTTCACCTCTACGGTTTCACCTTTCTTAATCAATACTTTCTCAAAGCCTTTCAATTGCTTCACAGGGCGAGCAACTCCATGTGCAGCCACATCGTGTATGTAAAGCTGTACTACTTCTTCGCCATCGTAATTACCTGTATTTTTGATAGTAGCCGTAATTTTAATTTTTTCGCCAAACTTTGGTTTTGCCGAACTAATTTTTAAACCAGAATATTCAAAAGTGGTATAACTCAAGCCAAAACCAAAAGGAAAAAGTGGGTCATTAGGAATATCGCGGTACATAGTTGCAAAACCACCACCAGCATCTAAACTTGGGCGACCTGTAGAAAAATGCTCATAGTAAATAGGAATTTGACCCACATGATACGGAAAACTTGCCGGTAATTTGCCCGATGGATTGTAATCGCCAAAAAGTACATCGGCAATAGCATTTCCCGATTCAGAACCTAATAACCAACAATTTAAAATAGCATCGGTTTCGCCAACTACATCGGTTAAAACCATTGGGCGACCATTAAAGAGCGTCAAAACGATTGGTTTACCTGTTTTTCTGATTTCTTTCAATAACTCTAATTGTAAACCTTGTAAACCTAAATCGGCATAACTTCTGCATTCACCTGACATATAAGCAACTTCGCCCAAAGCCATCACGACTACGTCGGCTTTTTTAGCTGTAGCAATTGCCTCTGCAAAACCACTTCTATCGGTTTTATTGATTTCTAAATTCATAAAAAAATGTGCTCCTGCATTGTTTATCAATTTTGTTCCTTCTGCAAAAAGTACATTGGTATTTTCAGGCACAGCTGCTTTTATTCCTTCCAACAACGAAACGGCTGAATTGGGAACGGCATGAGCTCGCCAATTTCCTAATGGTGAGTCCTTATCGTTAGCCAATGGACCAATAACAGCAATGGTTTTTCCTACTTTTGAAAGTGGCAATAAATTTTTTTCGTTCTTCAATAAAACGATTGAACGCTTAGCAATATCGCGCGAAGCCGCTAAATGCTCAGGAGTTAAAAGCATCGTTTCTTCTTTCTTTTTGTCGTTATACTGATATGGATTATCGAATAATCCCAATCTGAATTTCACTCGCAAAATTCTACGAACTGCTTCGTCTAACTGCTCTTGTTTCAATTTTCCTATTTTAATAAGTGAGTCGATATTTGCAACGTACAAGCGAGATTCCATATCCATATCAACTCCAGCGTTAAAGCCAAAATAAGCACCTTCGGCACCATCAGCCGCCGAACCATGATTCAATAGCTCACCAGCTGTATTCCAATCAGATACAACAAAACCATCAAAACCCCATTCGCCGCGTAAAATATCTGTTTGAAGATATTTACTCCCTGAAGCAGGAACGCCGCCAAGTGTATTAAAAGCTGACATAAATGTAGCAACTCCGGCATCAACCGCAGCTTTAAAAGGAGGCAAATAAACCTCACGCATCAGTCTGTCAGACATATCAACGCCGTTATAATCGCGTCCGGCAATTGCGGCACCATAACCTACAAAATGCTTAGCACAAGCGGCAATCGTATTGGCATCGGCTAAGTTGTCGCCTTGAAAACCCTTTACTCTGGCTTTTGCAGCTTCTACTCCTAAAAAAACGTCTTCGCCAGCACCTTCCATAATTCGCCCCCAACGTGGGTCGCGCGAAATATCAACCATGGGCGCAAATGTCCAATGCAAGCCAACAGCAGCAGCTTCAATGGCGGCAATACGTGTGCTTTTTTCCATGGCAGTTCTATCGAAACTTGCCGCTTCAGCTAAAGGAATTGGCATCATCGTTTTAAGTCCATGAATCACATCTAATCCAAAAATTAATGGAATTTTCAGACGCGATTCTTCCACTGCAATTTTTTGTAAACGCAGTGTTTCATCAACGCCTGTAACATTCAAGAAACTACCTATCTGTCCTTTTCTAATCATCTCGTCAAAATTATCGTTATGCTCAGAACTTTTGCCATCTCCTGTTTGCTGATAAGGGTTAGAATATTGTGCTAATTGTCCTAATTTTTCTTCTTGAGTCATCAACCCCAAAAGGTCATTTACTCGCTGTTCGATGTTTGAATTTGTATTTGCAGCCTTATCCTTTTGTTCTGTTTTTTTCGAATTGCACGAAAAAGCAACAAAAGCAAATAATGTTAAATAAAAACTCATTTTTAATAAGCTCCTTTTCATATTTATAGTGTTAGTTTGTTGTTACAATAATTCGTTAATTTTTCAATTTGAAAATTTGAAAATGAATGATTTTCAGTATTCAAGAGAATTTTTTTTTATCTAAACAATTATTTTTCAATTTATTAGATTCATATTTAACGAACTATTGTTGTTAGTAGTTCGTTAATAATCAAACAATTTACGCCAAATCGGTTCGACCGGCTTGTCCGGTCTGTCCGATGATTTCCTAACAGCCTAACCGACAGACCGACAAGTCGGTCGAACGGTTTTAGTACTTGAAAGAAAACACTATTTAAAATCTCTGCATTTTTCTTTACATTTTTCTTTTGATTTTGCCTCTTTATTTTTACAACATTCGGGCAACGAGCTGTTTTGTTTTTGAAATACTTTTATATATTCAATTTCCATTTTTTGCGGAAAAATTTTATCGTCAACTTTTTTACCTAAAGTTCCACCAATGGCAATATTTAAAACCAAATGAAAATCCCTGAAAAAAGGCCATTCTTCCCATTTTTCTGATTTCGGAAATTCAAAAAACTTTTTGTCATCAACAAAAATTTCAATTTTTTCGTCAGTCCATTCAAGAATATAATCATGGAAATTTTCTTCTACGTTTGGAACTACAATGCTTTTGCCTTTTTGAGTGTGAAGCATTCCATTAAAAGCCGCGCAATGAATTGTACCTAAAACAGTATCCTGAGAGTGTCCTACATATTCCATAATGTCAATTTCACCTACATCAGGCCAATTTCCTGAGCCTAAATCCCATTGGGTAGGCAACATCCAAATGGCAGCCCAAACGCCTTTTCCTTTTGGTACTTTTGCGCGAATCACAAATTTTCCGTACGTCCAATCGGCTTTGCCTTTAGAAACTAAACGGGCAGAAGTGTATTTATTGCCTTCCATTTTTTCCTTTCTGGCTTCGATGATGAGCTTGCCGTTTTCAACTCTGGCATTTTCGGTACGCGCTTTGGTATAAAATTGCAGTTCGTTGTTGCCCCAACCGTTCCCGCCTACATCGTAGCTCCAGTTGTTTGTGTCGGGCAAGCCATTGGTTTCAAATTCATCGCTCCAAACAAGTTCGTATCTTCGAGGTTCGAGCTATCAGAACCCGAATTGCAAGCAGTAAAAAGAAAACTGCTCAAACCTAGTATCAAAAATATTTTCCTCATTTTCAAATAGTTATTATTAAAACATTACAAAAAACTTTGAATTTTTGCTCACTTTCTATCTTTTAAATCTTTGATTGCAAAAATTGTAAAAACAACAAAATCAAAGAATTTTAAATAAATTCAACAATTCAATGTTTTAACTATTTTCTACTAAAGAACCTGCAAATCAGTATAAAAAAGTAAGTGTATCAAAAACACTTAGACTGACAAAATTATAAAAATTCTAAAGATTTCAAATTTAATGTACCTTTTTTAATTTTAATTTTAATTGAAAGTACTCCTTTTTTCAAATTAACCTTTTGTTTTTCAACAATTTGCCATGAATTATTTTTTTCAATAGAAATCAATAATGGATTTTTTTGGTCAGAAAATTCAACAGAAATTTGAGAAGGTTTTGCATCAGCTAAAACCACTAATTTCAAGTTGTAAGCCTTAGTTTCGCTCACATTTGCAGTAAATTGAATCCATTCGCCTTGTTCAAATGAGCTTACATAAAATTCAGAAGTTTGCGCATCTTTGGCAATGTCCACGCCATCGTTGCGATAAATCCAGCCGTTGTTCCATTCTTGCGAGCCGTGCCCGCCAATATTGCGGTATTTGTTGTCTTTGTAGGCAATTTCGTGCTGCCCCATGTCGTAATCTACGGCACTTATTTGGCAAGGAATCATATGTTTTTTGTAAG
>JFJP01005469.1_pt1 | contig 33462 bp, 34 predicted proteins | sample 431651 | NCBI WGS metagenome assembly JFJP01 (sample SAMN02602958, study PRJNA72255) | Microbial mat metagenome, whole genome shotgun sequencing project. | biome: fresh water; feature: sink hole; material: water; isolation source: purple microbial (photo- and chemosynthetic) mats found in... | reverse complement strand
GGCCCCGGGCTCACGGCAAACGTGCCCACGGGCATGCCGGGCCAGTTGTGCATGCCGTACACCGCGTCCATGGGAAACAGGTCAAACAGCCCGTCTTTCACCATTTCGCGCGCGCCGCCACCGCCTTCTTCAGCGGGCTGGAAAATCAGGTAGGCCGTGCCGTCAAAGTCGCGGTGTTGGGCCAGGTGCTGGGCAGCTGCCAGCAGCATGGCCACATGGCCGTCGTGCCCGCAGGCGTGCATCTTGCCGGGGTGCTGGCTGGCATGCGCAAAGGTGTTGAGTTCGGTCATGGGCAGTGCGTCCATGTCGGCGCGCAGGCCCACGGCCCGTCCACAGGCACCACCGTCACGGCCCTTGACGATGCCCACCACGCCCGTGGTGCCCAGCCCCCGGTGCACGGGAATGCCCCATTCGGTCAGTTTGGAGGCCACCACATCGGCGGTGCGCACTTCTTTGAAGCACAACTCTGGGTGGGCATGTATGTCGCGGCGCACGGCGGCCAGCTCGGGCGCACGTTGTGCAATGGTGTCGATCACGGTCATGTCGGGGCCAATCTCTGTTGAAATCCGGTGTTGAAACTCGGGTTTCATTCTGCCAGCCGCTGCCATGACCTCACACATTGCCCCAGAAACCATTCCCGCCCATCAAGCCGTGCCCACCACCGTCAAAGGTGCCTGCCCGCACGACTGCCCCGACACCTGTGCCCTGCTCACCACCGTCCACAACGGTGTGGCCATCAAGGTAGCAGGTAACCCTGAACACCCCGCCACTGGTGGCGTGCTGTGTACCAAGGTCGCCCGCTACGCCGAACGCACCCACCACCCCGAGCGCCTGCTGCACCCCTTGAAGCGCGTGGGCCCCAAAGGCAGTGGCCAGTTTCTGCCCGTGAGTTGGGCCGAGGCGCTGGCCGATATCGCCGCAAAACTGCAGGCCGTGGCGGCGACAGACCCCCGGGCCGTGTTGCCCTACAGCTACGCGGGCACCATGGGCCTGGTGCAGGGCGAGAGCATTGCGGCCCGGTTTTTCCACCGCCTGGGCGCCAGCCTGCTGGACCGCACCATTTGCGCCAGCGCCGGTGGCGAGGCCCTGGTGCACACCTTGGGTGGCAAGGTGGGCATGCGGGTAGAACAGTTTGCCCACAGTCAGGTCATCGTCATCTGGGGCAGCAACGCCATCGGCAGCAACCTGCATTTCTGGCGACATGTGCAGGCCGCCAAGCGCAACGGCGCCACGCTGGTGTGCATAGACCCCCGCCGGACTGAAACGGCCGAGAAGTGCCAGCACCACCTGCAGTTGCTTCCCGGCACCGATGCCGCGCTGGCGCTGGCGCTGATGCACGAGTTCACCGTGCACGGCTTGCTGGATGAAGACTACATCACCCGCTTCACCACCGGTTGGGCTGATTTGCATGGTCAAAATGGCACCCAGCGCTCATTGCGTGAGCGTTGCTTGCTATGGACGCCAGAGCGTGCAGCGGCGGTGTGCGGTGTCGATCCGCAAGCCATCCGTGATCTGGCCCGGCTCATGGGCGAAACGGCTCGCAAGAACCAACCCGTGGCCATCCGCCTGAACTACGGCATGCAGCGCACCCGTGGCGGTGGCAATGCCGTGCGCGCCGTGGCCTGCCTGCCCGCGCTGCTGGGGGCCTGGCGGCACCCGGCCGGTGGACTGCTCATGTCCAGCTCCGGCCATTTTCCGGCCCAGCGCAACACCCTGCAGCGGCCCGACCTGCTCACGCAAGGCCTGGGCGGCCGTGCTCCGCGCACCATCAACATGAGCAGCGTGGGTGATGCCCTGCTGGCCCAGCCGGGCGACCCCGTGTTGCAAGGCGGCCCGCCCATTGCCGCCGTGGTGGTTTACAACAGCAACCCCGTGGCCGTGGCACCTGAGTCAGCCAAAGTGGTGCAGGGTTTTGCACGGCCCGACCTGTTCACCGTGGTGCTGGAGCACTCCGACTATGCCGACTACGTCCTGCCTGCCACCACCCAGCTTGAGCACTGGGACATTCACACCAGCTACGGCCACACCGATGTGCTGCTGAACCAGCCGGCAATCGCGCCTGTGGGTCAATCCAAGCCCAACACCCAAGTGTTCCGCGAACTGGCCGCCCTCATGGGCTTTGCCGAGCCGTGTTTTGCCGACACCGACGAGGCCCTGTGCCGCCAGGCCTTTGGCCCTGAAATCGACTTCAACCAGTTGCTGGCCCACGGCTTTGCGCCTTTGCCCGAAGCCCACGCACCGCTGGCCCCGTTTGCCCAAGGCGCCTTTCCCACGCCGTCGGGCCGCTGCGAGTTCTACAGCCAGCGGCTGGCCGGTCAGGGGCTGGACCCCTTGCCCAACCACGTGCCCAATCTGGAGGCTGCCGACAGCAACCCCACCTTGGCCCGGCGTTACCCGCTGGCCATGATTTCGCCCCCCGCGCGCAACTTTCTCAACTCCACCTTCGTCAACGTGACAAGCCTGCGCGACATCGAGGCCGAACCCGTGCTGGAAATGCACGGCACCGATGCCGCTGCGCGCGGTCTGACCGAGGGCGCACTGGTGCGCGTGTTCAACGACCGGGGCAGTTACCACTGCGCCTTGCGCATCAGTCCGCGTGCCCGCCCTGGCGTGGTCAACGGGCTGGGCATCTGGTGGCGCAAGCTGGGGGTGCGTGGTACCAATGTGAATGAAGTCACCAGCCAGGCCCTGACAGACCTGGGCCGCGCCCCCACGTTTTACGACTGCCTGGTGCAGGTGGAGGCCGCTGGTGACTGATGCCACCGCCTACCGTCCCCCAGCGGGTGTCAGGCCGCGACACCTGCGCACCGTGTGTGCCGGGTTCGGGCTGTGTGTGGCCGTGCTGCTGTCGGGCTGTGCCAGTGGCTCCGGGCTGTCGTCGGGCGTGGGCTATTACTGGCAGTCTGTCAGCGGCCACCTTGCGTTGATGAACGCCGCCCGCCCGGTGGACGACTGGTTGCAAGACCCCGCCACCTCGCAGCCGCTCAAAGACCGGCTGGCGCTCACCCAGCGCATGCGCCGCTTTGCGGTCACCGAGCTGGCTTTGCCCGACAACGCCAGTTACACCCGCTACGCGGACCTCGGCCGCCGCGCAGCCGTGTGGAATGTGGTGGCCGCGCCGGCGTTCTCGCTGACGTTGCAAACCTGGTGTTTTCCGGTGGCGGGCTGCGTGGGCTACCGGGGCTATTTCAACGAGGCCGAGGCCGAGGCCTACGCCGCCGAGTTGCGCACCCAGGGGCTGGAGGCTGCCGCCTACCCCGTGCCTGCGTACTCCACCCTGGGCTGGACCAACTGGCTGGGCGGCGACCCGTTGCTCAACACCTTTGTGGGCCACACCGAAGGCGAACTGGCCCGCCTCCTGTTTCACGAACTGGCGCACCAGGTGCTGTATGTGGCCGACGACACCGTCTTCAACGAATCGTTTGCCACAGCGGTCGAGCGTCTGGGCGGCCAGCGCTGGTTGTCTGCCCACGCCAGCCCGGCGGCACGCCAGGCCTATGCCGAGTTCGATGGCCGCCGCCAGCAATTCAGAGCGTTGGCCCGCGATACTCGCGAAAAATTGATGCAAATTTATGCCTTGGCGCTTGATGGAATTGATACGTCCGCTACTAAAAAAGAACAGCGAATCCTCCCCCTCAAGCAGGCGGCCATGGCCGATTTCCACCGCCGCTATGCCGACCTGAAGGCCGAGTGGGGCGGTTACAGCGGCTACGACGCATGGGTGGCCCGCTCCAACAACGCCACGTTCGGCGTGCAAGCCGCCTACGACGATCTGGTGCCCGCGTTCGAGGCCCTGTTTGCCCAGCAGGGCAACAGCTTTCCCCGGTTTTATGATGCCGTTCGCGAACTGGCAGCGTTGCCCAAAGACCAGCGCCACCATCGCCTGCGTGCAACCCTGCCAATGCAGGCAAACCCCGTCCTGCCCCCAACCCAATAGGCACCCCATGGCTGACATCCACATTCACCGCGACCACCACTTCAGCCTGGCCAAGGCCCGCAAGATTGCCTTTGAGTGGGCCGAGCAGGCCGAGAACGATTTCGGCATGGAGTGCACCTACGAAGAGGGCGACACAGAAGACCTGGTCACCTTCACCCGCTCGGGCGTCAAGGGCACGCTCAAGGTGTGTGGTCGGTCTTTCGAGCTCGATGCCCAACTGGGCTTTTTGCTTGGCGCGTTCAAAGACAAGATCGAAGGCGAAATCGTTAAGAACCTCGACCAGTTGCTGGCGGCTGGCGGCGCAGCGCCCAAAGCCCCTGCCAAAAAAGCCGCCGCCAAAACCACGCCCAAAGCCACACCCAAGGCAACCGGCAAACCCCCGCGCGGCGGCCAGGCATGACATCTGCGCCAGTTGCCTTCGGCCCGCTGGCGGGCCTCAAAGTGCTGGAAATGGGCCAGCTCATCGCAGGCCCCTTTGCAGCCAAAACCCTGGCCGACTTCGGGGCCGATGTCATCAAAATCGAGCCACCCGCCAAACCCGACGGCAGTGGCGGTGGCGACCCGTTGCGCGTGTGGCGACTGCTGAAGGACGGCACTTCGGTCTGGTGGCAGGTGCAGTCGCGCAACAAGCGCTCGCTGGCACTCGATTTGCGCCAGCCCGATGCGCAGGCCATCGTGCGGCAACTGGCCGCAGATTGCGACGTGCTGATCGAAAATTTCCGCCCCGGCGCCATGGAGGGTTGGGGTTTGGGACCGGATGTACTGCTGGCCGCCAACCCGCGCCTGGTGGTGCTGCGCGTCAGCGGCTACGGGCAAACCGGGCCGTACCGCGACAAACCCGGTTTTGGCCTGCTGGGGGAGGCCATGGGCGGCATTCGCCACCTCACAGGCGAGCCGGGCCGCGTCAGCGTGCGCGTGGGCGTGAGCCTGGGCGACACGCTGGCAGCGCTGCACGGTGTCATTGGCATCCTGATGGCGCTGCACGAGCGCGAAAAAAGCGGGCAGGGCCAGGTGATTGATGTGGCGCTATACGAGGCAGTGTTCAACTGCATGGAAAGCCTGTTGCCCGAATACAGCGCGTTCGGTGCCGTGCGTGGCCCGGCGGGCAGCGCCTTGCCTGGCATCGCCCCCAGCAACGCCTACCCGTGTACCGATGGCTATGTGCTGGTGGGCGGCAATGGCGACGGCATCTTCAAACGCCTGATGGGCTCGATCGGGCGCAACGATCTCGCGCAAGACCCGTCACTGGCCGACAACGCGGGCCGCGTGGCCCGTGTGCACGAACTCGACGCTGCGCAGCGTTCTGTGGCGGACGCGCTGCTGGCGCTGGACGCAGCCCAGGTGCCCGCAGGCCGCATCTACACCGTGGCCGACATCGCGGCCGACCCGCACTACGCCGCGCGCGGCATGCTGCTGGCGCGCACGCAGCATGATGGGTCGGAAATGCTGGTGCCCGGCATCGTGCCCAAGCTGTCACGCACGCCAGGCGGTCACCACCGCGATGCACCCGCGCTGGGGCAAGACACCGACGCGGTGCTGGCGGGTATGGGCCTCACGGCCGCTCAAATCGCGGAACTGCGCCAGCGCGGTGTGGTGCAGTAGAGCCGCTGCTCAGCTCAGCGACTCGATCAGGTCGATGTACTGCTGCTTGGCATCGTCGCTGGCGGTGCCCTTCAGGCTGTTCCATGCGTCCCACTTGGCGCGGCCTACCATGTCGCCAAAACCGGGCTTTTTCTCGGTGTTGTCGCCGGTGGTGCCTTGCTTGTACAGGCCGTAGATTTTCAGCAGGGTGGCGTTGTCAGGCCGTTCGCTCAGGTTCTTGGAGTTGGCAACGGCGGCTTCAAAAGTGGTGTTCAGGTCAGACATGGGCGTGTGTGTTGGGGTGGAGTAACAGGTGTTTGCCCCGTATCTTAGGGCGCACTGGCGTTGCAGAATTAGGGAAATCCCTCCAGCCTGAAAGCCAGCATGGTCACCCGCGTCAAAGCCCCCGCCCCACAGCACACCACCGCCGTCCGCTCACCGGCTGCTTCAGCGCCCCGACGGGCCAAACCGTCCGTCAAGACTGTGGTGGGCCGAACGGTGCAAGGCGCGCTCGGTTTGGGTGGCGACAGCGAGCGCATGAGCAAGGTCGACACCGCCTGGCTGCGCATGGACACCAGCGCCAACCTGATGATGATCGTGGGTGTCTGGCTGCTCAAGCCTGGCATCACCCACGCGGCCTTGTGCGAGCGTGTGACCGAGCGCATGGTGCCGTATGCCCGCTTCACCCAGCGGGCAGAAGAAGATGCCGCCGGTGCCACCTGGGTGCGCGACCCCGACTTTGCCGTGGAGCGCCACGTGGTGCGCGAGGTGCTGTCCCGCCGCAAAGGCCTCACACCCCGCGCCGCATTGCAGCAGCGCGTGGCCGAACTCGCCATGGAGCCGCTTGACCGCCGCCACCCGCTGTGGCAGTTCCACCTGGTCGAGCACCACGAGGGTGGCTCCGCGCTCATCGCGCGCATCCACCATTGCATTGCCGATGGCATGGCCCTCATCGCCGTCATGATGAGCCTGGTCGATGGCGGGAACGCCCCGCCCAAACGCACCCGCCGTGCATCTGCCGATGACAGCCCCCACGAAGGTCCGCAAGCCTGGCTGGCCGACAGCGTGGTCCGCCCGCTCACTCACATGGCGGTCAAGGCGCTCGACGCCGCTGGCGATGGCGTGGCCCGTTCACTGGGCATGGTGGGTGCGCCTGCCCAGGGGCTGGACGGCCTGCTCAACGGCGGCGCCGGGTTGGCGCGGCTGGGCAAACAGGTGGTCAGCGACCTGGCTGCCCTGGCCCTCATGCCAGACGATGCACGCACCAGCCTCAAGGCCAAGCCCGCCGCACAAAAGGCCGTGGCCTGGTGCGAGCCGCTGCCCCTGGCCGACGTCAAGGCCGTCAGCAAGGCGCTGGGCTGCTCGGTCAACGACGTGTTGCTCAGTTGTGTGGCCGGTGCCCTGGGGGCCTACCTGCAACAGCGTGGCGAGCCGGTGGCAGGGCAAGACATCCGGGCCATGGTGCCCGTCAACCTGCGCCCGCTCGACCAGGCCTGGAAACTCGGTAACCGCTTTGGTCTCGTACCCCTGGTGTTGCCGGTTGGCATCAGCAACCCGGTTGAACGGGTCATGTCCGTGCGCCAGCGCATGGCCGCGCTCAAGGGCAGCACACAGCCGCTGCTCGCGTTTGGCCTGTTGTCGGTGGCGGGCTTGCTCGTCAAGCCAGCACAAGCGGCATTGCTGGGTTTGTTCTCACGCAAAACCACGGCAGTCATGACCAATGTGCCAGGCCCTGTGCAGAAACTCACGTTCTGTGGCGCCACGCTGGAGCAAACCATGTTCTGGGTGCCCCAGTCTGGCGACATCGGTGTGGGTGTTTCAATCCTGAGCTACGGCGGGGGCGTGCAGTTCGGGCTCATCACCGACACCGCCATGTGCGCCGACCCCCAGCAGGTCATCGACCAGTTCGCGCCTCAGTTCGAGCAACTGCTATGGCTGTCGCTCATGCTGCCGCACGCAGGCGAGGTGGACTGAGCTAAGGCCTCAGCCGTCGGCCAGTTCGGCCTTGGCCATTTCCACGTCGAGCCGTTCCATCGCATCCAGGGGAGTAGAGGCGGCGGCTTGCTCATAAAGCGCCGTGGCCTCTTTCATGCGCTTGTCGCCCTCCAGCATCACCAGGCCGTTGGCGTACTCCACCAGGGCAATGGCAGAGTGCGGGTTCAAAGCCAGGGCGGTCTGGTAGAGCTTCAGGCCGGTGTCTTTTTTGGCCCCGTAGGTCATGCCACCAATCAGTGCGCCCACCTTGTCAATCACCTCTGCATGGAACGCGGCCAGGGCAATGTGGGCATCGGCATGTTCCGGGCACAGTTTGATGGTGGTTTCCAGCGCTTTGCGTACCCTCGTGCCCAGTCCCTCCGCCAGTGCCTTGGCCACGCTGATGCCCTGGCTGTAGCGGCCCAGTGCATAGGCTTGGTAGTACCAGGCGTTTGCGTTGCCCGGTTGCTCCGCTGCCTGGGCCTCCGCACGCTCTGCCACTGCCATCAGCATCGCCAGCCGGTTGGTTTCCTTTGGCTCCAGGTAGGTGGCATGGATGCATGTCGCCTTGTTGGCAGCGGTGATGCCGTCACCGCCCGCCGCCAGCCCGGCTTCCGCCGCTTTTTGAAACTCACCGTTGTGGAACAACACCCATGCTGCCAGCACATCTGCCTGTTTGGGCAGAGGCTCGCGGTCGCCGTTGTGCAGCCTGGCCCACTGTTTTTTGACGCTGGTTGCGGTGTGGGTGTATTCACCCAAGTGTGGGAACAGTGCCCATTTGGCGCCCGGTCTGGCCATGTCTGTCTCCTGATTCTTCTGGTTTTGTCGACAGCCGATTTTGCCCCACCCAGTGGCCGACACCACTGCGGGTATTCACCCTGCCAGGTGTGAGCCTGGCGGTTGGCAGGTGTTCGCGCTGCGGCACTTGCATGTAGGGGGCCAGCAGGTTCAGCACATGGGCAGCACCCCGCAGCAGGGCAGACTGGGCGTTTTCTGGTTCCAGCGCGTGGCGCGGGTCCAGCACATACTCGTGATTCAGCCAGTAGGTCAGCACCACCACCATGCAGTTGGCGGTGGTGTCCAGTTCGCGGGCATCCAGCCGCAACGTGCCTGCGCGCCCCATGGAGTCCAGCATCGCACGTATGGCGCGCGCCTTGTGGCGTTGCATGCGCTGGAACTGCGTTTCCAGTTGGCGGTTCTTGCTCAGCAGGTCGCTCAGGTCGCGGTACAGAAACCGGTGCGCCCATATTCGCTCAAACAGCGTGTGCATGAAGAACCAGGCGTCCTCTACATGGCGCACATCGTCTGCGGCCAGCAGAATCTCCACCAGGCTGTGTTCATGCTGCTGACACAGCGCGTTGATGAGTTCGTCTTTGGCCGGGTAGTGGTAATACAGGTTGCCGGGGCTGATGCCCAGCTCGGCTGAAATCAGCGTGGTCGACACGTTCGGCTCGCCAAACCGGTTGAACAACTCCAGCGTCACTTCCAGAATGCGTTGCGCCGTGCGGCGTGGCGCTTTCTTGGTCATGCCGCAGCCTTGGCGGGCCGCTGTGCCGTGGCCCGGCGCGGCACCAGGTCGCCGTGGTCCAGCGCAACTTGCAAGCCATCCACTTGGGTCTGCAGCTTGTCAAGGGCGCGGCCCAGACGGGATGTGGCACCCCGCTTGCGTGTTTTGCGCGGCACTTTGGCCGGTTGTGCCGGTGCGGCAGTGGGCAGCAGCTTGCGCCCAGGGTCACTCAGCACCGCTAGGTCCAGCGACAGACCATGCTGTTGCAACTTGGCGTTGAGAGCGCCGTGCTGGCTGCGCAGCAACTGCCGGGTTTGCTGGTAAGCATGTTCGGCCAGTTCACGCCGCTGGCGGTAGCTGAACGTGTTGGCCAGGTACAGCTCGGCATCGCGGTGGTCGGGCTCAATCAGCACAATGGCCGTGTTCGGATAGCTGGTTTCGTACTGCTTCATGCCCAGCTCCAGTCGCGAGTGGATCATGCTGCGAAAGGTCTGGCTCATCACCGCTGGAAAACCACCCTGCACCATGGGCGGAATCGGCTTGTCCGTGCCTGTGGGGCTGACCGTGCGGGGCAGCGGCGTGGTGGCGTCAAACGGCACCAGCGGGTTCAGGCAGAACATCACGTCCACGCCCTCATCCAGTGCCACGGTGGCATGCATGGTTTTTTTCAGTGCTCCGTCCACGTAGTGCCGCCCGTCAATTTCCACCGGTGGAAACAGGCCGGGCAGGGCAGCGCTGGCCGCAATGGCGCGTGAAATGGGCACATGGTCCCAGCCCACTCGGCCAAACGGGGCCGCCTCACCACTGTCCAAGTGGGTAGCCACAAGCGTCAAGCGGTGCGACAACTGGCGGAAGTCGTTGGTGCGGCCATGTTGCGAAAACAGCCGCGCAATCTGGCGGTGCACTTCTTCGTTGCTGAACAGGCCTGTGGGCAGGGCAGGGCTGAGCTTTTCCAGCGCGCTGATCAGCGGTTTGCGCCCTGCAGTCCAGGCCCACAGCGCCTGCAGTCCCAGGCCCGGCAGTTGCGCCAGCCGCTGTGCCAGTTCGGCGTAGGCCGGGCGCATCAGCCACGCAGGGTCAAAACTTTCGGTGCCGGCAGTCGGCGGGGCAATGAACAGGTCGCGCAGCGTGGACGGTGTCATGCCGTTGGCCAGACCGGCAGCAATGAAGCCGCCAGCCGACACGCCCACGTAGTGTGTGCAGGCGTTCAGGTTGATGCCTTGCAAGGCCTCGTCCAGTGCACACAGCGCGCCAATTTCATAAATAGCGCCCAGAGGACCGCCGCCTGCCAACGCCAGGGCCACACGGGGCGGACTCGACCCTTTACCTGGGCCTGAAGCCATGTGTGTACGGGGTGGAGTGGCTGGCTGGTGCAGATTCATGGGGTGCCAGTGTAGGGAGTTGGCAGCGCCTGTCATGCCGCAGTGCAGCATGCAGGCGCAGCTGTTTCAGGGGGCGGCGCGTGTGGCCGCCCCGCGTCAGGCTGTCGCGACGGCCGTTGCAGTGGCAGGAGCCGCGATGGCCTTGGCAGGCTTGGCTGCTGCCTTGCGAGCCGTTTTGGCTGCAGGCTTCACTGCAACTTCGGTGGCGGCCTTCGCAGGTGCTTTGGGTGCTGCTTTTGCGGCGGTTTTGGCTGCAGCTTTGGGGGCAACCGTTTCAGCTTTGCTGGCCTTGGGCTGCAGCTTCTGCATGCTAGCGTTCAAAGCGTCGATGCGTGCAATCAGCGCGTCAATGTCTTGTGACGATGGAACGCCCAGTTTGTTCAGCGTGCGGGCCACGCGGTCTTCAAAAATGGTTTCCAGCTTGTCCCACTGGCCGCTGGCCTTGGCGGTGATGTCGTTGGCCATGTTGGCCATGCGGCTGGTGGCTTCCGACACGCGCTCTTCAGCCACGGCCTGGGTTTTGCGCTGAATGGTCAGACCTTCCTTCACCAGACCTTCAAAGGCTTTGGTGCCTTCCTGTTGTGCTTTGGCAAAGGCGCCCAGGCCGGCCAGCCAGATTTGCTGTGCCGAGTCTTTGACGGCGCTGGCCAAAGGGCTGTTGGCGCCAGTGGATTGCTTGGTGCTGATTTTTTGCAGTTTCTTGACCATGGTGGCCTCCGGAGTGAATGGGGTTGAGTGGTTCGGTGCGTGAACGCCCGCCGATGGCACCAATGTAAGGCGCTGAGCAGGCGTTGTTTAGGGGTTGGCAACTAGCTGTCTAGAGAGCTGCGCCGATGCCGTGCGCGGGTTTGTTCTAGACCGCCCGCGGGCTGGGCTGGGCAGAATCGGCGCTTCATTTGGAGGTCCAACCATGCAATATTTCGTCACAGGTGCCACGGGTTTCATCGGTAAGCGACTGGTCAAGAAGCTGCTCGAGTCAAAAGGCACCACGGTGTATTTCCTCATTCGCCCCGAGAGCGCAGGCAAAGTCGCCGATCTGCACGCCTACTGGGGGCTGAGCGGGGCCAAGGCACAGGCACGTGCCGTGCCCATCCATGGCGACCTCACGGGCAAGAAGCTCGGCGTGTCGGCCGACGACATCAAACGCCTCAAAGGCCAGGTCAACCACCTCTACCACCTGGCAGCCGTGTATGACCTCGGTGCCGACGAAGAAGCCCAGGTGGCCGTCAATATCGAAGGCACCCGCAACATGGTCGACCTGGCCAAGGCCATCGATGCAGGGCACGTGCACCACGTCTCGTCTATAGCTGCCGCCGGCCTCTACGAAGGCGTGTTCCGCGAAGACATGTTCGAGGAGGCCGAAGGCCTGGACCACCCGTACTTCATGACCAAGCACGAGAGCGAAAAAATCGTTCGCAAAGAGTGCAAAGTGCCCTGGACGGTGTACCGCCCCGCCATGGTGGTGGGCGACAGCACCACGGGCGAGATGGACAAGATTGACGGGCCCTACTACTTCTTCAAACTCATTCAGCGCATGCGGCAAATTCTGCCGCCCTGGATGCCCAGCGTGGGCCTGGAGGGTGGGCGCATCAACATCGTGCCGGTCGACTTCGTGGTCAACGCGCTGGCGCACATCAGCCACCAGCAGGGTACCGCCAGCCGCTGTTACCACCTGGTGGACCCCATGGGCTACCGAGTGGGCGACGTGCTCGACATCTTCAGCCGCGCCGCACATGCCCCGCGCATGAACCTGTTTGTCAACGCCGCGCTGCTGGGCTTCATTCCCAAAAGCGTCAAGAAAGGCCTGATGGCGCTGGCGCCGGTGCGCCGCATCCGCAATGCGGTCATGAAAGACCTGGGCCTGCCCGAAGACATCCTCACCTTCGTCAACTACCCCACGCGCTTCGATCGGCGTGACACCGACGCCATGCTCAAAGGCAGCGGCGTGGAGTGCCCCAACCTGAAGGACTACGCCTGGAAGCTGTGGGACTACTGGGAGCGCAACCTCGACCCCGACCTGCACATCGATCGCAGCCTGCGTGGCACTGTCGGCGGCAAGGTGGTGCTGGTCACCGGTGGCAGCTCTGGCATTGGCCTGGCTGCGGCGCACAAGTTTGCCGAGGCCGGTGCCATCACCCTCATTTGCGGGCGAGACCAGGACAAACTCCACGAAGCATGTGCCGAGGCCAAAGCCAAGGGCTACCAGTTCATTGCCTACCCGGCCGACATTGCCGATATGGCCGACTGCGACCGCTTTGTGCAGCAGGTCATTGCCAACCACGGGGGAGTTGATTTTTTGATCAACAACGCTGGCCGCAGCATCCGCCGCGCCATCGAGGGCAGCTACGACCGCTTCCACGACTACGAGCGCACCATGCAGCTCAACTACTTCGGTTGCCTGCGTGTGACCATGGGCTTTTTGCCCGGCATGACGGCCAAACGCAAAGGCCACGTGGTCAACATCAGCTCCATTGGCGTGCTGACCAACGCACCGCGCTTTTCAGCCTACGTGGCCAGCAAGGCCGCGCTGGACGCGTGGACGCGATGCGCCAGCAGCGAATTTGCCGATGTGGGTGTCACCTTCACCACCATCAACATGCCGCTGGTGCGCACCCCCATGATTGCGCCCACCAAGATCTACAACAACGTGCCGGTGCTGGAGCCAGAAGAGGCCGGCGACATGATTGCCCAGGCATGCATCTACAAGCCGGTGCGCATTGCCACCCGTTTGGGCATCACCGGCCAGGTGTTGCACGCGTTGGTGCCGCGCATCGCCCAAATTGCCATGAACACCAGCTTCCGCATGTTCCCCGACTCGTCGGCGGCCAAGGGAGAGAAGGGCGCCAAACCCCAACTCTCCCCTGAGGCCGTGGCCATGCAGCAGATGATGCGTGGCATCCACTTTTGAGGACGGTGGGGAAGTGCCCGATAATTGCGGCCTGCGCTTTCGCATGCACGCACACCACCCCTCACCATGATCCTAGTCACAGGCGGCGCCGGCTTCATCGGCGGCAACTTCGTGCTCGACTGGCTCACGGGCTCATCCGAGCCCGTGGTCAACCTTGACAAGCTCACCTACGCCGGCAACCTCGACACCCTGGTCAGCCTGAAAGGCGATGCACGCCACACCTTTGTGCAAGGTGACATCGGCGACTCAGCCTTGGTTGGCGAACTGCTCGCTCGGCACAAGCCCCGCGCCGTCATCAACTTCGCCGCCGAAAGCCACGTGGACCGCAGCATCCACGGTCCCGAAGACTTCATCCAGACCAACGTGCTTGGCACTTTCAGGCTTTTGGAGGCTGTGAGGCAGTACTGGTCTGCACTGACAGCTACAGATAAAGATGCATTCCGCTTCCTCCATGTCAGCACCGATGAGGTGTACGGCAGCCTGTCCAAGACCGACCCCGCCTACGAACCCAACAGCCCGTACTCGGCCAGCAAAGCCGCCAGCGACCACCTCGTGCGTGCCTGGCACCACACCTACGGCCTGCCAGTGGTCACCACCAACTGCAGCAACAACTACGGGCCCTATCACTTCCCCGAGAAGTTGATACCCCTCATGATCGTCAACGCCCTGGCAGGCAAACCCCTGCCCGTGTACGGCGACGGCATGCAAATCCGCGACTGGCTCTACGTCAAAGACCATTGCAGCGCCATCCGCCGCGTGCTCGAAGCTGGGCGCCTGGGAGAAACCTACAACGTTGGCGGCTGGAACGAAAAGCCCAATATCGACATCGTCCACACCGTGTGTGCCCTGCTCGACGAACTGCGGCCCAAAGCCGAAGGCAGCCAATACGCAACGCAAATCACCTACGTCACCGACCGCCCAGGCCACGACAGGCGCTACGCCATCGATGCCCGCAAGTTAGAAGCCGAACTGGGCTGGAAGCCGGCAGAAACCTTCGAGACCGGCATCCGCAAAACCGTGCAGTGGTACCTCGACAACCCCCAGTGGGTGGCCAATGTGCAAAGCGGTGCTTATCGTGAGTGGGTAGGCAAACAATACGGGGCGGAGCGGTAAGTGCCTGAAATCAGCCGCTTCCTGGGCATCGTCATTTTCATGAACTGGGGTGATCTCCCCCCGCCGCACTTTCATGCCCGCTATGGCGCGTTTGAAATTTCCGTGGAGATTGAACTGGCATTGTCCGCGGCGAGTTTCCGAAGCGGGCTTTGCGTGCTGTATTGGACTGGCTTGACGAGCACAAGCCGGAGTTAATGGAAGATTGGCGCCTTGCGCAATTGCGTGAGCCCCTCAAACCCATCGCCCCGCTGGAGTGAAACATGTTTTTGCACACCACCCATGTCACCGCGCTTCCCGGCCACCGCTTGCACTTGCGTTTCAACAACGGCGCTGAGGGTGTGGTGGATTTGTCGCTGGAACTGTGGGGCACGGTTTTTGAACCCCTGAAAGACGAGGCACTGTTCGCCACTGCCCGCCAGTGCGACGTCATGGGTACGGTCGTCTGGGCCAGTGGTGCAGACTTTGCACCCGAGTTTTTGCTGGACCTGCTGCATGCCCAAAACCTTCAGGCCGCTTGATCAGGCGGGCCGCACATGAACATCCTGCTTTTCGGCAAAGGCGGCCAGGTCGGCTGGGAGCTGCAACGCAGCCTGAGCCTGCTCGGCACCGTCACCGCACTCGACCACGACAGCACCGAGCATTGCGGCAACTTTGCCAACCCCGCTGGCATTGCCGACACAGTGCGCGCCTTGCGCCCCGACGTCATCGTCAACGCAGCGGCCCACACGGCAGTCGACAAAGCCGAGAGCGAGCCCGAATTTGCACGCACGCTCAACGCCACCACACCCGGTGTCTTGGCCGAGGAGGCTGCCAGGCTCGGTTCCTGGCTGGTGCACTACAGCACCGACTACGTCTTCAACGGCAGCGGCAATCAGCCGTGGGTCGAAACCGATGCCCCCGCCCCATTGAGCGTGTATGGCCAAACCAAGCTGGAGGGTGAACAACTCATACAGGCCAGCGGTTGCAAACACCTCATCCTGCGCACCAGTTGGGTCTATGCCGCGCGCGGTGGCAACTTTGCCAAAACCATGCTGAAACTGGCGCAAGAGCGAGAGCGCCTCACCGTCATTGATGATCAGTTCGGCAGTCCCACCGGCGCTGATTTGCTGGCCGACGTCACCGCCCACGCTCTTCGGCACTTACAGCAACGCCCGCAAGATGGCGGGCTGTACCACTGCGTGGCCGGGGGCGAGACCACCTGGCACGCCTACGCCAGCCACGTCATACAAACGGCCCAGCGCCTGAACCCGGCACTGCTCATCAAGGCCGCGGACATCGCTCCGGTGCCCAGCAGTGCTTTCGTCACCGCAGCCAAGCGCCCTCACAACTCCCGGCTGAACACGGACAAACTCCAATCGACATTCGGCCTGCCCTTGCCCCACTGGCAACAGGGGGTGAACCGCATGTTGGCCGAAATCCAGTAGACCCATAACAAAAACGCAGGCAAGCGCATGTCAACACCCACTGTCACACCCACCCGCCGCAAAGGCATCATCCTGGCGGGCGGCTCCGGCACCCGGCTGCACCCCGCCACCTTGGCCATCAGCAAACAACTGCTGCCGGTGTACGACAAGCCCATGATCTACTACCCGCTCAGCACCCTCATGCTGGCCGGCATCCGCGATGTGCTCATCATCAGCACCCCGCAAGACACACCCCGCTTCCAGCAACTGCTGGGCGACGGCAGCCAGTGGGGCATGAACTTGCAGTTCGCCGTGCAACCCAGCCCCGACGGCCTGGCGCAGGCCTTCATCATCGGCGAGCAGTTCATTGGCAACAGTCCTTGCGCTTTGGTGCTGGGCGACAACATCTTCTACGGCCACGACCTGCACACCCTGCTGGCCGATGCAGACCGCCAAGCCAGCGGTGCCACCGTATTCGCCTACCACGTGACCGACCCCGAGCGCTACGGCGTCGTCGCCTTTGACAAGGCCGGCAAAGCCACCAGCATCGAAGAAAAGCCCACTCAGCCCAAAAGCAACTTCGCGGTCACCGGCCTGTATTTCTACGACAACCAAGTGGTGGACATTGCCAAAGCGGTCAAGCCCAGTGCCAGGGGCGAATTGGAAATCACCACTGTCAACCAGGCCTATCTGGAGCAGGGGACCTTGACCGTGCAAATGATGCAGCGCGGCTATGCCTGGCTCGACACCGGCACACACGACAGCTTGCTGGAAGCCGGTCAGTTCATCGCCACCCTGGAAAAGCGCCAGGGACTGAAGATTGCGTGCCCTGAAGAAATTGCTTGGCGCAATGGGTTCATCAGCAGCGAACAATTGCAAGCCCTTGCCCAGCCGCTGGCCAAAAGCGGTTACGGTCGGTATATGCTGAAGCTCCTTACCGAAGAAGGTCGGGCATGAATATCATCCAAACAGCTATTCCTGATGTCCTGCTCATCGAACCCAAGGTGTTTGGCGATCCGAGAGGGTTTTTTTTCGAAAGCTTCAATCAAGATGCTTTTCGCTCTGCCACCGGAGTCGTGCTTGACTTTGTCCAAGACAACCACAGTCGCTCGACAAAAGGGGTGCTCAGAGGCCTTCATTATCAGCTACCTCCTATGGCGCAGGGAAAACTCGTCCGTGTTGTCCGTGGTGCGGTGTTCGATGTGGCCGTTGACATCCGTAAAAACTCCACTACTTTCGGAAAATGGGTTGGAGTGGAGCTGAGTGAAGACAACCATCGTCAGTTCTGGATCCCTCCCGGTTTTGCACACGGATTTTTCACTTTAACTGATACTGCTGACTTCTTATATAAAACCACCAATTATTACTCCCCCGTCCATGATCGAGGCATTGCCTGGAATGATTCTGAAATCGCTATTCAGTGGCCTGATATAGGAACTAATCCACAACTGTCTGCAAAAGACCTCAATGCGCCAAAATTGGCCAATGCCGAATTGTTTCCCGCCTGACGGGACTGGCCACACGCATTCACATGTCTAGGGACAATAAGCAACGGAGTGTGGCCATTTTAGGTACACGCGGCATCCCTGCTGCATATGGCGGATTCGAAACTTTCGCCGAACAACTTGCCGTAAGACTCACACAGCGCGGCTTCGCGGTCACCGTCTACGCGGAATCGGACACCACAGCTCCACCCGATGTCACATACAAAGGAGTCCGAGTGCGATATCGCAGGCGGCCAAATTGGGGCCCTGCATCTGTCATTGCCTACGACTGTGCTTGCCTTTGGGATGCTCGTCACCAGTACGACGTCGCATACATGTTAGGGTATGGCGCAGCGTGGGCTTGCTGGGTGCCCCGCTTGTGGGGTACACCTGTCTGGATCAACGTTGACGGCTTGGAGTGGATGCGCAGCAAATGGAGTCCTTTGGCTCGTCTTTACCTCAGGATCATGGAGTCCATCGCAACCCGGACCGCCACCCTGCTCGTCGCAGACGCACTGGCAATTGCTCAACGGTTCCGACAACAATACCCTCGCGGTGCCAAATGCATCAGCATCGCCTATGGTGCAGAAATAATCCATGCATCAACCATAGGCAAGGAATATCTGTCAGAAATAGGGCTCGAGTCCGGCAAATATTGTCTCGTGGTCGCGCGCCCAGAGCCTGAAAATCACATCCTGGAAATCATTGAAGGCTACCTTCAATATGACACCCAATGGCCATTGGTTGTTGTTGGTGACATCAATGGTTCCACAGAGTACCAGCGTCGCCTCATTGCCTTGGGTAATGAGCGTGTCAAGATGGTTGGGGCTATATATGATCATCAAAAATTGACGGAACTGCGCGCGCACACAGCCCTGTATTTACATGGTCATTCCGTCGGAGGCACCAATCCATCCCTATTAGAGGCCATGGCCTGCGGCAATCTTGTTCTCGTACACGACAATATCTTTAACAGAGAAGTGGCCGGAGATGCAGCGTCGTACTTCAGTACTGCCAGCGATATATCCCAAGCCATCTATTCAATGTTCAGACTCAGTCAAGACTGCTTGAACACCCGACGAAAGCAACTGCAAAAGCGGGTTCAAACCCACTACAGTTGGGGTTTGATTACTGACCAATACGTCAACATGTTTTCTGAAAAATTGTAGACATGTCAATCCCAAGAATTGACATCCTGCTTGCAACTTACAACGGCGCCAAGTATTTCTCTGCACAGCTAGATTCCTTGTTGCGTCAAACATACCCATCTTTTCGAATATTGATCAGTGACGATGGCTCCCGCGACGACACGCCATTGCTTATTCAGCACTATGCCAGTCACTTTCCTGATCAAGTATTTATCTGTCCCAATCCAAATCCAGGCCAAGGCGCATTGAAGAACTTTGAGCATTTGATGAATGTCAGTTTGCAGCAAAATCAAGCAAAATGGATTGCCTTCGCCGATCAAGATGACATCTGGTTGCCCGAGAAGCTAATGCTGTGCACCAACGAAATGAAGCGCATGGAAGCAAACGGCATGGACCTCATGCCGTGCTTGGTACACACTGATTTGTCCGTCATCGACGCCGATGCCGTACTCATCAATCCATCCTTCATGCAGTACGAGAACCTCATTCCGAAAAGTGCAACTCGCGAATCACTGTTAAGTGTCAACGTCGTCACTGGTTGCACCATGTTGGTAAACCGGCCCCTCTTGAGCCTCGCCCTTCCCATTCCACAAGGAGCGATCGTTCATGACTGGTGGTGCGCGCTCGTCAGCGGGGCAGGGCAACGCACCTTTTTGCCATGTGCCACCATCGAATACCGTCAGCATCATTCCAACCAAATTGGCGCTCGCAACCGAAGTTGGTGGGGGCGACTCAAAAGACTCGGAACAGACCTGTCCTCAGTACTGCGCCGAATAGACGAGCTCGGCACTCTCACATTGCGGCAGGCAAGAGCCTTGGAACTCCGATTGACCGAGCGAGGTCTTGGTGCAACGTACGTCACCAACTATTTGCTTTGGCGTCAAGCGTCAAAATCACACCGCGCCTCAAGCTACCGAAGGTACTACGTTGGCCCTGAACTCGACCGTCTCAGCCGATGGTGGTTCTGGAAGGGTGGCGTAACCCCCGACTTGAATCAATAGGTCTGGTCCCAATCCAACTTGTCGCCTTCCCCCTTCAAGACCACCAAACCAATGGCCGCCAACTCCTCCGAAATCTCTCCGTCGCAACCATCGGCCCCATCACGCCCCAAACTTGGCGAATTGCTTCTCGCGTCCGAAAAGTTGTCAATTGCCGACCTCGACCGGGCACTCGAAGTACAGCGCTCTGTCGGCGGACGTCTCGGGCAGTTGCTCATCCGGCTCGGAGTGGTATCAGAAGTCGACGTGTTCCAAGCGCTGTCTTCGCAAACAGGCATTCCCCTGCATCGTTTGGACGAACTGCCTGAAGACCCTCCCCATTTGGGTCCGCTGAATGCAGTCTTCCTGCTTGCTTATCACGCAATCCCTCTGGGCGACCTCGGTGCCGACACTCCCAGTCCTGTCTTTGTCACCAGCGACCCATTGAATGCAGAGCTCTTGGGTGGCCTTCGCATGGCATTGGGGCATGCCCCTCAACTGCATCTCGGGTTGGAGTCTGAAATCCTGCAGCGCCACCGGGAGTGGTCAGAGGCCCAGTCCCCACAGGACGAAGCCCCAGATGCCTTAGGCGCATCTGAATTCATCGAGCACCTGCGAGACCAAGCTTCCGAGGCGCCAATCATTCGTCGAGTCAACGAAATCCTTGACAAAGCCGTATCAATGCGCGCCTCAGACATCCACATCGAATCCTACGAGACCAATTCAGTCGTCCGGGCTCGCGTCGATGGCGACCTCATCCCTTACGACCAAATCGACCAAAAAGACATTGCAGCCATTGTTTCCCGCATCAAGATACTGTCACAACTTGACATCGCAGAGCGGCGGTTACCTCAGGACGGACGCACCAAGCTGCGCATTCGCGGCAAAGAGCTCGACGTCAGGGTGTCAACCGTCCCCACAGCGCATGGCGAATCAGTTGTCATGCGCCTTTTGGAGCGCAACTACGACATGCTATCCCTGGATCGGCTCAACTTTCGCCCCGAATTGTTGAAAGCACTCCGTCAAATGCTCACCACTCCCCATGGCATCCTGCTGGTCACAGGCCCCACGGGCTCGGGAAAATCAACAACTTTGTATGCCGCCATGCGAGAGCTCCCCGGCGAAACACTCAAAATCCTCACCGTTGAAGATCCCGTCGAATATCGGCTCCACTGGTTGAATCAAGTCCAGGTCCAGTCACAAATCGGGCTCACCTTCGCCAGCGTCCTCCGCTCCTTCCTGCGTCAAGATCCAGATGTCATCATGATCGGTGAGATGCGAGACGGGGAGACAGCCAGCATCGCTGTTCAGGCCGCACTCACCGGGCACCTGGTCATGTCAACGCTTCACACCAACAGCGCCACGGGTGCTGTTGTCCGGCTTGTCAACATGGGCGTTGAGCCCTACCTCATATCGGCAAGTTTGGTTGGTGTACTCGCACAGCGTTTGGTGCGCCGCTTGTGTCAAAACTGCAAAACCCCCTTGGACACCGACGCCGCCACCAAAGCTGCTGCGCAAATAGGTCACGTGCTTGCGCCTGAGGCGCAGCTGTACAAAGCCGTTGGCTGTCCGTCTTGTCGTAACACGGGTTACCACGGGCGCCTCGCCCTCCATGAACTCATTGCCATTGACAACAACAGTCAAAAAGTCATTTTGGCCAAAGGTGCAGATCTGGGTGACAGCGACTTCCACCACATCGGTGGCAACCTGTTGGCCGACGGCACGGCCAAGGCCCAAGCAGGCCTGACCACAGTAGAAGAAATTCTCCGGGTAACTCGCCAGAATGACTGAAACTTACCTCTTTCGTGGCGTCGATGCGCAAGGCAAGCCCTGCGAAGGGTCAGTGCAAGCCGCATCCTCCGACGCAGCTCGCATGCGTTTGCTCGGTCAGGGCGTTCAAGTACTTGAACTGACCACTGGGTCAATAGGTGGCAGTTCGCCAGCAGCCGCTGGTAACCCGGCAACCCTCAGTGCCAGCGACATATTGCTGTTCACCCGCGAAATGGCGCACCTCAAACGCGCCAACTTACCCCTCGACAAAGCATTCGGCATCCTCCGAGAACTGGCCTCCACAGACCGCCTCAAGCAATTCGTCACCCACGTTGGTGAGGGTATCCGCGGTGGCAAAACCCTGCACCAAGCCATGCAGCCCTACCAAACTTCGTTGGGGCGCCAATACTTGGCCATGATCCGTGCTGGCGAGGCCTCCGGCAACCTTCAACACACGCTGTCAGACCTCGCTAGCCAACTCGAGCTCGACGCCCGCCAGCGCGGACAACTCGTCACAGCTCTCACCTACCCAGCCATCTTGTTGGGCGTATCTGTCCTGTCAGTTTTTCTTCTGTTGCTCTTCGTTGTTCCCCAGTTCCGCGAGCTGTTTGACACCATGGGCGACTCCTTGCCACTCTCCACCCAATGGGTCCTCGCATTCAGCGACACCATTCGCCTCCACTGGCAGACATTGATCTTCATATCCTTGGCGGCTTTCCTCTTGCTGCGCCGTTGGTACGCCAGCACATCAGGTCGCCTGACCGTCGATGCAGCACTGCTTCGCGTACCCATCCTCGGGCCCGTCATCGTCAATCTGCAGTCAGTGGTGTACTACCGGACATTGGGGCTACTATTGCACCGTGGCGTTCCCATGCTCGACTCATTGCGCTACGCCGCCGACACCTTGACCAATCGCTTCATGGCGGCGGAGGTCGAGCCACTCATCGAACACGTCAAATCCGGCAAACGCATTTCCGACGGCTTGGCCGCCAAGCACCTCGGCCGCAACGGTGCCAGCTCCCTCATCCGCGTGGCAGAAGAAACCGCTCAGCTCGATGCCACCTTGGCTAGCCTCAGTGAACGCTTCGACGAAGAAAGTCGCCGCGTGCTGGCCCGCCTGCTTTCCACCGTCGAGCCACTCATCATCGTCTGCTTGGGTACCATAGTCGCCTTTATCATCATCGCCATTCTGGGTGGAGTGCTCTCCATCAACGAAACAATCTAACCTCTTCGGAACCCCCCCCACATGAAACATCGCCGCCGCTCAGCTGGCTTCACCCTCGTTGAATTGCTGGTCGTATTGGTCATCTTGACGCTGCTTGCCAGTCTGGTAGGCCCCCGGTTGCTCGACCAACTCGGAGGGGCCAAAGCAAAAACCGCTCGTGTGCAAATCGCCGAAGTTGAACAGGCACTTGACCTCTACAAACTCGACGTCGGCCGTTACCCCACCGAGGCCGAAGGCCTCCGTTCACTCGTCGAACGCCTGGGCACCGTCAACGGTTGGAACGGTCCCTACCTCAAAAAAGGTCTGCCCTCCGACCCATGGAACAACCCATACCAGTACAAGCCCGTTGGCCGCCACGGCGGCCCCGACATCTATTCACTGGGTTCCGATGGAAAACCCGGCGGAGATGGTGAAGCTGCCGATGTACTCAACTGATCCATGCGCCTCAAGGGCTTCACGCTGCTAGAACTCCTGGTCACACTGGCCATCGCTGCGTTGGTGTTGTCAGTCATCAGCTCCGGTTCCAGCGGCATCACAAACCGTTCCCAGTACCTGCAAGCCCTGCGGGACGTCAACACCTTGCTCAAGGCAGGCAAAACCACCGCGCTGCAAACAGGGTCTGAAGTCCGTGTCAAATTCGAGCCCGAGGCCCGAATCCTGTCATTTGGCAGCGGACCTCGGCAGCACGTCGTGCTCCCGGCATTCGTTCAACTGCGTTTACCAGCCGAAGCCGACCCTCTGTTCGTATTCCGTGCAGACGGCACAGCCTATGGTGGATTTTTCACCATCCTCTACGGCTCCGCTGGAGTAGTCTTTCGTCTCAATTGGGCGCTAGGCTACGTAGAGCAAACAGAAGCAACCAACCTCCAATGAGAACACCCAGTGTTCTGCGAGCGCGTGTCGGCAAGGCGGCTCTGCGCAAATCCAAGGGCTTCACCCTTTTGGAAGCCCTCATCGCAATCTCCATCGCCGCCGCATCCTTGGGGGCCCTGTCGCGCGCTGTCAGCCAAAGTGTCAAATCCGCCAACGACACAGCCATACGTCAGCAAGCCGCCATGGTTGCACGCTCAGTGCTTGGCAGTGGAACCTTTGCTGAAGACCTCCTGCGCTCAGCTCAGGGCGAGTCACCGCCATGGTCATGGCGAGTCACAGCCAACCCCCAACAGGTAACCCTCCATGACAGAGCAGGGCACACACCAGACCAAACGCTAACGGCCGCAAGCCTCACAATCGAAGTGTTCCTTGTCGGGCAAGCCCAGCCCGCATACACCTTGAGCGCATGGAAGCCCTATCGCACGCCCCTGTAATGCACCCTCCCAAGCGGCACGCATCCGCAGGGTTCACCTTGCTCGAACTCCTGGTCGCCTTGGCCGTCACCGGCGCAGCCGTCGCTTTGGTGTTTGCCACATACGGAATCATTGGCCGCACAGAGCAAAGAGCCCAAATCCTCATCAACCGCATCGATCGCATGCAAGCCACCCACAACTGGCTTCAAAGCAAGCTCGAAGGCATCCGCCTGTACAGCCGCATCGCATCAGGGGTGCCCGTTCTTTACTTCAACGGCAATGCGGCCGGCGCCCTCTGGGTCGCCCCCCTGCCTGAAAGAGGCCCCGGCGGTGGCTTGCACGTCATCCGAGTGGATCTGAACCGCAACCCAAACGGACAAATCGACTGGATCGCACAGGCCCTGCCATACGACGGTGCCCTCAACCAACTGGACTGGAATCAATCCATCCGCACACCCTTGGCCAAAGGCTTGGTCACGTTGCAATGGCACTACCTCGACGGCCAAACCGCCCAGTGGGTTCAAGACTGGCCGTCAACCCGCCCTTACTATCCATCACGCGTCCGAATAGAAATCGCCGACGGAGATGGCGCGTGGCCCCCACTCAACTTCACCTTCCCCAGGGCCCGCTGATCATGCGGCTAACTCAAGCAAGCCCCTTCAGCCGCCAAATTCGCGGCACAGCCCTCGTAATGGTGCTTTGGGTTGTCGCCGGTCTGTCACTCACCGTACTGGCCGGTACGCGCGCCATCTCAGCCCATGCCAAACTGGCCGCCATCCAAATCGATCGCCAGCGGGCCGAGGCCACACTCGATGGCGCCATCGCCATCATGTCCCAACAGTTAAGGGCCAACGCGGATGCAGGCAAAAGTTACAAAATCTACGACGTCACCATGGGTGGAGCACAGGTCACGGTTGAAGTCACCCCATCCAAGGGCCTGGTCGACCCCAACGTAGCCTCCGACGAACTCATGCAAGGCCTGCTGCAACTAATCGGAGGCATGCCCCCCGGCGAAGCCATAGCCATGGGCTCCCGAATCAAAGACTGGATCGACCCCGACGACCTGCCCGGCGGCGTCGGCGGTGCCGAATCCGCACAATACCGCGCCGCAGCATGGCCCTCGCTCCCCCGCAACGCAGGCTTGCAAGACAGCTCCGAGCTTCTGTCCGTCCTGGGCATGACCCCCGAGATTTATGAGAAACTCCAGCCCTTCCTCGGCATCAACGGGCACCAGCGCTTGGACATTGGCTCCGCCCCCGGCATGCTGATAGACCGCCTCACCGCACGGCCTGGCATCGGTGCCCAAATCCACGCATCGCCACCAGAGCAGCGGGAGGCTGTCTCAAGCCCACTTACTTCAATGCCTTATTTCAACAGCCGTCCTTCAGAAGCCGACCGCACGGTCCGGCTCATCGCATCCCTCACGTCCGCCAGCGGCCTCACCTGGCAGCGGCTCGTCTGGGTAGATCGGTCCGAGCGCCCCGACACCCTGACCCCATGGACAACCCTCGTCGTTGATCCAACCCGTCGTTCCTCAGCCGTTGCGCAGGAGTAACCCCGCCATGAGTAGCGGGTTCACCCCCAAAAGCATTCACTTCATAGCTGACCGCCTGTTGTGGGGTCTGCAAGACACACGCAACCGCCTCATCCATCTCGGTTGGTGGCCAACACGGGCCACATCTGCCGTGAGCCCCGATGGAGCGCAATGGTCGGTTAAAGGCCTCTCAATCCGGCAACACACCCGCAAGCCGCCCCCAAAAGCTGCCGTCCTCCCGACGGCAGAGTGCATTTGGGGCCAAGTGCAATTGCCCGGAATGTCTGGCAAACAGTTACCAGCAGCCGTCCGCGAGGCCATGTGGCAGCGCTCCCCCATTGCCCCGGACCAAATGCTGTGCGGTTGGGTGGCCGAGCCAACCGCAGACGGTGGCTGGCACGTGTCTTGGGGGCTCGCGCCACTTGCAACGGTCGTTCAGCTCCGCACACAGTTTGCAATCAAAAGCGAAGCGCCGACATTTCTGTGGAACAGCACGCACATTTTTCCGGTTCGGGATCAAGCCTTTTCCCGCTTACAGCGCCGCCAGGTGTGGTTCGACACCCTGGGCCTTCTAGCCGTTGTAGCAGTGGCAGCTGCGCTCGCAGGTTTAGCCCTCATACCACCGCTGTTACAGCGCCAAGGCGTGGTCGAGGCTGTCACAAGAGTTAATGCCCTCGAGCCCCTGGCCGCCCCCATTCGCCAACAACTCGACGACCTGCGCAGCCGCACCGAAGTGCTCAACGACGTCCGCGCAGGCATCTCCACAGCCATACCCGTTGCCCACCTGTTCGACACCTTGGCCGCCGCCTTGCCCGACGACACAGTGCTCGAGCGCATCGACCTCAATGGCCCCGAAATTCGCATAGCGGGGCTCACCCCCAACGCCACCGATCTTCTCTCCCACATCTCCAAAAACCCGAACTTTTCCGCCGCAAAGGCCACCAACGCCGCAGTGCGAGACGGCGCCACCAACAAAGAACGCTTCACCTTTGAACTGCGCCTGAAAAGCGACACCACCCCATGAACGCTTGGACGCGCCGTGCCCTGCTAATTCCTTTTCTGGTTCTGGCCTGCTGTATCGCAGCAACTTCAGCCTTGGCCATTCACTTCAACGAACGCTACCAGCGTGCCTTGGTAATCCTAGAGCCGCGCATCGAGCGTTTGGCCGGAATCATCGAGGCTGGGCCCAGCATCCAAGGCAACCTGCAGCAGGCCACTCAGAACGTGGAACCCTGGTTGCATCCCTCAGGCGCCAGCGTCCAAACAGAAGTACAACAGCGCCTGCGCCAGCTCATCGATGGTGCTGGTCTCACCACCGTAGCATTGCAGGCAGCCGAGCCCGACGCCTCGCCCTCCATGCCCCGTATTCGCATCAGTGCCACCCTCACCGGGTCTTGGCCGTCTGCGCTCAGGGCATTGCAATCCATACAGCAGCACCGCCCCGCCTTCTGGGTCCAATCAGTGTCAATGCTCCGTGAAGGCCGCGATGGCCCCGCCGAGCCGCAAACCATCAGGCTCGTGCTGCAAATCGATGCCCCCTTGAACAAAGGCACCGCGCCATGAAATTTTGGGCATTCACGGCACTGGTCTTGGCGGCATGCATTGGCTACGGCCAATACTGGTGGTTTCGCGACCACGCCCTTTGGGTCCCCCCCCCAACCAAACTCCCTGCTGTAGACCCCGTCCAGCCCCTCCCGGCCGGTGTCGGCGCCTCCATCTCCGCTGCAGTGGAGCGCCCCTTACTCTGGGCAACTCGCCGTCCGCCCGTCATCAAAAAGCAAGACGACCGCGTCGTCGATGAAATCAACAAATCCAGCCTGTTGGCCGTCCTGCAAAGCGGGCCCCAGCAAATTGCATTGTTGCGTGGCCCCGATGGCCGCCTCGTCAAATACAGCAGCCAGACCCAGCCCTGGCGTCTCGAGTCGTTCGACGGCCGTCAGGCCAGCTTTGTCACCGCAGAAGGGCAGCGCGCCACCCGTGCGCTGCAATCCGTGCCCAAGCGTTAACCACCCACATCCGGTGCTGCAAATTTTCCGGCCAAACCACATGAACCCACGTCTCTCCACCCTCGCGTTTGCGCTAGTCCTCGCTGGTTGTGCCACTGCACAGGCACCCCTCACCCCCACCGGCCCAACCTCCATACCAGCACAGCCAATGGCGGCAAGCCAGCCAGCCGCAACTTCCCCCACCAGTGGTGACAAAGCCAGCCTTGTCACCACTGATACGTCGGCCAAAGCCACTTCAAATGCGGCCACTTCAGTCCCATCAAAACCATCCGGCACCCGGTTGTATCCAGGCACCGACCGCATGGTCAAAGCCGACATTGCACCCCGCCCCGACCCCGTCCTTGCCCGTGGCGACCAGGTGTCCCTCAACTTCGAAAGCGCCCCCATCGGCCAACTGGCCCAAGCCCTGCTGGGCGATCTGCTCCAACTCAACTACACCATCGACGCTGGCAGCGACATCCCCATCAGCCTGCGCACCCACCAGCCCATTCCCCGCAACCAGGTGCTCGACATCCTCGACACTGCTTTGCTCCCGCACGACCTCGTCATCATCCGAGATCCCGTCGGCGTCTACCACGTCACCAAGCGCAGCACCACCCCAGGTGCGCGCCCCGTCATTGGCGCTGCCCGCCTGAAAGAGCTGCCCGGCGCAGGCATCGTCATTGCGCCCTTGGCCCACATTGGCGCGGGTGAAATGGCCAAAATCCTTGCGCCCGTCGCCCCAAGGGATGCACTCGTACACATCGACACCCTTCGCAACCTCATCGTGCTCCAGGGCAGCAAATCACAGCTCACCGGCTGGCTCGACCTCGTAGACGCCTTCGATGTCGACTTCCTCTCCGGCATGTCCCTCGGCGTTTTCATGCTCGAATACGTCAACGTCAACGAAGTGCGTGACGCCATGCAGCTCCTCCTCGGCTCAGACAAAGCCGGTGAAGTAGTCGGCCAGGCAGCAGGTGCAGCCTCGCCAGCCGGCAGCGCAGCACCGGCACAAAGTGCCTCTGGCCTTTCCGGCTCGGCAGCCGGCTCTGCAGCCAATCCGCTTGCCGGGCTCGTGCGGGTGTTCCCACTCGAGCGGCTCAACGCCCTCGTGGTCGTCACGCCTCGCCAACACATCCTCACCCAAGTCGAAAGCTGGATACGCCGTCTCGACCGCCCCAGCGACGCCCACGAGTCAACACTCTTCGTCTATCCCGTCCAGCATGGCTCCGCCGTCGACCTCGCCGAAATGCTCAACGGCCTTTTCGGTGCAGACGGCAGCACCCGCAGCGGCGCGGGTGTGGCAGCGGGCAACGCGCCCGGCCAATTGTCAACAGCCAGCTCCACATCGTCGGGCGCGGCCACCACCGCCAACCGCAGCGCATCCACTGGCAGCCTCACAGCTGCGGGTACAACTCCCTCCAGTGCGGCATCCCGCGCTGCGCCCCTGACGTCCACCACGCTCCTGGCAGGCAACGTCCGCGTCGTTGCAGACGAAAAACGCAACGCGCTCATGATCCGCGCGCCCCGCCCCGAATACCGCCGCATCCAGCAAGCCCTGCGTGAGTTAGACAAAGCCCCCTCCCAGGTCCTCATCGAGGCCAGCATCGTCGAAGTCAGCCTCACCGGCAACCTCCAATACGGCGTCGAGTGGTACCTGCAAAACTCCATGAGCCGCGGCAGGGAAGGGCAGGCATTGCTCAACATGCGGCAAAGCGGTTCTATTGGCCCTGCGCAACCCGGCTTCTCCTACTCCATCCTCAACCGTGCAGGGGTCATCCGCGCCACCTTGAATGCCCTGGCCGACGACTCCATGCTCCGCGTGCTCTCCAACCCCTCAGTGCTGGTGCAAGACAACTACAACGCGACCATCCAAATCGGTCGCCAGCAGCCTGTCAAGTCATCCACAACAGTGTCCAACACCTTGGTCAACGAGGCCATCACCTACAAAGACACCGGCGTCATGCTCTCCGTCACCCCGTCCGTCAACGCGGGCGGCACCGTCACCATGGACATCACCCAGCAAGTCACCGACGTCGGCGAAATCGACGCAGCCACAGGCCAGCGCAGTTTCCTCACCCGCCAAATCCAAAGCCGCGTCGCAGTCCGCTCGGGCGAAACCGTCGTCTTGGGCGGCCTCATACGCGAAAACGAAACCAAAGGCAGCAGCGGCCTCCCCGGCCTATCTCAAATCCCCGTCCTCGGCGCATTGTTCGGAACCCAATCCACCCAGCGCGATCGAACCGAGCTTCTGGTCATGCTCACCCCCCGCGCGCTTGACGACGACGACGCCCTGCGCAACGCCGGCAGCGAGTTGCGCCAGCGCATGCGAACATTGTCAACACAATCTCCCCCAATGTCCGGCGCCTATCTGCCAGACAGCGGCGCCGTCAACGAGCCCGCCAAATAACCCCGTCGTTTGACATCTCATTGGACATCATGAACATACAAACCGAACATCGCTCAATTAGCTCAGCCTCAGTGCCGCCTGCACTGGCACGCCGCAGCCTGTTGGTGTGGTTGCTTCCCTCGGCGCTGGTGCCAACCTTGGCGGCTTGCGCATCCAGCGCCGAACCCAAAGACGACCAAAGCGCCGTGTTGGATCGCGCGCGCGCATACTGGGCGGCGACCCTAGCCAACGATCTCATCACTACTTGGCCCTTGGAAGACGTTTCCCTCGACCCCCGCTGGACGCTGCAGGCCTACCTAAAGCGGGGTGGCATCGCCTACCAGTCTGCTGAGGTCAAGGGCATCAAAAGCCTGGATGGTGACCAAGCCGTCCTCAACGTCGAAGTCAAGTTCAGCCTTCCACAAGTGCGGCTGAAAAATCAGGTTTCCATCGTTGCAGATCGGTGGCGCAAAACAAACGGCGTCTGGTACCACGTGCTGGCGCGCAACTCTGTTTTTGATAAGCCCTAGCCACTCCTGTTGCCTGCTTGCAACATCTGTCACGCTTAAGGCTACCTTGACTACCAACTTCCCAACCCATGCCCGAAATCAAGTTATCATGACGCCAGCCCAGTTACTACCGACGGTGGGTGCCGCGCGGTTGGGTTAAGATCCGCAAGGATCGGGAAATTTCCTATTCATTAACCTGAGGATTTGTAAATGAAAAAACTCGCTATTGCGGTCGCCGCCGCTGCTGCACTGACCACCGGTGTGTCACATGCCTACACCATGGGTACGTTCTCCAACGGTTTTGTGGTGCCTAACGTCATTCACGACGGTGGCAATGTGTCTACTGCAGTTGGTGTTGTTTCCAATGCGGCGGTAGCTGTTCACTGGACGTTCTTCGACCAAGACTCAACGCACGTCACCGACAAGTGCTTTGAGATGACTGCTTCTGACTACCATGGTTTCGTTTGGTCGTCTAATTCCGGCTTGGGCTTGTCCAACCAGCGCGGTTACCTCGTGTTTGCTGCAACTGCAACAAATTCCACTGGTACTACTTTGACAACAAAGTGCACGGCTGAAAAGTTTGCTGCAGCAACCAGCCTGCAAGTGATTGCTGGTCACGCGTTTGAATACAACCTGAGCGCAAAAGACGTGGCTTATGTGCCTGTGATCGATGGTCCTCTGACCATCACTGCTGGCGTTTCGATGAACAACATCGGCGCAACAGACATCACAGCAGTTGCTGGTGCTGCTCAGACTGGCCCATCTACCAAGATGTTCCTGCGTTATTACATCGACGGTACTGTGAACAGTGGCGATGACACACGAATTGCTGTGTGGTCTACTGGTAACCATGCCAAGACCTACACCGTGGACATGTTGAACGACGCTCAAGACCGCAAGTCTGTCAACTTCACGCTGACCCGCAAAGAGTTGGACTTTGTGGATCCCGAGACAATCGTTGGTCGCGAAGCTGCTCATAAAGACGGTTTCATTGAGTGGTCTGTTCCCAGCCTGACAAGCGAGCTCACCACCAACACCACTGCTGCTGGTTCTGTGTTCAGCTTCAGCGTGATCAGTGCTCCTGCATTCGGTGCTGTACAGTCCATCCTGAACCCACACACCAAATCAGGTCTGTAATTTGGTTGTATTATGGCAAGCGCAAACTGCGCTTGCTTCAAAAAGAGGCGCATATGCGCCTCTTTTTTTATGCGTGGTTAGGTTGACAATGAGTTATACGGTGCGCTTCTTTATATCGTCTGTTCTGATGGCATTTGTGACAGCGGGTTGCCAATCCACAGTACAGCAGCCTCGGGTCGAAGAAACCAGAGTCCAGAATGCAACCCAACTCCCTTCGCCAGATGCATGGGGAGGGGAAATAAACTGTCAAGACTCCGCTTGCCAGTGGATTGCCGTTGAGCACGAGCAAAGCAAAGTTGTGCTGTACAAAATTGAAGGCAGAAAAGCGGTGCTGACCGATAGCGTCACCGTTGCATATCATCCAGACAGTGCGCGCTGGCTGGATCGTACCCATGTGGTTGCGGCGGTAGAGGCCTCTCAAAGCTTGGATGTATTCAGTGTCAGCGCAGAAGGTAAGCTGAAACTGATTCAGCAAATATACGTTGGCTTTGCCCCGCGCGATGTATTTGTCACGCCCGATCAACAAGGTGGATGGCTAATGTTGGCCACACCATACCGCGGGACAGAGATTGCATGGGTGCATTGGTCCGAAAAACAGCAGCCAAAAGTCGAAAAACAAACTTGGTGCAACACGCCTTGGCACATTTCAGTCGCGTCAGGGCCCGCAAATGTAGAAAAGCAATTGCTCACATCCTGCCTGCACGATCGAAAAGCCCTGTCTTTGCCGCTACCAAAAACCTGGGGCGACATCGTCAAGCACAAGCCACAATTATTGAAGACTTTTGACAACGTCCCCAGGCATATTCAGTCAACGCCATCAGGTCGATATTGGTATGTAGCCCTCGAGTTGGGGGGCAAGGTGGCACGCTACGACACTGCCACGGCCGAATGGCAGTCACTGAACTTCACCAACCACGGCGCAGTCTCTATTGGTATTCTTCAAGACGACACGGTCGCTTGGGGCGAAAACAGCCGCCTACTGATCCACAAATACGATGACACTGGCAAAGTCATTGCTGAGTCTCAAAGAAAAGTATCAGGCTTCGCAACCAATCTACAGGTGTTGGATATAGACAAAGATGGGCATAAGGACATTCTCGTAATGAACTCTACAGGGCCACAGTCTGAAATTCTTTGGGGTCCATTCTTCGAGTAAGTGTTAAAATTGATGTTGAGTTAAATATCCAATATAAATGAAAAAATGATCAAGCGAATAACTATTTTGATTGCAAGTTTGGGTTTGGCACTGAGTGCAACAGCACAACAAAGCACGGCAAGCGCTGCCAATGAACCACAACCGTCACAGACCAGCCAAACGATTGTTACATTAAAGGGTGGGCAATCCTTCAATTTTACTGATTTGCTCGCGTTTGGAAAAAGCAGAAACGACATGCTTCCGCTGTTGAAGAGTCAAACCGGCTTAATGGCGGTGGCTGAAGAACTCGCAATGACCCGGGCCTTGGTAGTAGAAGGTGAGAGACTGAATGTATTAAACAAGTCTTCCGATGGGCAGCCCCAAAGTCCTTTGGACAATGTGTATGCACTGGCTGTTTACCGAAAAATAGCGGGGGTTTGTAAGGCGCCTGACTCTGACAAAGAAACTCGCCGGTTCTTTGATGAGAATCCTCAGGCATATGCAATACCCGCCCAGGTACAGCTCGAAAGAATCATCATGCCAGCCAACGCCATGATCGATAACTTCACAACTGAGGCATGGCTGGCCTTGCAAATGCAAGCGGTTTCTGGTGGATACGCCCGTTTTGAAGCACTCTTGGCCAGAGCCCAAAAAGCATTCCCAGACCTTGGGCAAGGTGATCTAGGGTGGATGTTGCTCCAAGGGCAACAGCCGTTAATAAAGGCCCTCATGGCAGCGGAGCCTGGTGAGGTCTTGGGCCCATTACGTGACGGAGACTATTGGTACTTGATCAAGGTGCAGGCAAAACGAAATACACGAAATCCCTCTTGGGAAGAGGTGCGCGTTCAAGCCCCTAGGCGTGCATTGGAATATTGTCGCGAAACCCAGCGCGAGCGGGTGCTGACAGATTTATTCCAGCGTTACGAAGTAAAAATAAATAAATCCGCCATCCGTGAACAGGCAAAGACTTTTTCAATTTATTGAGGCGGCGGATTCAAAAGTGAAGTGCAACACCTGCAAACCTCGTAAGGTCAGCAGATGCCTATCACCCCCCGCAGTTACCAGCAACTCCAACCCG
>JFJP01005344.1_pt1 | contig 33466 bp, 39 predicted proteins | sample 431651 | NCBI WGS metagenome assembly JFJP01 (sample SAMN02602958, study PRJNA72255) | Microbial mat metagenome, whole genome shotgun sequencing project. | biome: fresh water; feature: sink hole; material: water; isolation source: purple microbial (photo- and chemosynthetic) mats found in... | reverse complement strand
TTTTCAAACGACTCGAAATCGAACGATGGCAGGCCGTCAAAACCGAACGGATGGCGCACAAAACGCGTCAGGATGATGGGACCCAGATCACAGCACCCGTACGACGGCAACGGTTGCTCGCCACAGGGGTTGGTCGCCTCGATCTTCTCGCAGTAGTGCAGGTTGTTGTCCCGGTTCATGTGGTCCAGGAACAAGATGCCTGGCTCGGCAAAGTCGTAGGTCGACTTCATCACCGTATCCCACATTTCGCGCGCCGTGAGCTTCTTGTACACCCATAGGCCGTCGGCGCGCTGGTAGGCGCCTTGCGACAGAAGCGTCGGCTGGTAGGCGCCTTGCGACAGAAGCGTCGCACCGGGCTTGGCCTTGTGCACCAGTTCCCAAGGCTGGTCTGCATCGAGTGCCTGCATGAAAGCGTCCGATACGCCAACCGACACGTTGAAGTTGTTCCAACGTCCGGGGGTGCGCTTGGCGGTGATGAACTCCAGCACATCGGGGTGATCGATGCGCAATACGCCCATTTGCGCGCCACGGCGTGCGCCGGCGCTCTCCACGGTGGAGCATGACTGGTCAAACACATTGATGTAACTGCAAGGGCCAGACGCCATGGAGGCCGTGGCCTTGACTTCTGCACCGCGGGGGCGAATGCGCGAAAAGTCGTAGCCTACGCCTCCGCCACGGCGCATGGTCTCGGCAGCTTCGCGCAACGCCTCATAAATGCCTGGATATCCTTCTGCATCCACGCCCTGAATGCAGTCACCCACAGGCTGCACAAAACAGTTGATCAGGGTTGCCTGAATGGCCGTGCCAGCCGCACTCATGATGCGTCCCGCACCAATGGCACCGGCGTGCAGGTTCTCCAGGAAAATGGCCTCGTACTTGGCACGCAAAGGCTCTGCCTCTGCCGAGGCAAGGGAACGCGCCACACGCACATACCATACAGATCTTCGACGCTGGTTTCTCCGGGCTTGAGGTACTTCTCCTGCAGCACGTCCTGGCTGATGGGTTGGGTGGGAAGCAGCAAGGGAGATTGGCCGAGTTTGTCGCGTTTCATGGTGATATGTCTCTGCTGGGGTCCATCCACTGGACTTTGCCCGTGTTGAAAATGGGTGGCATTGCGCCTGGGCCGAATCGTAGCGAAATCCGACATTGTTTACCCATTAAGGGCAAAAAATATCGCCTTCATGACACCCTGATTTTCTGCTAGCGTTTTGGATTTCCCCAATGAAAGCTATTCAATTTGTAGCTGCCTGCGCAAGTCCCGCAAGGGCTCAAGCCACAAATTGAAGGCAAAGTTTTGGACGAAGCCGAAACTACCGAATTTGCTGTCCAAAAGTGGTGTAGCTGCCGCCAAAGCAACACGAGGGTTTTTCCGGATTCCCGTTCAAAATCAAACCTTGTTTCTGATTTCAAGGAGTTTTGAGTTGTTTTGCTTTGACTCTGATAATGAAAACGCACCGATAGTGAGAAAATAGCGCAAAGCTAACGCATTAGCTGCTTCTCCGCAAACGCACGTTTGGCTGCACACCAGGCTCGCAACCCTGTCAATTATGAAAATATTTGTGAAGGCCTTAGCCCTCATTACCTTGATCGCGCTCATCGCCTGGGCACTTGTTTACATCGGCTCAGCCGAAAACAGCATCAACTTGCGCAGTGACTGGGGAATCGCCAAGGACCGCCCGGTCCGCTGATACAGCGCATCACGGCAGGCGACCCATCTGTAGGCGGATCACGCATCCAGTCTGGACCGATCGGTCAGTCGCGCACTTGCGCACTCAGGCCGCAACAGTCATTGCACGCTGTTCACCCAAGCCCTGCACTCCAAGACGCACGATTTGTCCGGGCTGCAAGTAGACGGGAGGTTTGTGTCCCATGCCGACACCAGGTGGCGTGCCGGTGAAAACGAGATCACCGGGCTCCAATGTCATGAACTGACTGATGTAACTCACCACCTGACGAACGCCAAACACCATGGTTCGCGTATTGCCGGTTTGGCAGCGCCTGCCATCCACGTCAAGCCACAGATCAAGCGCTTGTGGATCGGCAATTTGGTCAGCAGTTACCAACCAGGGGCCGATGGGTGCAAACGTATCGTGCCCTTTTCCCTTATCCCATTGGCCCGAACGCTCTAGCTGAAAGGACCGCTCCGACACATCATTGGCAACGCAATACCCTGCCACATAGTCCATTGCGCGGGATTCATCCACGTATTTCGCACGTTGGCCAATCACCACCGCCAATTCGACCTCCCAATCGGTTTTTTGCGCGCCCCGTGGAATCTCGATGGCATCAAAGGGACCGCACAAACTGCTCACAGGCTTCATGAACAGTACTGGCTCTGCGGGCACCGGCATATTGGCTTCGGCCGCATGGTCGGCATAGTTCAACCCCACACAGACAATCTTGCGCACACCAGATACGCACGGGCCTACGCGTAGGCCGCCCGCAATGGCGGGCAGTGATTGCACATCCAGTCCGCGCAGGGCCGCCAAGCCCGCCGGGCTAAGGGTGTCCGCGTTGATATCGCTACAGTGACCCGACAGATCGCGCAATACGCCACTTGCATCCAGCATTGCCGGACGTTCGAGGCCCGCAGGGCCAACACGCAGCAGTCGCATGGGGAGTCTCCTGATCAAATGCCGGATTGTCTCCCAACCGGGCCACGATGCGCTCCAGGTTTCTGGTGTGCTTTGGTATGAACCACCGTTTACCTATAAGATTTGCGGTCGACCAGCCCCCAATGGACTGGTCGTCTTTGCATGCGACTGACCCAATGGACCGACTACGCCTTGCGTGTGCTGATGTACTGCGCCGAGCATCAGCAGCGCGCGCGACCGGTCACGATCACCGAAATTGCCGAAAGCCACAGCATCTCGCGCAGCCACCTGACCAAGATCGTGCATGATCTTGCGGTGCGAGGCTGGATTGAGACCACACGTGGTCGTGGCGGTGGCATGCGTTTGGTAAAACCGGCCAGCGAGATTTCTCTCGGTGCCGTGGTGCGCGACACCGAAACCGACTTCAACATGGTGGAATGCTTTGACCGTGCCAACAACCAATGCCGTGTCGTTCAGCATTGCACGCTCAGAAACGTGCTGTTCCGGGCGACACAAAATTTCCTCACCGAGCTCGACGGCGTGTCCCTGGCCGATGTGCGGGCCCACACAAACCAGCCAACAGGCACGCCGTCAGTCGTCCGTATCGTGCCGACACGTTCTTCTTCATGACTTGGGACTTTCCCGGTCCGTTCCTCCTGACGGTATGTCCTCTCGAGGAACACATTGACGGACTCAACCACACCAACAATGCCGTCTATGTGCAATGGTGCGAGAAAATTGGGTGGGCACATTCCGAATCGCTCGGTCTGAGCTTGATCGACTACCAGCGCCTGGATCGCGCCATGGCCATTCGCAGGGGTGAGTACGACTACCTGTTGCCGACCACACTGCATGAAGAACTCACGTTGGCCACATGGTTGACAGCCAGTGATGGCAAGCTGACGATGGAGCGACGCTTTCAGCTGATTCGCAACGAAGACCAGTCCACCGTGCTGCGTGGTCGCTGGGATCTGGTGTGTATTGAGCTCAGCAGCGGCAAACCCCGGCGTATGCCAGCCAAGTTTTCCGAGATTTACCTCTCTGCCATGGTGACTTGTCGCTGAAACCTTCCGCTTCTCCGACGATGTCAACGCAATTTCCACTTGCGCGTTAAGAGGTTTTACTGCCCACTGACAGGTTGCATATGAAGATGAAGTCGATCGCCGCGGTTATCTTGGTGGCCTCCCTGGGCTGCAATGCATGGGCTGACTCGGGCAGAGGCTATTCCCGTGGCCCCCACCACAGTTACCAGAACCGCCACCACGGTTCGAACTGGGTTGCACCCCTGTTGTTCCTCGGACTCGCCGGCGCGGTGATCGGCGCGGCGGCTAGCCAATCCAGTCCGCCGCCCGCCAACTATTACGCCCCTCCGACCGTAACCTACGCCGCCCCTCCAACCTATATTGCCCCGGCAGTAGTCACGCAGGCCCCGCCTCCTCCGTCGCAAGTGTGGTATTTCTGCCAATCTGCACGGCAGTATTACCCCTACACGGCACATTGTCCTGAAGGGTGGCAAGTGGTGCCGTCCTCGCCACGCTAACCGCACGTTTGGTAACGCGTTTGGAGCAGCGGATTAGGCCGCTGCATGGACTCTGTGTGGTGGTCGCTAGGTAAAAACCAGATAACGCTTGCGCGTCGAGTGGCGTTGTAATGGGCGCTGGTTGCAGGATTGCACCTGCTTACTTCACCCACACGAGTTCGCCTACTTCATGAATCCACTTCGACTCAACCCGCTGGACGCCGCCTGGATCGTTACCGAGTCCCGCGCCACGCCCAACCACGTGGGTGGCCTGTTGCAATTCAAACTGCCCGACGACGCACCGCAGGACTTCATGCGCAAGCTGATGGCGAGCTTTCGCAACCATCGTGAATTTGCACCGCCCTGGAACCAGCGCCTCAAGCAGTCGTTTAGCAAAAACCCGTCACGCATCTGGGTTGAAGACGATGCCATTGACCTGGAATACCACGTGCGACACGCCGCCTTGCCCTGGCCCGGTGGAGAGCGCGAACTGGGCGAACTGGTGGGGCGCCTGCAAAGCACACCGCTGGACTTGTCACGTCCACCCTGGGAGTGCACCATCATTGAAGGGATGGAGGGCAACCGGTTTGCACTCTTTATAAAAATGCACCACTCGCTGATCGACGGTATCAGTGGCGTCAAACTGCTGCAGGCAGGCATGTCGACAGACCGCGCCAAGAGTTTGAACTTCCCGCCGTTTTGGGCAAGTGGCAAGACTCCGAAGACCACCGCCCGCAAACGTCCAGAGGCACTGATTCCAACGGTGACGCAAGCGCTGGCCGGTGCGGTTCAGGAACTGCGTGTGCAGGCCACCACCGTGCCCCAATTGGCAATGGCTTTTGGCAAGATGGTGCGCAGCGCCCTGTCGCCCGAGCAGAGTATGGCGCTGCCGTTTGCGGCGCCGCGCTCGGTACTCAATGGGCGGGTCCGCGAAAAGCGGCGCTTTGCCACCCAGCAGTTCTCGATGGAGCGCATGAAGGCCGTTGCCAAAGCAGCCGATTGCACCCTCAATGATGTGGTGTTGGCAATGTGTGGCGCGGCATTGCGTCGCTTTCTGGATGAGCGCGACAGCCTGCCTGAGCAACCGCTGACCGCCGGAATTCCCGTCTCGGTGCGCCCCAAGGATGATGACCGAAACGGCAATGCCATCACGTTTATCGTCTCTACGCTGGGAACCAACATTGCTGATGTCAAGGAGCGCCTGTCGGCGATTCGCCAGTCCGTCAAACAAGCCAAGGAGCACGTGCAAAGCCTGCCACGTCAGGCGATGATGCAATACACCGTGCTGCTGATGGCCCCCACCATATTGACGCTGCTCACGGGGATTGGCGGACGTGTACGGCCCATGTTCAACATCACCATCTCCAATGTACCCGGGCCGGACACACCGCTGTATTTCCGTGGAGCTGAAATGGTCGCGTCGTACCCGGCGTCGATCGTGACACACGGGCAGGCATTGAACATTACCTGCCAGAGTTATGCGGGCTTCATGAACTTTGGCTTTACCGGGTGCCATTCCTCGGTGCCGAGCATGCAGCGTCTGGCGGTGTATACCGCCGACGCCTTGGCTGAAATGGAGGCCACTTTCCTTCCGCCAACCACACAACCTAAAGCAGTTGCAGTGGCCAAGGTGCCGGCCAAGCGCACGGTCAAACCCGCAGCAGTGCCGGTCGCTCGCAAGCCTCGCAAGAAGGCGGCATAGCGATATTCGTGGTGCGATCGTGCGCGCCCGACGGGTTCAGTACTGGTAGACGCCCCGACCGGTCTTGCGACCCAACTGACCCGCTGCGACCATCTCCTTGAGCAATGGGCAGGGGCGGTACTTGCTATCGCCAAACTCGCTCAAATACACCTCCATCACGGCCAGGCAAACGTCCAGACCGACCATATCCGCCAGCGCCAGCGGGCCAATCGGCTGGTTGCAACCCAGTTTCATGCCCGCGTCGATGTCTTCTGCAGTCGCAAGACCTTCCGCCAGCACGAAAAACGCTTCGTTGATCATGGGCACCAGAATGCGGTTGACGACAAAACCTGGCGCATTCTTGACGGTGATGGGCGTTTTCCCCAGCTTCTTCGCCATGGTCTGCACCGCTTCGTGGGTGGCATCGCTGGTCTGCAAACCACGAATGATCTCCACGAGAGCCATCATGGGAACCGGATTGAAGAAGTGCATGCCGATGAAACGGTCGGCACGACTGGTGATGGCTGCCAGTTTGGTGATGGAAATGGACGAGGTATTGGAGGCGATGATGACTTCGGGTGGCACCATCGCGTCGATCTGCTTGAGGATTTTGACCTTGAGGTCATAGTTCTCCGTGGCCGCCTCAATCACCAGTTGGGCCGACTGCAAATCCTCGTAGCGGGTACTACCCGTGATCCGTGCCAAAGCGGCATCGCGGTCTTGCGGGCTAATCTTCTCTTTCTTCAAGAGGCGATCCAGACTGGCGCCTACAGTGGCGATGCCCTTGGCAACTGCCGCTTCTGATATATCTACCATCACGACCTGCAACCCGCACACGGCACAGGCCTGCGCGATGCCGTTGCCCATGGTTCCGGCGCCAATAATGCCCACAGTGCTAATGTTCATGGTGAAAAACTCCTCAGACAAGTAAAAGAAATCAGCAGGGTTCCGCCTGAAAAAGGGGAGCCAACCCGCCAATCGTATTCCATGAAAGGCCGCTCACCGGCCTCCAAAGGCTTGAAATCCGCCCCGGAAGCGCAATATAGGTGAGCAATGTCTGGCTATCGCCCCGATTGAACTTTTTGATTAGCACTCGATCATAGAGAGTGCTAACATTACGTTAATGACACAAGGAATATTGGTATGACCTACGCACTTGCCGCTCCCTCCTCTGCCATCGCGGTTGCCAACCCGTGGTCTCTGGTGCCGCCGCTGGGCAATCTGGACGCCTACATCTCGGCCGCCAACCGGCTGCCCATGCTCACGCTCGAAGAAGAGCAGGAGTATGCCCGCAAGTTCAAGAACGACAACGATCTGGAAGCTGCCGGTAAGTTAGTGCTCTCTCACTTGCGCCTGGTGGTATCGGTTTCTCGCCAATACCTGGGCTACGGCCTGCCGCATGGCGATCTGATCCAGGAAGGCAATGTAGGCCTGATGAAGGCCGTCAAGCGGTTCGATCCGGAGCAGGGTGTGCGCCTGGTCAGCTATGCGCTGCACTGGATCAAGGCCGAAATCCACGAGTACATCCTGAAAAACTGGCGCATGGTCAAAGTGGCCACGACCAAGGCACAGCGCAAGCTGTTCTTCAACCTGCGCTCGATGAAGCAGCGCTTCAAGAGTGATGACGCTGCTGCGGATCTGGATACCCACCGCGAGACCCTCAATCCCGACCAGATTGACGCGATGGCGCGCGAGCTCAACGTCAAACCCGAAGAAGTGATCGAGATGGAAACCCGCATGGCCGGGGGCGACGTGCTGCTCGACCCCAGCCCCTCGGACGACGGAGAAGACGCCTTTGGCCCGATTGCTTACCTGACCGACCTGAGTCACGAACCGGTGGCCATGATCGAGGCACGCCAGCGGGACGTAATGGCCACGGACGGCATTGCCACCGCGCTCGATAGCCTGGATGCACGCAGTCGGCGTATCGTGGAAGAGCGCTGGCTCAAGGTCAACGACGACAACTCGGGCGGCATGACCCTGCACGACCTGGCGGCTGAATACGGCGTTAGCGCCGAGCGTATTCGCCAGATCGAGGTGGCGGCGATGAAGAAAATGAAAACAGCTCTGGCCGCCTACGCCTGATCGTTCTCGCCGCTTGACAATACCCCTGATGGCCCCGGCCCCAGGGGTTTTCGCTTTCTGGAGACAGCTTGGATGGTGCCGCTTCTTTCGAGGATTGCTATTTTATTGGTAGCGTGCTGCGCTTTATCAACGAGCGTTTCGGCTAGAAATGACTATCAGAACGTGCTGACTTGGCCGACCCGGCCACTGCGCATCGTGGTGGGTTTCCCGGCGGGCTCCTCGCCCGACCTCACAGCACGCGCCTTGGCGGAGCCGCTGGCCAAAGCACTCGGGCAACCCGTGCTTGTGGAAAACAAAGTTGGGGCCGCCGGCAATATCGCGGCCGACGCGGTGGCCAAGGCCACCGACCATCACACCATCGGCCTGATGATCAATGGCAACCTGACGATTGCACGGTTGCTCAATCCCAAGCTGCCATACGACCCGCAGACCGATCTCACGCCGGTAAGCCTGATTGCCACCTCGCCACTGGTGCTGGCGGTACCGAGCAACGCCCCGGGTGCCAACGCGCAGGAGTTTCTGACGGCCGCCCGTGCCTCGGGCGAACGCTGGAACTACGGCACACCCGGCGTCGGCACGGTGGGCCACCTGGGAATGGAACTGCTCAAGGCCAAAACCCGGATCGCCCCGGTGCACGTGCCCTACCCCGGCTACCCGCAAGTGGCGATGGCCATGGTGGCGGGTGATCTGCAGCTCTCCCTGTTGCCACCGGCACTGGCCATGGCGCAAGTGCGTACTGGCAAGCTGCGCGCCATAGGCATCACCAGCAGTGTGCGCAGTGCTCTGGTGCCGGATGTCCCCAGCCTGAGCGAAGCAGGTGTCCACGACTTCAACCTTGAAATCTGGAACGGTATCGCTGCGCCCAACACCATGCCCAAGGCTCTGGTGCAAAAGCTGGCAGTGCTGTTCAGCGACATTGCCCGCACGCCGGAAATGCGCCAAATACTGTTCCAGCAAGGGTGGGTGGTCGCCGGTACCACTGGCGAAGGCCTGGCCAACCGCATTCGTTCTGACACCGCCGTGCTGGGCCGCATCATTGCCAGCCAGCGTATCCAGGCAGACTAGAAACGCTCCTGATTTTGTAGCTACTCACGCTTATCCTGCAAGCTTTGCAGCCTCAAAAGACACTTCAGATGCAGTCACCAACTGCACCCTGGGACCAAAGCTGTCCATGCGCGAGAGTGTGAGGTTGTGGTGGGCAATAATCTGCGCCGCGCTCAGTTGCTCGTTGTCCATGGTGGAGTGGGAGTCCGACACCAGTGTCACGGGGTAACCCAGTCCCAGCGCACGCCTGACCGTGGTGTCCACACAGTACTCTGTCTGCAAGCCGCAAATCACCAGACGGTCCACCCCATGGGTCTTCAGCAACCGCTCCAGACCCGTGCGCAGAAAAGCATCAGACGTCGTCTTGCGCACCAGGATATCGTCGGTCCGGGTTTCCAGCCCCTGCGCCAACTGCCAGCCCGGCGCGCCGTGTTGCAAAAGACCCTCTGATTCCTCGTGGTGGACCCAGATGACCGGCAATTTTTCGGTACGCGCACGCTGTGCCAGTGCGTTGATGCGAGCAATCAGTGCCGGCGCTCCATACGCTGCATATTTGCCCTCACACAGGCCTTGTTGCACATCGATGACGATCAAAGCGGTACGCATGAAATGGTGACTCCTTGCAATCTTTTCCTGAGGGTGACGATCTGTCGCGGTCAGGACCCCTGTTGGAGAAGAAGACCAATGTCTTTGGCCAAGACAGCCGCGCCAGAACCGTAGCGCGTGAAGAGCCGCAGTTGACCCTTGGGGTCATAGACGTAGCTGCCCGCAGAATGGTCCATGGTGTAGCTGGTTTCGGTCTTGCCTTCCGACTTTTTGTAGTAAACCTTGAAGTCTTTGGCAGTTTTAGCTAACGTGTCCGGGGTGGTAGACAACGCGAGGAACGTGGGGTCAAACGCTTCCATATAGGCCTTGAGCACTTCGGGCGTGTCCCGCGCCGGGTCTACGGTAACGAATATTCCTTGAACGCGGTCACCATCCTTGCCCAGCAGGCGCTTGACCTCCGCCAGCTCTGACATCGACGTTGGGCAGACATCGGGGCACTGTGTGTAGCCAAAGAACACCACCACCACCTTGCCGGCAAAGTCTTTCAAATGACGCAACTGGCCGTTGTGATCCGGCAATGCAAAATCCTTGGCGTACTCGGCGCCCGTCACATCGATGGATGCGAACGCAATGTCCTTTTGGGAACATGCACCTAAAAGGCCTGCAGCGCCCGCCAGGACTGCGCAAGCAGCTATCAATTGAAGAGCAAGTCTTTTGGTCATGGTTAGCGTTGTGGTGCAGTTCCCAGCGGATAGCCCCACACAATTTCACAGGTAATGATCGATCAACAGCGCTGCAAACAGCGCGCTCAGGTGGATCAGGGAAAAACGAAAGGTCTTGCGTGCCAGCAGATCCGAGTAATCACGCCAGAGTACCCAAGCATAAAGGCAGAAGCCAGACCCCAAAACCACTGCCGCCGCCAAATACAGCCAGCCGCTCATGCCATACACAAACGGCAGCAGGCAGGCGGCAAACAGCACGAATGTGTACAGCAGGACTTGCAAGCGTGTGAACTCACTGCCGTGAGTCACGGGTAGCATCGGCAGGCCGGCCTTGCGGTAATCCTCCACGCGGTACAGTGCCAGCGCCCAGAAATGCGGTGGAGTCCAAAGAAAAATGATCAAGAAAAGTATCAGTGCTTCAGGCCCCACATCACCGGTCATGGCGGCCCAGCCCAACACGGGCGGCATGGCACCCGACGCACCACCAATCACAATGTTCTGCGGCGTCAGCGGTTTCAGAATCACGGTGTAGATGACTGCATAACCGACAAACGTGGCAAAGGTCAGCCACATGGTCAGCGGATTCACCCACCAGTACAAAATGCTTGAGCCCAGGCCACACAGCAGCGCTGAAAAAATCAGCGTCTGCACATTGCCCAATTCGCCGCGGGCGGTAGGGCGCCAGGCGGTGCGCTTCATGCGTGCATCGATCCCTTGCTCGACGATGCAGTTGAACGCGGCGGCGGCGGCGGCCACCAGATAAATCCCCAGGCAAGCTACCAGAGCCAGCCCGGCCTGCGCACCGGTGGGGAGTCCCGGCACGGCCAGCACCATGCCAATGAGGGCACAAAACACAATCAGCTGGATCACCCGCGGCTTGGTCAGCGCATGGAACTGGCGCAACACCGATGCCCGGTCGCCTTCAGGCATCGCACTCATTGGGTCAACCGGCTGGCAAACGCCAGGGCACGCTGCGATGCAGTCTGCGAGTAGGTCGCTGCCAGCATGTGGACCAACACCACAACCAGCGCACCCGCACCGCCGGTGTGGATCACCGCAGCCACCAATGGCCAATCGAAAACAACATTGCTGATACCGGTTGCCGCCTGCAAAACCAGGAGTGCTGCCAGCCACCGGGCCGGCCGGTGTAGCGTGGAGTAACCCCACAGGCGAGCCGCCAAAGACCCGAGCAATGCGAGCGTGATCATGGCCAGCATCCGGTGCACGAAATGAATGGCGGTGAGCGCCTCAAAGCTGATGTGTTCCCCGGCTCGGGTCATCCCCAACGGTCGCCAGAATTCCAGCGCCTGCTGGAAATTCATGGCCGGCCACCAACTAGACTGGCAGGTTGGAAAATCCGAGCAGGCCAGAACGGCATAGTTGGTACTGACCCAGGCACCCGAAGCAGACTGCACAAAGAGCATTGCCAGGGCCGCAGAAATCCAGAACCGCACCGCGCTCGGTAGTGCAATGTCGGCACTTGCGCCAGTGCGTTGGCGCTGCAGTTGCACCACCTGCACCGTCAGCATGGCCAGCAGCACATAACCCCCCAAAAGGTGCAGGGTAACGATGGCGGGAAACAATTTCATGGTCACGGTCAGGGCACCAAACAGCCCCTGAACGCAGACCCAAATCAGCGTAGCCGCAGCCCAAAGGGTGCGCGATGTCAGTCGCCGTCCGGGCTGCCGCTGGCCCAGCCATGCCACCATGGTCAATACGATGATGAGCACCCCGACCGCCATGGCGAGGTAGCGGTGCACCATTTCCACCCACGCTTTGCCTTGGGTCACCGGCCCAGTCGGCATGGCGTGCTGGGCGGCAGCGATGGCCTCCGAAGCCCCCAGTGGACTGGCACTGCCGTAGCATCCAGGCCAATCCGGACACCCCAGACCACTGTCAGTCAACCGCGTAAAGGCGCCAAACAGGACCAGATCAAACGTCAGAAACAAGGTCACCACCGCCAGCGCATGCACACGCTCCAGGGGCGCCGTTCGCCGGGTACGCAGATACACCAACAACAAGGGGCCACTGGCGATGAGCAACGCCATCACGGCCAGACGCACCGTGGGGGACAGATCGTACAGCGGCACTGCGCCCATCATGGTGTGGGGCGTCCAGGGGGGTCCCAGGACAGCGAGGCACGCAACAAACGGGCGAGATCACGCCTAGCCTTGCCCGCCTGTGCACCGTCAAAGCGTGACGGCAGCCGCATCATGGTGTTGCCCAATGGATCGACTACAAAAATAGAGTCGCCGGGGTGTGCCCCGGGGGGTGTCGGTATCCATTGCGCCAAAACTTCGGGCATGACACGCAGCACGGTGGCTTCCTGCAAACCCGAGCGCACTTCCGGAGCAAGCGCCCCGTCACCCTGCACCAGCCAGACGTTGTCAACCCGGTCCTTGTCCTTGCCCAACATTTCCCGCAACTGGTGCTGCAAAAATAGCCGCTCTCGGCAGTCCTGTGCACAAAGCGCCTCACCCACCCCAACCAGCAACCATTGGCCCTTGAGTGTGGCCAAGGCGATCGGTGCGCCGTCGAGCGACGTGGCCTGCAGCGCACCCACCGGACGCAGCGGCTGCACCAATTCCCCGAGCGCAGCGCGTCCCTGGGGCTGAATCACAAAGTACGCGAAGTAGGCTGCTGCCACGGGCAGGGAACACACCACCATGATGGCGATCAGTTTCCAGCGCCCACGCAAAGTCGCCTGGCTGCCAGATACGTCACGCGGATCGGGCAGGGAGTGCACCGCCAGGCCCAACGGTTCATCAAAGTGGGGTTGTGTCATTGCGTCACTCTGGCGCGGAAACTCGCTGCACAGAAAAATATAACCAGCGCGATCGCCATGCCAAACCACTGCATGGAGTAACTCTGGTGCATGGCAACCCGGTCTTCGGGGGGAGGCCAGTTGCGCACCAGTGCGTCATTGGCATCCGTCGGATTTTGCAGAATCACAAAGCCCTGCAGCGGCACGCTGTATCGCTTGGCAAAACGTTGCAGATCGACCCGGCTCCAGAGCGTTGCCTGCGGCTGCTCCCGGTCGGGCATCAGGAAGAATTTCTTGGTCGATGGCCGATTCGCTATACCGTTGACCTGCACCACCCCTGTGGGCACATCGACGACGGGCAGCACGTCGCGGGTACTACCCCAACCGATCCAGCCACGGTTGACCAGCACACGCGTCTGACCGCCTTCGATCCGCAGTGGTGTCACCACATGCACTCCCGGTTTGCCGTTTTCTTGCCGGTTATCGATGAAAAATTGTTTCTCAGGCTCATATGTTCCACGCACCGCAACCGGAGCATCCTGCAAAGAATCCGGATCGGCCAAAGCAGTATCCAACTGATAAGGCCCAAGACGCGCCCGATCTGTAAATTGGGCAATCTCGTTTTGTCGCATCTCTGCCTTGCCGGCCTGCCACAAGCCCAGATACACAAACAGCGCTACGCAACCCACCGTTGCAAAGAGCGGAACCCATCGTAACCGGAAGCTAATTCTTGCGACGCGCATGGGTGAATCGCATAATGGGGTAAAAAATTTTCACGAGAGCACTATGCTGACAAAAATATTGATCGTCGCCGTATTGGTACTGATTGTGGCAAGCTTGGGCAGTGCGCTGGCCTTACTGTTTCGCAAGGATGGTGAAAAAAGCCGTATGGCAAAAGCGCTCACGGTACGCGTGGCCTTGTCTATTGGCCTGTTCCTGACGCTGCTGACCGGTTTTTACTTCGGCCTGATCCCAATGCACGGAATTCGATAGCCCCCAACGGGGCTATCGTGCTGGTTACAGCCAGTACACGAAAACAAAGACGATCAGCCAGACCACATCCACGAAGTGCCAGTACCAGGCCACGGCCTCAAAAGCGAAGTGGTCGTGTTCAGAAAAGTGGCCCTTGAGGCCGCGCCCCAGCATCACCAGCAGCATGATGGTGCCCAAGGTGACGTGCATGCCGTGAAAACCGGTGGTGATGAAGAAGGTAGCGCCATACACGCCAGCACCCAGTGTCAAACCGAGGTCGTTGTAGGCGTGCACATATTCCTCTACCTGAAAACCCATGAACGCCACACCCAGAAGAACCGTCAGAGCCAACCCGATGTTGAGCTGATTGCGCTTGTTCTTCAGTAGCCCCCAATGCGCCCAGGTCAGGGTCGCACCAGAGGTCAGCAGGATCAGCGTGTTGATGGCTGGCACACCCCACGCACCCATCGGCTGGAAAGTTTCACCCAAGGGGCCGCTGCTGGGCCACGCACCGGTAAAGCCCGCATAAGGTGTCAGAACCGGCTCATAGCCACCCAACTCTGGAAGTGAAATACGGCGGATGTAATACAGAACACCAAAGAAACACGCGAAGAACATCACTTCGGAGAAGATGAACCACACCATACCAATGCGGTAGGAGCGATCTTCCCAAGCGGTGTAAATGCCCCTTCGGTTTTCGCCAATCACCTCGCCAAACCAGCCCACGATGACATACACGATCATTCCTGCCCCAATCAGCATGCTCCACACGCCGGCCGGTACGCCGTGCAGGCGAAACACAAAGCCCAGTGCCAGCAGGAAAATTCCGACCGACAGGAACGTGGAATAGTGGCTCGCAGCCGGCACAAAATAGTGGGCCTTAGCGGTTTGCGCTGAAGTGTTCGTCATAGGGGGTTCCTTCTGCTTCTCGTTTTCTGTATTCAGACCGGTGCCTTGGGCGCTTCAAAAAAGGTGTACGACAGCGTCAAAGTGCCCAGATCACGTCCCAGATCAGGGTTGACGACAAACACCACGGGCATGGTTCTGCTCTCACCGGCCTGAAACGTCTGCTGGTTGAAGCAAAAGCACTCGATCTTTTCCAAATAGGATGCAGCCACTGCCGGTGTCACACTCGGAACTGCCTGGCCCACAAAGGCTTCTGACGTCCAGTTCTTGACGGTGTACGTGGTGTGAACAATTTCCCCTGGGTGCACGCGCATGGAAAACTGCTCCGGCGCAAACTCCAGCCCGACCCCGGGCATAGTGTGGCTCAGAAATTCGACGGTAACCCAACGGGTGCGGTCAATCTGCGTGCTCGCGTTGAGTACCGCTGGCGCCGTATTGGTTCTGCCATTGATCCCGGTAATGCGGCAGATGACGTCATACAACGGCACCATCGCAAAACCGAATCCTGCAAAAAATACAGACACCAGCACCAGCTTCCAGGCCAGTTTGCGGTTTGTGCGCTGTGCTGAAACTTCTGCTGCACTCATAGTGGGCGGTACTTCCAGAAGGCCAGCAAAAACAACAGGAAGGCCACGCCACCAAACACCCAGCCCAGACGCACGTTGTTCTTCTTGCGACGGGCCCACTCCTCGTCGCCGGAACGTGGAAGTTCGGTCTTGGAATTCATTGGCAACCTGTTGTGGCAGTTACTTGATGGTGGGCTGTGTCTCGAAGGTGTGGTAGGGCGCCGGCGAGGGTACCGTCCACTCCAGGCCTTCTGCACCTTCCCAGGCCTTGTCAGCCGCCTTTTCACCACCGCGCACGTTCTTGATCACGTTGTAGATAAACAGCAGATGCGAGGCACCCAGAATGAAAGCGCCCACCGTGGAGAGCATGTTCCACTCGCTGAACATCAAAGGGTAGTCGGGAATGCGTCGCGGCATACCGGCCAGCCCCACCAGGAACTGCGGAATAAAGGTCAGGTTGAATCCGACCATGACGATCCAGAAATGCCACTTACCCAGGCGCTCGTCCAGCATGTGCCCGGTCCACTTGGGCAGCCAGTAATACACGCCGGCCATCGCACCCATCACCGTGGTGGGATACAGCGCGTAATGGAAGTGCGCCACCAGGAAGTAGGCATTGTGGTACTGCGGGTCGGCCGCAGCATCGGCCAGAATCAGCCCGGTCAGGCCACCCCAGCCAAACAAAATGATGAAGCCCACGGCAAACAGCATGGGCGTCTCAAAAGTCATGGAGCCGCGCCACAGCGTTGCAATCCAGCAAAAGAACAGCACGGCCAGTGGCAGGGAAATGAGCATGGTGCTGTACATGAAGTACAACTGGCTACCGGTAGACATACCACTGGTGAACATGTGGTGCGCCCACACGACGACCGACAGCGCACCAATGCCCCACATGCCATACACCTGCGCCTTGTAGCCATATACCGGTTTACGGGCAAATGCCGACAGCACGTGCGGCACGACGCCACAGATCGGCAGCAGCAGCACGTAGACCTCGGGATGGCCCATGAACCAGAAAATATGCTGCCACAGCACCGGGTCACCGCCACCGGCGGCGGTGAAGAAGTGGGTGCCAAAGTGGCGGTCCATCAGCACCATGGTCACGCCGCCCGCCAGCACGGGCATGATGGTGATCAACAAAATAGCGGTCACCAGGAAGCCGTGGGCAAACAGCGGCATCTTGAACAGCGTCATGCCGGGTGCACGCATGTTCAAAATGGTCACGATCACGTTGATCGAACCCAGAATGGACGACACGCCCAGCATGTGCACGGCAAAAATGGCAAAGTCCATGCCCCAGCCGCTTTGCACCGACAAGGGCGCGTACATGGTCCAGCCGGTATCCACAGCACCCGGGCCAACACCCATGAGCCCCAGGAAGAAGGGCAACACCAGCATGATGGCGGCCGGTGGCAGGATCCAGAAGCCCCAGTTGTTCAAGCGAGGCAGCGCCATGTCAGGGGCGCCCAAAATGAGTGGCAGCATGTAGTTCGCAAGCCCGGTTGCTGCCGGCATGGCAAAACCGAACACCATGATCAGGCCATGCAGCGTGATGAGCTGGTTAAAAAGCTGGGGCTGGACGAGTTGCAAGCCGGGCTGGAACAATTCCGCCCGCACTACCAGAATCATGGCACCGCCGATCAACAGCATGGTGATGCCGAAGATCAGGTACATGATGCCGATATCCTTGTGGTTGGTGGTCTGCACCCAGCGCAATATGCCGCCCTGGTAGTGCGAATCATGACCGCCGTCGTGGGGCAAATCGTGTGCCAAATCCTGTGCCATGGGCAACTCCTTCTAAACTGCGTTTCTTCTGTATGCGGAATCTGGCACGGCCTTAAACCGGAGCCTTTTTCTTGCTGGCAAGCCAGGCTTTGAACTCGGCCTCCGGAACCACATTGACCACAATGGGCATGAAGCCGTGCTCTTTGCCACACAACTCCGAGCACTGCCCGCGGTAGGTACCGGCTGTGTCAATGGTGGCCCAGAACTCGCGCAGGAATCCTGGCACGGCATCCCGCTTGACGCCGAATGCGGGAACCCACCAGCTGTGAATCACGTCATTGGAAGTCGTGATGAAGCGAACTTTCTTGCCCACCGGCAACACCAGGGGGTTGTCCACCTCCAGCAGGTAGTGTTCACCCTTGGGCACCAGGTTGTCGATCTGTTCCCGTGGGGTTGTCATACGGCTGGTAAAGCGCACACCCTCCGACGGAAACTCATACTGCCACAACCACTGGCTACCCGTAACTTTGACGACCAATTCGGCATCGGTTTTGGTGTCTTCGTACATCAACACGGCGTGGTACGCCGGGATGCCAAACACACCATAGTCCAGTATCAGCAAGCCGACAAACGGCGCCAGCACCCACGCCCATTGTTTGCGTGAGCGCGGCCCGGTAAAGTCGGCGGCGACTTGGCCCTTTGATTTGCGATGCGCCCAGAATGAGTACAGCATCAGCGCCAGAACACTGAAAAACAATGTCAGGGCAATCACCATGAACAGGTTGTGTACATGGAGGGTCTCGTGGGCGATCGGGGTTACGGGCTGCGGAAAACTCCACGAGTAACCGGCCCACGCCACGCCAAACCCCAAGGCGGCAGTGACCCCCAAGACAAACTTCTTCAAGCCTTGCATAAAACTCTGTCCTTATTTATCTGACCGTTGCCCTACCGCTGCCAGCGCGAATGAGTGTAACGGCACTCCTACCATCCGCCACTGGGCAAAAACCCTGAAACTACTCTCTATCCACGCCAACCAGCTTCGCCGCGGTGCCTGACTTCGCCTATTTCAAGGGCCAAAGATCACGCGTACCGTCGGCAACACCATCAACACCACAATCACACACGGCGCCAGCGCCCAGGTTATTTCCACCGCCACCGAACCATGAAAATTCGGCTCCCCTGCCAAACCGCTGCGGTGGCGCCTCCACATGGAGACAAACATGCCACCGAATCCCCCGGCAAACACCAGCAGACACAGGAGCATCAGCATCCAGCGAAAATCCTGCATACCGTCTCCCACGCCAGCACCCCCGCTTGGTGTAAAAAAGCGCTGATTCTATCGTTACTGGCCCGACCTCCCTTTCGACGCAGCCAGGGTGGCGCGCATCTGCTCCAGAGAAATGCTGCTTTGCTTGGCCATTGCGGTTCTGGGGGCGGCCTTGAAAGCGTGACCATACACAATCTCGAAGCTCAGCTCCAGGCGGTCGCCGTCCTCGGTACTGGCCAACGCTGAGCCCAGTTGCGCCAGCAGTTGCTGGTGCCAGCGACGCCCGCGCAACCCCCCAAAACGCTGCACGTGCAAGTTGCGACCCAACTCACGCAACTCGGCCAGCAAGCTCGCCGGTGAGGAAAACGTCAGGGTGATGCGCTCCTGGTCCATCACCGGTTCCGCAAAACCGGCGCGCACCAGCATGTCGCCCCAGTCGTGCATGTCGGTGAAATCGTGGCTGGGCGGGGGCCAACCCAGGCTCGCATACAACTGCCGGAGCTCGCGCAAGGTGTCGGGACCCAGGCAGGAGAACATCAGAAAGCCGTCCACCGCAAGTGCCTTGAGCCATCGGTCGATGAGCGCCATCGGATCGGCCACCGCATGCAGAGCCATATTGGCCCACAGCATCTGGACCGGCTGGGCAGGCTCCCCCACCTGGCTCACCGGGGCACGCCAAAGCGACGGTTTCCACCACGGATTCGCTATGCTTTTCATAGCTGCTTGCGCATGCTCTGCGTGCTCCAGCAGCATAAAACACTCAGATTTCGGGTAGCGCCGGGTCAACAGCGCATGCGCCTGCATGCCGCCCCGCAGTGGCTCCCAATGCACCCAGCTTTTGGGCTGCAGGGTCATTAAATCCAGCCGCTCCTCCATGCGCCGCGCCACCTCCTCGTGCAGCCAGGGGGATTGCAGCGGCGCGTGATGCGACCAACGGCTGGCCGCTTGCGGGTCGATGGTTGGGGGAAGCTCGGAAGGCATAGGGCCAAAAAATGCGATGCGCGAGTATATTGGCTGTATGTTTCGTCGCCTCCTTGAAGGACTTGCTGCGCGCCTGCCCAGCCAGTGCGCGGTGTGCCATGGCTGGCCCGCAGAGCCGGTGTGTGAGCCCTGCATTGCGCAGTTTGCCCAACCCGTGCCGCGTTGCCAGACCTGTGCGCTGCCGGTGCCTGCGGGGGTGCGCACCTGCGGCGCTTGCATCACCCGGCCGCCGCCGCTCGATGCCTGCCTGGCCGCCCTGCCCTATGCATACCCGTGGTCCGGACTGATCGCCGACTTCAAGTTCCAGCAGCACCCCGGATGGGCACGTCAGTTTGGCCTGCTGATGCGCAGCGGCCCCTGGGTCGAACCGGCATTGGATGAAGCAGACCTGCTGGTGCCGCTGCCCCTCTCCGCCCTGCGCCTGCAGGAACGCGGCTACAACCAGGCGTTGCTGCTGGCTCGGGCGTTGGAACCTGCCAAGGTGGCGGCAGATGTGCTGCTGCGCATCCTGCATACGCCGCCACAAAGCAGCCTGGCGCGCAAAGAACGCCTGCAAGGGCTGCAGCACGCGTTTGCCGTGGACCCGTTGCGCGCCGCGCAGGTCCGCGGGAAGCGTGTGGTGCTGGTGGATGACGTGATGACCACCGGTGCGACGCTGCATGCGGCTGCCGGCGTCCTGCGCCAGGCAGGCGTCCACCACATTACCGCGCTTGTGCTGGCGCGCACAGAGTAGGGCGGCGTGCGGCACTGGCGTGCAATGACACTGCGGGAGCACAAATGCACGGATGCCGGTTAAGCTTTGGGGCGGACCAATGAACATATCAAAAAACACCCAGGAGCATGGTGATGGAGACACAGCAGCGACGTCAACGCCGGTATCCGGCCAAACCGGACAACGTGTACCTGTTTGCCACCTGCCTCATCGACCAGTTCACCCCGCAGGCTGGTTTGGACACGGTCCGTCTTCTGGAGCGCGAGGGCATCAAGGTGCATTTTCTGGAACAGCAGACCTGCTGTGGCCAACCCGCCCACAGCAGTGGCTACCCCGATGAAGCCCGCGCCGTTGCCGCGCAGCAACTGGACCTGTTTACCGAACCCTGGCCGGTGGTGATCCCATCCGGATCGTGCGGCGGCATGATCCGACTGCACTACCCACACCTGTTTGCAGACGACCCGGTTCTGCTTGCCAAGGCCGTGGATCTGTCGGAAAGAGTGTATGAGCTGACCGAATTTCTGGTGCACGTGGTGGGCTTCAAACAGCCTGATCGCGGCACGCCCTACACCATCGCACTGCATACCTCTTGCCACGCGCGCCGCGAAATGGGTGCCCATGAGACCAGTGCAGCCCTGCTTGGTGCCCTGCACAACGTGGCTGTCGTCGAGCAGGCGCGCATTGAAGAGTGCTGTGGCTTTGGCGGAACGTTCTCCATGCGGTATCCCGACATTTCGGAAGCCATCGTCACCGACAAGGTGGTCGCTATCCGCGACACCGGTGCACAGCAACTGGTGAGCGCGGACTGCGGCTGCCTGCTCAACATCACGGGCCGTGCAGCCAAGCAGGATGAGATCGCCGGACTGTCCACTCCGACGCTGCCCGGAGAACACATTGCCAGCTTTCTGTGGCGCCGTACCACCCAAGGAGAATCGGCATGAGCGCTTCACTCGGTGCTTCAGCCAGCGCACGCGCCAGCATTCTGGGTCGCCTGCGCGCCACATCGATTACCGACAAGCCGTCTCTTCCTGATGTCAAAGACTGGTTCGATGCCCATCAGCGCCATGAGGACCAACCCCAGCGGATAAGCCGCCTGCGCTCGGCCATGGAAGCCGTCAAGACCGAGTTCCATGATGTGACGGACAGTACGTGGCCCGAGGTCTTGCTGCGTGTCGCCGAGGCCAAGGGCATACGCAACCTGCTGACTGGCACCAACACCCCCCACGGTGCGGTGCTCGAAGCGCGTGATCTCGGCAACCTGCAACTGGTGCGCTACGAGCAACCCATCGAAGCCTGGCGCGATACGCTCTTTGACACCGTTGACGCATCCTTGACCTCGTCGCGCAGCGCCATTGCCGAAATCGGCAGCATCATCCTCTGGCCTACGCCGTCAGAGCCGCGCCTGATGTCGCTGGTGCCCCATATCCACTTCGTGCTGCTGGATGTAGCGTCCATCCACTCGGATTTGCACTCTGCCATCACCACCGAGGGCTGGAAAGATGGCATGCCCACCAACGCACTCCTGATCGGAGGCCCATCCAAAACCGCCGACATCCAGCAAACATTGGCCTATGGTGCGCACGGGCCCAAGGAACTGGTCGTGTTGCTGCGCCACGCGCAAGGAGACGCAACATGAGCCGCGTTGTACCGATTCACCCGATGGACGACTTCAAGGAGCGCAGCCGCAGCGTCCTGAACAACCCGGGGCAACGCAAGAATTTTCGCGGAGCCATGGACTTTTTGCAGGCCAAGCACAAGAGCCAGTTCCCAGACCAGGACGAGCGCGAAGGCTTGCGCGACTTGGGTGCGGCCATTAGACGCTATAGCCTGGCGCACCTGCCGCGCCTGCTGGAGCAACTCGAAGCCAGGCTGACTGCCAATGGAGTGCAGGTGCATTGGGCGCAAACCCCGGAAGAAGCCAACGCCATTGCCCTGGATATTGCCAAGCGCAACCACGCCCGCCACATCATCAAGGGCAAATCCATGGTGAGTGAAGAAATCGAGTTCAACCACGCTATGGAGGCGGCGGGCATCGAAGCCTTTGAGTCCGACATGGGTGAATACATTGTGCAGCTGGCTGGCGAAAAGCCGTCGCACATCATCATGCCGGCCATTCACAAGACCAAGCAGGAGATTGCCCAGCTATTTGCCCAGGAAGTGCCGGGTGTTGCCTACACCGAAGACGTGGACGCACTGATCCAGATTGGTCGCCGGGTGTTGCGGCGTAAATTTGCCGACGCCGATATTGGTCTGTCCGGCGTGAATTTCGCCGTGGCGGAGACCGGGACCCTGTGCCTGGTGGAGAACGAAGGCAATGGCCGCATGTGCACCACCGTTCCGAAAGTGCACATTGCCATCACTGGCATCGAAAAGGTGGTCGAAAAGCTCGAACATGTGCCCCCGCTCTACAGCCTGCTGGCACGCTCGGCCACGGGCCAGGCAGTGACGACCTACTTCAATCTCATCAGCGGGCCACGCAAGCCCGGTGAGCTCGATGGCCCGGATGAAGTGCACCTCATCCTGCTCGACAACGGCCGCACCCAGGCCTACGCGGATGAACAACTGCGCGCCACACTGCAGTGCATACGCTGCGGCGCCTGCATGAACCACTGCCCGGTATACGCTCGCATTGGGGGTCATGCCTATGGAACAACCTACCCCGGCCCGATTGGCGCCATCATCTCCCCCCACATGCTCGGGCTGGAAAGCACCTACCCGCTGGCCTTTGCCTCCACCCTGTGCGGAGCATGCTCCGAAGTGTGTCCGGTAAAGATCCCTATCCCCGACATTCTGGTGCGTCTGCGCAACGAGGCCATGGCCCAACCCGAAAGCGAAGAAGCCACTTTGCGCGGCAGTGGCGCGGCGCGCACCGCTGGGGGCACTGCCATCTGGAGCGTCTGGTCACAGGTGTACAGCCGCCTGGGGCTGTACAAACTGGCATCGTGGTTCATGAGCCGTGGTCGCGCCATGTCGCCCACCGAGCAGGGTGCGTGGACGCGTAGCCGCACACCGCTTATTCCCGCGCCCAAGCGTCTGCGCGATCTGCTGCACGATAGAAAGCCCTGAGCCGATGTTTCACATCGTTTTGGTCGAGCCCGAAATACCACCCAACACAGGCAACGTGATCCGCCTGTCCGCCAACACCGGCTGCACGCTGCACTTGGTGGAACCGCTGGGCTTCAACTTTGACGACAAGCACATGCGTCGAGCAGGCCTGGACTACCATGAGTACGCCACGCTGCTTCGCCATGCCAGTTGGCAGGCTTTTCTGGACACTGCACAACCCGCCCCCGAGCGGCTCTTCACCCTCACCACCCGCGGCACGCGCAGCCCGTATGACGTTGCATTTCAACCCGGTGACTGGTTGGTATTCGGATCGGAAACCAAGGGGATTTCCGACACCGTGCGCAGCGCATTCACGCCCGCCCAATGCCTCAGGCTACCCATGCTTGAAGGACAGCGCAGTCTGAACCTGAGCAATGCAGTGGCCATCACCGTGTTTGAGGCTTGGCGGCAAAATGGGTTTCAGGGATAGTCCCGTCGGGCGCTAGAAGCCTGGGCGGCAGAGCGCTCTGCTCCGTGTCCCCCGCCCGCTTTGCGGGCTCCTCCTTGACCTGCGCAGAACGCTCTGCCGCCCAGGCTTCACGGGTAATGTCTGGCAATCGACTCGGCACTACAAACTGGCTTGGGCGCACCTTCGCGCTCCACCGTCACTTCCCAGGTCATCTGCTTACCGTTGTTGTCAATCGGGTCACACGCCAGCAACTTCATGTGCGCACGCAGGCGACTGCCTACCGGCACCGGCGCGATGAAGCGTACCTTGTTGAGGCCGTAATTCACTCCCATGCGCGTCTCCACAATTCTCAAAGCCGACTCAAAAAACTTCGGCAGCATGGAGAGCGTGAGAAACCCGTGTGCAATCGGGGTGCCAAAGGGGCCTGACTTGGCACGTTCTTCGTCCACATGGATCCACTGGTGGTCGCCCGTGGCTTGGGCAAACAGATTGATCTGTTCCTGCGTGACGGTGATCCAGTCGCTGATGGCGAGTTCCTGGCCGACGAGGGGCACGAGTTCTGCAAGGGTTTCAAAGGTTTTCATCGCCTCAGTGTAAAAAAGTACACACCAAGGGTCTGTCAATCCAGCGACAAGGCAGCACCAACGTCAGGCCTGCAACCAGTGACACAGTGGCTGCCACTGCTCCAGATCCTTGGCGACCCGGCTCGGCGTCACGTCAAAAAGAGTCAACCCCCTTGCCGCCAGATGAATGTAGTTCTGCGTATCACGCAGGTAGCCGAGCATCGGCATGCCCAGCTGGTCGACAAATTCGTGCAGATGGTTTGCGGCCAGAGTGCGGGCATCGACACGCATTCCGACCAGGGCGATACGGGTCTTGCCGGAGTGCTTGTTATCGGCCAATTGGTCCAGAAATGCCCGTGTGGCAAAAATGTCGAACACGCTGGGTTGCAGGGGAATCACGATCTTGTCGGCCATCTTCATGACTTCCTTGAAGCGCCCCCCATGCAACCCTGCGGGCGTGTCGAGCACCACATGTGTCGTTCCCTTGGGAGGTCGCGCCATCTGGTCGCCACCCACATCCCAGGAGTGGATGGACCGTGCCGCCGCGGGTCGCAATCCCAGCCACAGCTTCGAGGACTGCTGACGGTCGATGTCGCCCAGCATCACGCTGTGCCCCAGACTGGCAAAAAAGCCTGCCACGTTGGTTGCCAGCGTTGATTTACCGACACCGCCTTTTGGATTGGCTACGACCACAATGGGCATCACAGTCTCCCGATGCTGGAAATTGCTCTATGTTACCGCTGTGGCGCACACCCGTCCTGACTTGTTGACAGCCATACCGATCCCAGGATTGCGTCCATTGGCAACTCGTGCAGCAAGAATGAAATATGGCCCTGACGCCCACAGACAGTGCGCAGCAAGCTATCAAAACCGTAGCTACCGGAGATATCGCAGGAGCGCGAGGCTCAGCGTGGCGGCACCCCTGCTGGTGGCGGGGGCGGGGGCGGCGGGGGAGGATAGTTGCCTGCGCCGGGTGGAGGTGGAGGAGGTGGCGGATAGTAGCCCGCGCCGACCGGAGGAGGAGGAGGAGGCATCGCGGATGGTCGATAGACAACCCCCGGCAGCCGGTTCCCCTTAGCCACCATGCAGCGCGCATAAATCCGATCAAACAGACGCTGCGCCGACTGGTCGATCGCGGTGCTGCGGTTCAAGCCAGCGGCGGTGCCCATGATCAGACCGGCAATGGCGCCGCTTTCGGTACGGTCGTGGTGTCTGCCACTGACTGCATTGCCCACTGCGGCTCCAATGAGGGTGCCCACCAACGCTGAACCTACGACCGACTCGGCTGGCGAGTCGGCATCCATGGCATCAGCCGCCATGGCCCGACACTGATCATCCTCCGCGGCGAACAGGTCGGGCGGTTTCCCCGGTGAGGGATATGCCGCAATGCGTGGTTCCTGAGGCACAGCGGCACACCCGGTCAACCCCAGCAGACATCCGACGACGGCCACGCTGAAACACTGGAAAGAGGCGCGCTTCATTGGGGTGGACTCGCCGGTACGGCCGGAACGGTTTTCCATCCGCCAGGGCACGCCGGCACATAGGGGTAATAGCCCGCGGACGCTTCACAGTAATACCAGACCTGTGGCGGTGCCTCCTGGACCACGACTGGGGGTGCGGGAGCCATAACCACCGGCGGTGCGGTTTGAACGATCACTGTGGAAGGCAAATACGGATCCGGATAGGGATAAATCGGCCGCGGATAAAAATACCACGCACCACCCGCGACCCACCACCACCCCAGGCGCCCGGCGTGGCTGGTGTGGCGCCAGCTGCCTGAGCGCCACCGGTTGAAATCGTGTGCCTCAAAGTGCCGGATATCACCGCCCCATCCACGGCCTGGCCCACGATGGTAATCCCGGTGCTGCGCAAAAACGCCCTGGGGGGCAGCACTGAGCAACGCAGCGAGTGCACATGACCAAGCCAGCAAATACTTCATAACAAGCGACCTCTCGAACAGAAAAGAACAGGTGCGAAGGCCCCGTCACTGCTTAACGCCAGGCACTGCGTTTTTGTTGACGCGCGATGCCGTAGCACCATTCATTTATAGCGCGTCAACACCGGTTGTAACGCCTGATCTGCCATCTTTACATTCAACCGGCCGACGACAACTTGGTAAGCTTGGGGCCATGCCCCAGACCGCGCTACGCCAACTCCTTGCCCACCGCCATTTCGTGCGGTTCTGGTGGGCACGCATGGCGGGCATCATGGGCAACCAGATGCTGATGGTGGCGCTGGCCTGGCACATGTACGACATTACGCTGAGCGCCTGGGACCTGGGTCTGGTCGGGCTGTTCCAGTTCATCCCTGCCTTGTTGCTCACCTTGCCAGCGGGTCATGTGGCGGACCGGTTGCACCGCGGACGCATTTTCGCGGCCTGCATGGCGTTGCAGGCTGTGGTGGCCGCGCTGCTGGCGGCTGCAACCCATGGAGGGTTCGCCACGCGCGAGATGATTTTTGTCCTGTCGGTGGCTTTGGGCATAGCCCGGGCTTTCCAGATGCCGGTGCAACAGGCGCTCACGCCGTTGCTGGTACCGCAAGATCTGCTGCAGCGTGCCATCGCACTGAGTTCCAGTGGATTGCAGGTGGCGGTCATCGGAGGTCCGGCATTGGGCGGCTTACTGTACGCAGCGGGACCGACCACGGTGTACGCCTGCTGCGCAGCTTTACTATTAGGCAGTTGCCTTTTGACCCTGACAGTACGCTATGACCACAAACCCTCGTTACAGGCAGCTACCTGGCGGACGGTTCTGGCTGGCGTGGAATACGTATGGCAACGGAAAATACTGCTGGGAGCAACCTCACTCGACCTGTTTGCGGTGCTGCTGGGTGGCGCCACCGCCCTGCTCCCCATCTATGCGCGTGACATCCTCGACACGGGTCCGATGGGACTGGGGCTGCTCAGAGCGGCTCCTGCGGCGGGCGCTCTGGTGATGTCGCTGGTGCTGCTGCGCTGGCCCATCGAGCGACGTGTGGGGCACAAACTGCTGGCATCGGTGGCGGTGTTTGGCCTGGCCACCATTGTTTTTGGCCTGTCCACCCATTTCGGGCTCTCGCTGCTGGCGCTGGCGCTTTCCGGTGCAGCCGACAACATCAGCGTTGTTATGCGCCTGACACTCATGCAGATGGAAACTCCCGATGAACTGCGCGGCAGGGTGTCGGCGGTGAATTCCATCTTCATTGGAGCTTCGAACCAGTTGGGGGAGTTTGAGTCCGGCGCTACGGCCGCCCTGTGGGGTCCGGTGGGATCGGTCGTGGTAGGCGGGTGCGGCACGATCATCATCGCCGCCAGCTGGCTCAAACTGTTTCCAAGTCTTGCCAATCGCGACCGCATCGGTGAAGCACCTACATTGCCGCCAACCCGTCCCACAAAAGCTTGACGCCGGTAAGAAACATGCCGGTGTAAAGAAAACGGTAGAACAGGACTTGGTCGATGCGGCGCGCCAGCCGTACGCCTAACCAAACACCCATCGGCGCCAATGGCAAGAGCACCAGTGAAGTTGCCATATTGCGCCCATCGAGCAGGCCGAGCCAGGCGTAGGGAATCCATTTGACAAGACAGTACCCAACACGATGCCCAATACGCCTAACGGCACCAGGAACGTCAGCAGGCGGCGGTCGAAGTCCTTGCGAAATGCCGCCATGCCCAGCGCATCCATCAACAGCAGCACCGGCATCAGGATGGCCGCCGCTTCCGGCACACTCACCACCAGCGCCATCATGGGTACGGCCAGCGACCCGAAACCCGCGCCAAACCCGCTTTTGCTCACACCCATCAGCAGCACCGCCGGCACGGCCACCAGGTAGAACGACGGGTCAGTGATCAGGGGCAGCGGCATGGTTGGGCATGAAAAAGGGCTCTAGCGCCCGTGGGACAAGCGTGACATGCTATCAAATTAGTATTGAATGGGACGCGTCGTGCCGTCCACAGGCGAGCGATCTTGGTAAAGGACGGTTTATCATCGCAGTATGAGTAGCAGTCCCGATGTCGCACAGATCCGATTCAACAACGCGATCGCCCTGTTTGATGAATTTGTGCGCGCCACGGTAAAGCACCCCGATGCGGCAACCTTGCGCGGGCTCGAAGGACGCTTCGCCCTGCGTGTGCAGGTGCAGCCGAGTTACTGGAGCCAGATCAAAAGCCGTTCACGCCAGATTGGCGAGCGCCTGGCGCGCCAGTTTGAACAGTTGTGCCACAAACCCTATGGCTGGATGGACCAGGACCACAACGGATCAGCACCGAGCACCACGACGGCTCCTGCTGCGACATCTGCAATGTCGGCGCAGACGGATAGTTCAACCCCGCAAGATGACGATGAGCGCTTCATTGTCGGGCTGGTTCTTACCTACTACCGACGCCACCCCCAGCGCGCACGCACACGGCTGCTGGACCTGCTGGGTGAAGTACTGACGCCAGGGACTGCCAACGCAAAGCCCACCATGGCGACTGCGCCGCGCGGCAACGCAGCACCCTTGACCGGTGCCGCATCCGGGAAAACCCCGGCTTCACCAGCACCACTGGCCAGCGATGGGCATGACCTGTGGCTGCGCAGCCAGGCGCGTGTTGCGCCGTTGAAACAGAAGAAATAGCGCGACAGAAATTTTTGTTATCTTGACTTGCTCAAGATAATGTTTACTTTATCATTGAGGCAAGCTCAAAAATTGGCACAGGCCTTATCTGAGTGACATCTCCCCTCCACCCCGCAGAACCCAACACTCCCGAAGTTGTTTCCGAACCGCCGAGGGCAAGGAGAAATTATCATGATAAAGAGTTTGACCTGGCGTCCACCCGCCGCTTCCTGGCAACTTGGCCGCCGACCCCGCCTCGTTGCAGCAACTTTGTTACGTGCAGCAAGCGCGGTTTTGGCCCGCCTGGCACGCCAGCTTGCACCGCGGTCAGGTAAGACCGACCCGCTGGCAGTCGCACTGGAGTTCTATGCCGAAGCAGGCGCTCCGGAAGGCGCGCTGTATGCCGATGGCAAACTGGTGGGCTATGTCTCGGGCGTCACACGCCTGTAAGACGACCAGTCATGCCCACAGTGGCCCAAACGGCCTCTGTGGGCGTGTTAATCTAACGCCATGTTCAATCCATCGCAAGCTGATGTCCGGCGGTTTTTTTGCAATAGTTATGCGAAAGGACGCTCTGGGCTTGCGTTGGAAGCTATTGAAATCATAGCGGTCCAATGGATGGATGAGCACCCCGAATACGCGAGCGACTTCGCTGACCTGGACGCGGCCCTGGCTACCATCGGCACACAACAAGAGGGTCGAAGCAACGCGTTCCTGCATCTGTCCATGCATCTATCCATCACAGAGCAGTGCAGCATCGACCAGCCACGCGGCATCCGGCAGGCAGTCGAGTTGCTGACCCACCGGCACAACTCCCTGCACCACGCCCATCACGACGCCATGGAGTGCCTGGGCAGAATGCTGCAAGACAGCCAGAGCAGCGGACGCGCACCCGACGGCGCGTCGTACGTGGCCTGTGTGCAGCGCCACGCCACGCGCGACTAGCATCTGGTATTCTTTTCTATCGCCTTCTCTGCGGGATTCCCTTATGTACCACCCCACCCATTCGACCCGGCCGTCGCTTCTTCGCAACCGCATCACCTCTGCCATAGTTCTCGCGCTGGGTTTGGGGTGGCTCAGCGGGTGTGGCGGTGGCGGCAGTGGAAGTGATAGCGGAAGTGCCAGCAGTGGCTCCGATGCGTACGGCCGTGCACCCGCCAGTTGCTCCACCGCTGACCAGCGTAGCTGGCTGCAAAGCTACATGAAGGACCGCTACTTCTGGTATGCCAACATGGGCACCGCAAATGCCGATGCGGCGGACATGAATGGATTTTTCCAGTCGTTGCTCTATCCGGTGGTGGATCGCTACAGTTACTCTGAAACCACAGCGCAGTTTCAACAGTTCTATGGCGAAGGCATTTTTATGGGCTATGGTTACTCGGTAACCTGGAGCGATGCCGCCAAGACCGTTCTGAAGGTTCGCATGGTGGAGCCGAAGAGCCCGGTGGGACTGGCGGGACTGAAACGCGGTGACACCGTCATTTCCATCGATGGCTATACGCCAGCACAAATCATTGCAGGAACGCCGGGTCGCGCCACGGCGGCGGGCCAACCCAGAACTCTGGTGGTGCGCAACGCCCAGGGCACGACCCGTACCCTGACCGTCAGCTCGGCCGAGTTTCCCTACGTTTCGGTGCCTGCAACGGCTGTCTTCACGCAGAACAATGGAACTTCCTCGGTCAAGGTAGGCTATTTTGCCTACCAGCAGTTCATCAACGCCAGCGCATCTGAACTAGGGGCCGCATTCAGGACTTTTGTCAAGGAAGATGTGAAAGAACTCATCGTTGATTTGCGCTACAACGGGGGTGGAAGCATTTCGGTTGCACGTGATCTTGCCAGCATGATCGGAGGGATCGAACTTGCGGGTCGCGTATTTACACACTTGCGCTACAACGCCAAGCACCCCGAGAACAACACCGTGTATGCGTTTTCCTCAAGTTCGTCCGAGTTGCCGGCCGCGCCATTAAATGGGTTGAACCGCGTCATCTTCATCACCGCAGAAGGAACCGCTTCGGCCAGCGAATTGGTCATCAACGGCTTGATTCCCCACAAAAATGTCATCCAGATTGGTGCCACGACATTTGGCAAGCCGTATGGATTTTTGCCTGTGGATGCCTGCGGCCTGACGTACAACGCTGTGAGCTTTGAAACCGTCAATGCATTGGGAATGGGACGCTACGACAGTGGCTTGGCACCCACCTGCGAAGTTCCCGATGACCTGGACCATCAACTGGGCGACCCAGCCGAGGCGCGCCTGGCAAGCGCGCTGCACTACATCAAGACCGGTTCATGCTCAGTTCCGGGGGCCAAGGCCTCGGTCCTGCGAGGCGTAACACCAGTGGGTGCACGCACGGTCAACCCCGCATTTGGCGAGGTGAACCCGCCGCAAATGCGCGCCGATTAGCGAATCCAGCTCTCAGGAACAGTCTTGAGTTCGCCCGGCAAACTGCCCACATAGTTGGCCAGTTCTTTGAGTTCGTCATTGCTGAACTGCTTGGCGACGCCCGCCATGATGGCATTGCCGCGACCAATCATTTCCTTATCGGTGGTCTTGTAGGCTTTCAAGGCCGCATAGAGGTAGTCGGGATACTGGCCGGCAATCTTGGGATATGACGGATCGATGGGTTTACTAAAACTGTCACCATGACAACTCACACACGCCCCTTTGGCCACTAATTCCATGGCTTTGGCAGAGCCAGTTGGGGCCTTGCCCGGGGCAACCTGGTTGAAGTTCACACCATTGGTACTGAAGTAGGCGGCAAGATCCGCCATATCCTGATCCGTCAATGCATCGGTAATACCCCGCATGGTGGGGTGCTTGCGCTCCCCCCGCTTGTAGGCGGCCAGAGCCGATGTTATGTACTTTGCGCTTTGCCCGGAGATCTTGGGCACTTTGTAGACTTCAGGAAAACTGGCATGAAAACCCACAATGCCGTGGCATCCAATACACATCGCAATTTTCTTTTGACCGGCCAATCCATCGCCCTTCACTTCCTGAGCATGGGCAACGCTCAGGGTCACCGAAGCGACAAGCAGGGTGGCAAGTGAGAGCAGCAGTTTTTTCATTTTGCGATGACAATCAAGCAGTGACTGGTAAAAATGGGTGGGCCATTATATCGATCACCTCTTCGCGCCATGGCGCCCTTTGATTACCCGTATTTACCCTCATAGAGCACTGCAATTTTCATGAAATTCCACGGCACCAAGAACTACGTTGCAACCCAGGACCTGATGCTGTCGGTCAATGCCAGCATCACCCTGCAAAGACCACTGTTGGTCAAGGGCGAGCCCGGCACCGGCAAGACCATGCTGGCCGAGGAAGTGGCTCAGGCCCTTGCGATGCCGCTGCTGCAGTGGCACATCAAATCCACCACCAAGGCACAACAAGGCCTGTACGAATACGATGCCGTGAGCCGTCTGCGTGACTCCCAGCTGTCGGACATTGATGGCGGCGAGCGCGTCAAGAACATCCACAACTACATTGTCAAGGGCGTGCTTTGGCAAGCCTTTACTGCCGACCGACCGGTTGCATTGCTCATTGATGAAATCGACAAGGCCGACATCGAGTTTCCCAACGATCTGCTGCGGGAGATCGACCGTATGGAGTTTTACTGCTACGAGACGCGTGAACTGGTCAAAGCCAAGCACCGCCCGTTGGTATTCATTACATCGAACAACGAAAAAGAACTGCCGGACGCCTTTTTGCGTCGCTGCTTCTTTCACTACATCAAGTTTCCTGATGCCCCCACCATGCAAAGCATCGTGGACGTGCACTTTCCCGGCCTGAAGAAAGAATTGCTCAGCGCCGCCATGAAGACGTTTTACGATGTGCGCAATCTGCCCGGCTTGAAGAAAAAACCTTCCACCAGTGAACTGCTGGACTGGCTCAAGCTCCTGCTCGCGGAGGATATTCCGGTGGAAGCGTTGCAGACCAAAGACGACAAGATGGCTGTTCCGCCGCTGGTGGGTGCGCTACTCAAGAACGAGCAGGATGTCACGCTGTTTGAAAAACTGATGTTCATGCAGCGCCACAACCGTTGAGACCCCGCAGACAATGAAAAACTCCCCCCTTCTGGAAGGAATATCGGATGCCGTAGGCTTCGTCGGCGGCGCACTGCTCGGCTTTTGGGGCGGGCAACTCACTGGGATGGACTTGTTTGCGCCTGGCTACGGTGCGGCCAGCATCGGTGCAATTCTCCTGGTAGGTTTGGGTGGCGGTGTCGGCCTGCAATTGGCGCGACGCTGGCGTGCCAGCCAGGCGGCTTCTTCTCGTGAAAAAGACTGAACATGGTCTTTGTGGAACCCGTTATTCTTTCTGCACGCGGTGTGCGGCTCGAGCCTCTGGCGCTTGGCCACGAAGCGGGGCTTCGAGCGGCCGCGGCCGATGGTGCACTGTGGAACATACGCGTCACCTCGGTGCCAGAGCCCGACAATACGGCGCGCTACATCACCGATGCGCTGGCCATGCGCGACGCCGGCAACAGGTTTGCATTTGCAGTAGTGCATGCCGAGTCGGGCAAGGTGCTGGGGTGCACCAGCTACCACGACATCGTGCCCGCGATCAAACGCGTGGAGATTGGCTGGACCTGGTATAGCAAATCGGCGCAGCGCAGCCATGTCAACACCACCTGCAAGTTGCTGTTGCTGACACACGCATTCGAGACTTTAGGCTGCTATGTCGTGGGCTGGCGAACCGACAACTTCAACTTTGCATCACAGGCTGCTATTGAGCGGCT
>JFJP01037286.1_pt1 | contig 33471 bp, 29 predicted proteins | sample 431651 | NCBI WGS metagenome assembly JFJP01 (sample SAMN02602958, study PRJNA72255) | Microbial mat metagenome, whole genome shotgun sequencing project. | biome: fresh water; feature: sink hole; material: water; isolation source: purple microbial (photo- and chemosynthetic) mats found in... | reverse complement strand
TAGAGATTGTATTAATTTGCAATGCAAACCAACCGATATATGAAATTGAAATTTCTGAGTACTTTTTTATTTGTAATGCTGATAGCCGGGCTGACGTTTGCCCATGCACAAACCTTTATAAATGAAGGGCATATACAAGGAAGTTGGTTCAAAAATCAGTCCCCGTACATAGTAAAGGGCAATATAACCATACCAGCGGAAGAAATATTGCAGATAGAAGCCGGTGTGGTGATTCAGTTCGATGGACCTTACAAACTCGAGGTACTTGGCCTGTTAGAAGCCATAGGCCTGCCCACAGATAGCATCATATTTACTGTAACCGACACCACCGGATTTTACGAAACCCGCGGTATGCAAGGCTCTTGGCGAGGTATAAGCATGATGCGAAAACCCGGACAGATGGATGGCGATACTTGCAGGCTGGTGTATTGCTTGTTTGAATACGCCGTGGCGCAAGACAATGTGGAACGTGAACACTCCCCCGAAGACGATGGGGGAGCCATTTACCTCGAAAATATAACTGCCATGCGCATTGAAAAATGCGAATTCCGCAACAACAAAGCCAGTGGCAATGGCGGTGCACTCATGATAAAAAACGGGGGTTATGGAGTATTTATCAACGATTGTATTTTCAAAAACAACAATGCTGGTTTTGGTGGTGCTATATATCTCAGCAACACACACCTCAAATCTTCAGGAAATGTATTTTTCAACAACGAAGCCCAATACATGGGCGGAGCCATAAATACCAACCAATGCCGACCTGTGCTGCAATTTTCAATTTTCGACTCAAATAAGGCGCCCAAAGGTGGAGCTTTGTACTTAGGCGAAGGTACCTACACAGATTTGGCTTATTCAATATTGAAAAAAAACTACGCCAGCCAAGCAGGAGGGGCTATATTTATCGATTTTCATGCTTCCGTTAAAATTACAGGCAATTATCTGAATCTGAACGAAGCCGGCCAATTTGGCGGAGCCATTCATATCGACGATTTTGCATATACTACTACCCTGCTCAATAATTCGATATACAAGAACCAAGCGGAATATGGAGGAGCGGTATCGGTGCGCAACTCAGATTTTACAGCCAACAACAACACCCTAGTATACAACCAGGCAAGCATAAGCGGCGGATGTGTGTATTTCACCACCCCTTTTATGGTTAAAATGGTAAACAACATCATATACGGAAACTGGGCCGAAAATGGCAACAATATACTTTTCGACACCAAACCAAGCAGCGCCCAGTTTGAGTACAATTGCTTCGAACTCGAAGAAACTGCCATGGCCGGTATTATTCTGGATGCCGAAATTCTGGTGTACGACAATAACTTATATGGTTTTCCGGGTTTCGTAAATGTACGTTCCAATAATTATGCCCTGCGCGAAGACTCGAGGTGTGTAGATGCCGGTGAACCTGAAATATACAAATTTGAAACTACGGTGCAGGATATAAAAACACTGCCCCGCATTTTCAACGAGCGTATAGACATAGGTGCGTTTGAGTACACCATCGAAGATTTGGACGAAGAATTCAATTTCTAAAAGTACAAATCCCTGACACCTGTTTTTATTTGTTCAAGCCTTTCTCTCAGTTTTTCCACATTCTGGGTTTTAGACAGTTCATCTACTTTCCTGTCAATAAACGCGTAGCCTTTGGCACGTGTAGCATCGTTGGCATAGTCTTCTATGTACTCGGCCATGGTGAGCAAGGCGTTGGGGCCACAGAATCGCTTGATGAAACCCGGCACGCTGAATTCCATGAAATGCTCTCCGGTGCGGCCATTGCGGTAGCAAGCAGTGCAAAACGAAGGCATATAATCGTTCTCTATCAGTTCGTCTATCACCTCAGCCAGCGAGCGGGTATCGCTTATCTCAAACTGCTCAAACTGCAAATCCTGGTTCGTAGCATTTTTCTCAGAGTATCCGCCCATTTGTATGTTGGTACCACCATCTATCTGCGAAACTCCATATTTGAGCACCTCGCGCCTAATGTGCGCCGGTTCGCGGGCGGTGAGTATCATGCCTGTGTATGGCACAGCCAACCTGAGTATGGCCACGAGTTTGGTGAAATCCTCGTCGGAAACCATATACTTATCGTCAATATTCATTTCCGAAGCGGCCTGAATACGAGGGAAAGAAATGGTATGAGGACCCACTTTGTAAGCAGCTTCAAAATGGTTTACGTGCCTTACCAGTGCAAGCACCTCGTAGCGCCAATCGTATAGCCCGAAAAGCACACCTATCCCCACATCGTCTATGCCTGCCTCTTGCGCACGGTCGAGCGAGGTGAGCCTGTTGTCGAAATCGCTTTTGTGACCCGCCGGGTGCACTTTTTTGTATGTTTCGGGGTGGTATGTTTCCTGAAAAATCTGATACGTTCCTATCCCCGATTCTTTTATGGTTCTGAAACCTTCAACGCTTTGCGGAGCAGCATTTATGTTCACCCGGCGTATCTCTCCGTTTTTGTGTTTCACGCTGTACACGGTGCGCACGGTATCGGCAATAAAATCGGGAGTATACTTGGGATGCTCACCATACACCAGTATAAGGCGTTTGTGCCCGTCATCTTCGAGGCTCATCACCTGGTCTATGATTTGGCTGTGCGAAAGCGTCACACGTTTCTGATTGGTATTGGTGACCCTAAAACCACAGTACTGGCAGTTGTTGGTGCACATATTGCCTATATAAAGAGGAGCAAAAAGTACTATGCGGTCGCCGTACACCCGCTCTTTGAGGGTGCGGGCGCCTTGTTTTATTTTTTCAACCAAATGTGGCTCCTGAGTCATCACCAATGCAGCTACCTCATTCAGGCTCAAGCGGTTTTTTGCAAGTGCTTTTTCTATGATGGTTTCTATTTTAGATTCGTCAGTTTCTGCACCATTCAAAAAATCCCATATTTCATTCGGGTCAATGAATGGCTTCATGGGCTCGTCTGCTATGCTGTATGTTTGTGTATTGTAAACCATATATTTTTTAATTTATTTTTTTTATTATGCTAAAAAAGGTGTGTTTTCGGGTTCTTGGTCGGTGAGCGGTTTCATCATGATGCTTTTCACTTGTATGCCCTGTATTTTCCCCAATTTACCGGTGAGGGCATTCAATTGGTCGGTAGTACCTTCGAGTATGATGGAAATAACGCTAATGCCCCTTTCTCGCAAGGGTAACCCCTGTCGGCCAATGATGATTTCGGAATGTAAAGATAGGATTTGATTGAGCTGTGCGGCTGCAAGCTGGTTGTAAACAAGTATGAGGGCAGATCCCATTCTCTTTTCCATAGGTGATATTTCCGTTGGATTAGAATTTTTTTATGTTCACTTGCGATTCAGAAAATACTTTACCGTAAGTTTGTACAAAGATACGCCGCAGCCACTTTGTAATTCATGACAACAATCATGCATTGTGAAATAAATAACACAACAAAATTTATTTCGTTTATTGCCATTAATCCCGTGCATTTCCATGCACGGCTACCGACGGTTCATCGCTATGCGATTGAATGGAACGTAAACGGGTGACTTGGAGTCACCCGTTTACTTGTTTCAAAGTGCTCCGTACAGTATAATGCACTGCTAAGGCTAAAAATATATGGGGTATTAATCTAATGGATTTATTATTTTCACGGTTTCCTCAATCCCCTCAAAATCTTTTAAATTTCGAGTTATTAAGTCCATTTGCTTTATTGCCGCGGTTGCAAAGACAATAGCATCGGGTAGCTTTATCTTTTTTTGCTTTCTTATTTCAATTACCTTATTTATAATATCGGCATCGAGATTAATAATTTCAATATCTTCAAAAAGCATTTCAATAAGCGCTTTTTCAGCTTCGCTTTCAAAATTGAATCCCAAAACTTCCATATAGGTAATTACCGATGCATAAAAGGCATCGTAATTGTCTTGTAATTTTTCAAAGTCTAATTTCCTTTGCGAAATATAAACCAATATATTGCTATCAATCAAAGCTTCTTTCCCACTCATCGCGTTGCTGTTTTTGCCATTCCACCGCATCTGTAATATTACGGAAGGGGTTTATTTCTTGTATTTTTTTAATGGTTGCCAAAAGCCGTTGTTTACGCTCGGTACGTTCTTTTTGCTCGGCATCTTCGTCAATAAGTACAATAATACGACTGTGCTTAACATTCATTTGCCTGTACTTAAGCGGCAAAACTATTGTTCCGTTGTATATGGCTGCATTAAATTCTATTGCTTGCATAGCACGTTGTTTTTTACAAATTTACGAAAAAATTTTAAAAATTATTATCGGTCGGGCATTTTTCACAGGCCATGTCTGCTGATTAGAAAGTAATCGGGTGACTTGGAGTCACCCGATTACTTGTTATCACTTGGAGTCACCCGATTGCTTGTTTCAAATTCTATTACGCTTTGTCTACTTTTTCCAAAACAAATATCACAACAAAAAAAATCAAAAAAACGTGTAATAGCCAAAAAGTTATTAATTTGGTTGCTCATTTTGAAAAATAGGCATGCCTCAGTATATAAGCTACATCTTAGAAAATCTACCCTTTCTTACTATTCCCATTGTAAGTGCTGTAGTGGGGTGGATAACCAATGTCATAGCCCTGAAAATGACTTTTTATCCGATCAACTTTGTAGGTATACCACCTTATTTTGGCTGGCAAGGCATAATACCGTCCAAAGCTGTAAAAATGGCTGATATTTCGGTAGACCTCATGACTACCAAACTCATAAGCGTGCGCGAAGTATTTTTGAGAATAAACCCCGAGGAAAGTGCCAAGGCTATGGAAGATTCGCTGAAAGAGGTGGCACGTAAACTCACCGACGAAATCATGCAAATGGAAGCGGCACTGATTTGGGATTCGATGAATGAAAAACAAAAGGAAAAAATATACCAGCGCGTAGAACGGCAGTTGCCTCTGGCGGTAAGCCATATGATGCAGGATATGAAAGACCAGATAAGCGATTTGCTGGATCTCAAAAAATTGGTTACCGATGTTTTGCTCCAAGACAAAGAGCTTATAAACCAAATATTTCTGAAAGTTGGAAAAAATGAATTTCGGTTTATCGAAGTATCAGGGTTTTACTTTGGCTTGTTGTTCGGTTTGGTGCAAATGGGGGTGTTTTACTTTTACGACCCTTGGTGGATGTTGCCTACTTTCGGTCTTATAGTGGGATATGCTACCAACTGGCTTGCACTGAAGCTTATTTTCTTCCCCATAAAACCAGTGAAAATATTCAGGAATTATGAATTTCAGGGAATGTTCATCAAACGTCAGTTTGATGTGGCGGCTGAATACGCAAAAATTATTCACAACAATATACTTACAACCGAACGCATATTCGATTATATACTGCGTGGACCTAACCCTCAGCGCTTTCATAAAATAGTAAAAAAATATACCGATGCATCTATTGACAACATGAAGCCCGAAAACAGCGAGTGGATGAATCTATTTATTGAGTCGAAGCTCAGGGTTATAAAAAACATCGTTTTTTTCAGATTCAAAGAAGAATTTCCTTTGGTCATTCGTAGCTTTTTCTGGTATGCAGACTCGGTAGTGCAAATGGAGAAAACCCTACGAGACAAAATGTCGGCTCTAAGTGAACATGAGTTTGTAGAATTTCTTAGACCAGTATTTAAAGAAGACGAAATGAAACTAATCATTGTAGGTGCAGTACTTGGTTTCATTGCAGGCCTTGCACAATGGTATTTCTTCTTCTGATCCTTTTTTTGAAAAAATTAATCATAATTAAAGCCAATTATACATTTATGAAAAAGTCATTCTATATTTTATCTATTGTTCTTATGGTTGTAACACTTATAGGGGCATGCATAGCACAAAAAACGGAAAGCAACAATACAGTTGCCGGAAAATATGCCGCAACTCTGGTAAGTTACAATGTAGAAAACCTGTTCGATACCATCAACGATCCAACTATCAACGATGAGGAATTTACCCCGGATGGGAATCTGAAATGGAATGCCACACGTTACGATAAAAAACTGAACGACTTGGCAAAAGTGATAACTGCAATCAATAAAAACGACCTCCCCGCCATAGTAACGCTCATGGAAATTGAAAATATGACGGTACTGCAAGACCTTGCGAATACTGCAGCCATGAAACCCGGAAATTATGGCATTGTACACTACGATAGCCCTGACGGTAGAGGCATAGACGTTGCACTTATGTACAGAGCGGATATTATAAAAGTATTGTACAGTCAGAAGTTACCCATTAAGTACCCGTTCGAAGAAGACAAAGCAACCAGAGATATACTTTATGTAAAATGTCTGGTTGGACAAAAGGACACTGTTCACTTTTATGTAAACCATTGGAATTCAAGGCGTGAAGGGAATGAAACAACAGCGCCAAGGCGTATTTATGCAGCAACGTTGTTGCGTGTTCAAGTAGATTCCATACTCAAAATCAACATGGATGCAAAAATTGTTATTACCGGCGATTTCAACGACACTCCTACCGATGTAAGTCTCGACCAAACCCTTCGTGCAAAACTTAGTCCCACCGACAAAACCGATTTACATAATACACTATATCAGAAAGCGGTAAACAAAGAAGGTTCCTACAATTTCAAGGGAGACTGGAATATGCTGGACAATATCATTGTTTCCAACGGATTACTTAATGCCCGGAAAGGATGGAAAGCAGAATTAAACAGCGGACAAATTTTCAGCGAGAAATGGATAATGTACGAAAATCCCAAAGCAGGCACATCGGTACCCAATAAAACGTATGGCGGAAAATCTTATTTTGGAGGCTACAGCGACCATCTACCAGTATATATTTTGTTTTCACAAAACTAGTTTCACTTCATCGTTTGAGTTATGAAATTCAAAATTGTATCCCCATTTCAGCCTACTGGCGACCAACCCGAAGCCATAAACCAGCTTTCTGAAGGATTGGATACGAATATAAAATTTCAGATTCTGCAAGGTGTTACAGGCTCGGGCAAAACTTTCAGTATAGCCAATGTGATAGAACGTGTGCAAAGGCCTGTATTGGTGCTGAGTCACAACAAAACCCTTGCAGCCCAACTATATGGCGAGTTCAAGCAATTTTTCCCATACAACAAGGTAGAATATTTTGTTTCATACTACGACTATTATCAGCCCGAAGCCTACCTTCCGGTTACTGATACTTTTATCGAAAAAGACCTTTCGATAAATGAGGAAATTGAAAAATTACGTCTCAGCACTACCTCATCGTTGCTTTCGGGCAGGCGCGATGTGATTGTGGTTTCATCGGTTTCATGCCTTTATGGTATAGGCAACCCCGAGGATTTTTATGCCAACGTAATACACCTTACCATCAACCAGAAAATAAGCCGCAACAAGATTCTGCACAGCCTTGTAGACAGCCTCTACTCACGAAGCGAAGTAGAATTTAATCGCGGAAATTTCAGGGTAAAAGGCGATACCATTGATGTTTTTGTGGCTTATGGCGACTATGCCTATCGCATCATCATGTTTGGCGACGAGGTGGAAGAACTATACAGCTTCGACCCCGCCAATGGAAAAACCATTGAAAAGTTGGAGTATGCGACCATTTTTCCCGCCAATATATTCATGACTACCAAAGAAAGGCTGTCCAAAGCCATGAACCAGATACAGGACGATATGGTGAAACAGGCTGCTTTTTTCAGGAAAAACGGAAAAGCATCTGAAGCCCGCCGAATTGAAGAACGTGTAAGTGCCGACATTGAAATGCTGCGCGAGCTGGGCTATTGCCCGGGCGTTGAAAACTACTCTAGGTATTTTGATGGCCGTGTGGCAGGTTCACGCCCGTTCTGCTTGCTCGATTATTTCCCCAAAGACTATCTAACCATCATAGACGAGAGCCATGTAACCATACCGCAAATACACGCCATGTATGGCGGCGACCACAAACGCAAGCAAGTACTCGTGGAATACGGTTTCAGACTGCCTGCTGCGCTCGACAACCGTCCGCTCAAGTTTGAAGAATTTGAAGAACTCACCAACCAGACTGTATACATGAGCGCCACACCTGCAGACTATGAGCTAGCCAGATGCGAAGGGGTAATTGTGGAGCAAATCATTCGCCCTACCGGCCTGCTCGACCCTATTATTGATGTACGCCCCAGCCTGAACCAAATGGACGATTTACTCAGCGAAATAAATAAGCGCATAGACGTAAATGAGCGTATACTTGTAACTACACTCACAAAAAAAATGGCCGAAGAACTGAGCAAATTCCTACTGCGGTTCAATATAAAATGCCGATACATACACTCTGATGTGGATACTATGGAAAGGGTGGAAATAATGGATCAACTCAGAAAAGGACTCATAGACGTGCTGGTGGGCGTAAACCTGCTTCGCGAAGGACTTGACTTACCGGAGGTTTCGCTTGTAGCCATATTGGATGCAGACAAAGAAGGTTTTTTGCGAAATGTGAAAGCCCTCACCCAAACTGCGGGGCGTGCTGCTCGTAACTTAAACGGATTGGTTATCATGTATGCCGATACCATAACCCCTTCTATGAAAAAAACCATGGACGAAACCCTTTACCGGCGCACCAAGCAAATGGCATACAACGAAAAGCACGGGTTGAAACCTACAGCCATCGTAAAATCGCACAAAACGGTGATGGGCAACGAATCTTCGACCCAAAAACCAGCAGAATACGGAAAAGATACTCAATTGGTGATTGCAGCAGAACCTGTGGTAAAATATATGTCGAAAGAAGCTTTGCAAAAGGCAATCGAAAATGTAAAAATATTGATGAAAAAAGAGGCGAAAGAGCAAAATTTCATGGAAGCAGCACGTCTGAGAGACGAAATGTTTGCCTTGGAAGCCATTTATAAGCAGCGCTTTGCCTGATACAAACGTTTACAACAAAATTTTTATAAAAGTGTATCAACAATTCAATTAATTTTTACTTTTGTATCGAATCTTAAACCAGAAATGAAGTTATGAAAAAGTTAGTTTATTTAATCTTGGGTCTTGGCATGTTTTTCGTTGTTGCATGTGGTAACAGCGCTTCTACTGAAGGTACTGCAACTGATACAGTAAAAACTGAGACTACTACAACTACTGAAACTACTACAACTACAACTGCTGATACAACAGTTAAAGTTCAGTAATTTTAGTACTGCCAAAAAAAAAGACTACCTTGCTTGTATAAGCAAGGTTTTTTTATGCCCATTTTTATTGATCCCATATCTTTATAAGCAATTGATATTAAACCACATTATTACGTTTTGTTATTAATTTCTTATTGTTCAAAAATGGGTAATGTTTATATTCAACACCTTCGGTGTTGTTATCGGAATTTCAAAAAATAGCCCCGCACTACGTACGGGGCTATTCATATTTTATCCCTACGGGATATTTACAGCCAATCAGTTAAAGTCAGAAATAACTAACCACATATGGTGTAAGTGGCTATTCATATTTTATCTCTAAGGGATAATTGCAATCAATCTTCGAGACGCATATTTTCGGGTTAACTTTAGCATTGCGATAATAAAACATGTTAAACAATTACATATACTCAATCCGTAACAAGAATAAAGCATAATTATGCAATATAAACGCAGACCTTATTCAGTTCTTCTGCCACGGTCGTTGTCGCGCACCAATACAGCAAATATAAACAATATGACCACTGCGCCCACAAATACTATAAACAATGAACGCAGAAGACGCGACATAAGGTGTTCCAGATTTATAATTTCCCAAACTGACAAAATGCCGATGGAAATGAGTACAAGCACCAAGCCTACCAATACAAAGGCTACCATTTTCCTGAATGTTGATTCCATAATATACATGTTAGTAATTAACGTTTATGAATTTAATCAAATCATAAATTGAGTGAAACCCCTCCGGGGTGTTTCTATTAACGGAAAAAATTTTCCATAGGTATGTCTCATTTTCAGAAAAGTATTCAATATCCGCATCTTGTTGACTAAGGGCTTTGGAAGCGCTGTACCCATTTCTCAAGAGCGCTTTTGAAAGCCAATCGAAAGCATTTGCAGTACTCCATATTTTGAAAGTATGCTTTCCGGTATCCAAATACTCAAACTGGCCGGTAATGAGATTGTAGTTCGATTTAAGATTGTGGTACAAGCTTTTGAAGCGGTTGTGCAACATCATATCTTCGGGAGCTGCTTCCGATGCACCTTCCTCGGCCAAAAACCAGATTTTATCTGCATGGCAAAGCGCAATTTGCAAATCGTGGGTTGAAAAGACAATGGTTTTATTTTTGGTTTTGCACAAATGATGGAGCAAATCTACAAGAATAATTTTGTTGCCAATATCCAGATATGCAGTAGGTTCGTCCATGAGTATGAGAGGGGTGTTCTGAGCCAGGGCACGTGCTATGGCAACCCGCTGGCGCTCCCCATCGCTGAGCTCATCCATGTATCTGTGCTGAAAGTGAATCAGGTCGGTAAGTAAGAGTGCTTCCTTTATGATGCTCTCATCGTGTTTGCTTAGTCTTCCAGTCCATTTCATAAAAGGAGTACGCCCTAAAGCCACAAAATCGTACACACGTTGGTGTACGTTATATTGTATTTTGGAAGATACAAAACTGACCGTAGCGGACAACTCATGTGATTGAAACTTGTGTAAAGGTCTGGTATTAATGAAAATTTTACCACTGACAGGTTTTAGAAAATTGATGCAGGTTTTAAGCAAAGTACTTTTTCCAATTCCGTTGGGACCTATGAGGGCAATTAGCTCTGATTCTGAACCACACAAGTTAATTCTCTCAAAAATTGGCGTTTGAGAATCAATACCAATGGTCAGATTATCTAGCAGAATACTGGGTGTATTATCAGAAGGCTTCGTAATGCTCATCGTTTGCTTCGTCCAGTATAATATCTACTCCTTTGCCTTGGGTTTGTTTTTTGCCGCTAGGGGTTGTTTCTGAATTTTTATTTTTAATATCCATTTTTTCTTCGGGCATATGATCAAAAGTGCCTCCAGCTTGTATTTCGCCCCGATCGATCGATCTGAGTTTTTCCATTATTTCTTGAAGCTGCTTACTAAGCATGATTTTAGTACTATGTTCGCCTTCATCAATGGCAAAAAATGAAATTCCCTTCTCAAGCAATATGGCTTGTTCTTTCATTTCTTGAGACGAGGTGCTCATTTCTTCCGCCGCCGATGCATTTTGCTGAATCACGTCGGTTAGCTGCATCACTGCCCTGTTTACTTGCGATGCACCGGCGTTTTGTTCCTGGCTGGCCTGTGCAATATCCTGCATCATTTCGCTCGATTTTACAATCTCGGGAACTATCTGTGTAAGTAGTTTTCCACTTCTGTCTGCCACTTGCAGATTTCTGCCGGATAGTGCACCTATTTCTTGTGCCGCCTCCTGGCTACGCTCGGCCAATTTGCGTATCTCGGCTGCCACTACAGCAAAGCCTTTGCCTTGCTCACCGGCTCTGGATGCCTCTATGGCTGCATTGATGGCCAGCAGATCTGTTCGATGCGCTATCTCATCAATGATTCCAATTTTCTCAGCTATTTCGCGCATTGCCATAACTGTATTTTCAACAGATTTATTCACAATGTTTATGTTTTCGGCTATTTTCTTAGCATTGCTGCTTGTATTGTTGGCTGTTTCAGTATTTTGGTGAATGATGGATAGCATTTGCTCCATGCTCGAAGAAACCTCCTCGGCACTAGAAGCCTGCTCGTTTGCTCCTTGCGCTACCCGTTCAGAGCTCGATGAAATTTGCAAAGTCCCGTTGGTTATGTTTTCAATGCCTTCTTTTACGGTCAGTATTACATCTTTCAATTTATGATTGTATTCGCGAAGCGATTCGGCAATTTTACCAATTTCATCTTGGCTTTTTATAGTAGAATCTACGTGTATGATACCTTTTGACATCTGCAGAATATACTTCTGGAGGTTGTCTATAGGTTTTGTTATGGATCTTTTGGCGATAAAACTAATAATTAAATACATCGCCAATAGAAATATTACAGAAAATATAAGCATATAAACCAGCAATGTGTATGCAGTATTCAGTACCTCTATTTTAGAACTGGTATTAACTACATACAGATCCGATTCCATATTATTAGTTGATTTGGGAATAATTGACACAACATAATATTTTCGGGTACCATTGTACACTTCAGAGAAAAAAGAATTGTCTGAAAATATTTTATCGGGAATGGCACCTTGGTTGAGCATAACTATATTTTCACCTAGCAACGCATTATCGGGATGTGCAATGATTTGCTTTTTTTCATTCACAATAAAAGTGTAATTTGTATCAGACGCATGATCAACTTTTAGTATTTGCTCGTAATAGTATGCAGCGTTAACAAATAATACTATTGCACCTATTACCTGATTCTCTTCTGAAAATACAGGTGCGGAAACGGCAAAAGTCTCTTTTCCATCATCATTAGTATACACATCACTTATAAAACTTACTATACCATTAAAAGCAAACTTAGTGAAATTTTTATCCATGAAATCGGCACCAATGGTTCGACCTTTTAATCCATCGGCCAATACACCGCCGTTGTTTACAGATTTTGGAGTTTCATTAACATTTATTACAACACCATCACTTAGCTCTATTTTTATAAGTAGAGCTATATTTACAATGTAAGGATTATTAGAAACAAACGAATCCAATGTTTCACTTAATAGTGCATGTTGAAGAGAATCGTTCGGATTGAGGCAAATTTCCTTTACCCTGCTTCTATTTGAAAAATCGATGACAGTTTGAATAAGTTGCTCGTGAAATATTCTAATGCTTATGCTTGTCTTCTCATTTAAACGTTCTGAATTTACTTGGAAAGAATGTATAAGTGTACGCCTTTCGAGACTGTAAACAATAACTGTAAAAATTAAAATTCCTATAAATACTGTAGGAAGTACGAATACTAAAAATTTATTAGTGAGGCTTTTATTATAAAAGACCTTCGCTTTGCTTAGATACTGCTTCATACTGCAAATAAAATTTTGTTGAATTTAAACCAATATTTCCAATTCTGCAATATAAGTATAAAACAAAAGCGCCGTTGAGGCGCTTTTGCAACATGAATAAGATGTATATTATGCTCCTTAGTTTATTTGAACTGCATTTTCAGGAGAAGTAAGACTTGTAGAAGGTTTTAACCCTTTGGTTTTCAAATTGGCAACATGCACCTGATATTTCAATTGACCATCTTCAGCAAAGAAGTTGATACAAGCACCAGGATCAGTAAGACCTTTTTTCTCTGAGATAACCAGGGTTCCGTTGTCTTTTGTTTTTTTGAGTACTTCAGGAAGAAGCGCGTTTTGGCTGGAAGGTATGTATAGAATGTGGGTTCTGGTAATATCACCTACTGAGGCTATTCTGCGTACTTCGATGGTCTGAATACCCACTTTTTTAGATTGAGCTATATTGTTTAGCTCATCAAAAACAGCAGATTCGCCCAGCACTGTAATTATAAAATTCCCCTGAAGATAATCGTCGGGCCAGCCAGTTACCCTTGTAAAATTATAAATCATCAGCGCCTTGAACTTATCGTCCTGAGCTTGTGCCACATTATTTGTAATCATTACAATAAAAAGTGAAGCAATCCAAAATATATTTTTCATATTATCAGCATATTATAATCTATAACTCAAATGTAAGGTTAGATAGCAATTGTGAAGCAAATGTATTTAAATTAAATTATATGTATATGAATTTAATTATAATTTTCTTTACAATAATCATGCCACCAGACTAATATTTTCATCTTTTTCTACATCAAATAAACTTTTATCAGATTATTTGAATTTGGAAATATAAATTTCAACTCGTCTGTTGAAACTCTCTTCAATTTCATCTAAAGGAAACTGATAAATCATTTTTTCGCAACCACGACTCACTATTTCTATCCTTTCTGCGCTAATGCCTCTCGACACAAAATAGCTTTTTACCGCCCGAGCCCTGTCTTCGCTAAGCTGATAATCTACCTCGGTACTGGGATAAAAACCGTTTGAATGGCCTTCAACTATGATTTCAATTGATGGATTTTTATAAAGCAGTTGGTATACTTTCTCTAGTATTGCGTATGAACCGGGTTCAACCATAGAGTTTGGAGAATTGGCAGAGAAAAAAACGTTTAGCGGATATTTTGCATCTTTTTTCAATTTATCCATAGTGAATTTCAAGTATGGCAAACCGGCTTTTATGTCTTTTGCAGGTACCAGCGAGTCTGAAAGAAAATACTTATCAGAATAGGCTTGTATCTGAAATTTTGGAAAAGTATAGGCCTCGATTGTAAAACTAAGATCGAGTAGAAATTCACCTTTTTTATCGGTAATTGTTTGGCCAATAATTTCGCCTGTGCGTGTATTGGTGCATACTATTTCTACATCTTTCATCTCCTTCTGGGTTTCGCGGTCTACAGCAGTGCCTTTTACCTGATAAGTTTCGAGGTACTTAAAGACCATAGTGTGTCCTTTTCGTTCCTCATAAAGGTTCGAAACTTTTATGTAATATATTTCACCTTCTTTAACATCCAGTGCTTTGGCGTAGGTAAGATCGTTGCCCATAGCTGAGAGTCCTGTACGTCCTTGCGATGCTAAATCGGTACGGGCATAATTGAATCTAACGGGCTGAATTTTGCTGCCTGCATTTGAACAAAAGTTTCTGCCTTCTTCTTGGAATACCATAAAGTCATAATTATCGAGGGTATCCATGGGTATAATTTCGAAGGTAAGTTTCCCACTTTTTACAGCCTTGAACGAGTACCACACTACATATTCGGCCCGTCCAAAAACAAGTTCTTTGGCTGCACCAGGGGCAGATGTAGGTCCAAAAACTGTTTTTCCGGTAAGGTCAAGTGCGTTTTCGCATGATGTATAGGTACTGATGTTTACAGTATCTTTTTGTGCAAAAGCCTGTGCTGTAAAAGCAAGCAAGAAAGTGAATGCAACCAGGTTTTTCATATTTCAATGTTTATTAATTACTTCTATATAATTTGTCATAGATAGTATTTTGTGTAAAGATATAAAATTTCTGAAGTATAGTAATGTTTTTTGCGGCTGTATTTGTACCATAGAAATAGCTTAAGCAAAAAGCATGCTAATATCTTCCTGCGATAACTGCCCGGTGAGGGTTTCAGTATTTATAAGTGCATTGGCCAGCTGTCTTTTGCGGGCTTGCAACGATTGTATTTTCTCTTCTACCGAATTGCTGGTGATAAACCGATATACAAATACATTGCGGGTTTGACCTATGCGGTGCGCTCTGCTGAGAGCCTGCTCCTCAGCTGCCGGATTCCACCACGGATCGAGCAGCAATACATAATCTGCCTGAGTAAGGTTTAATCCTACGCCTCCGGCTTTGAGTGAGATGAAGAATATGCGCACACCGGGGTTATTCTGAAATGCATCTATGCTTTCCTGCCTTTGCTGGCGGGTCATTTGCCCGGTTATGGTCACGAAACTATGATTTTGCTCCCGGCAGTATTCCTCATATATCTCAAGGTGCTTCACAAAACTCGAAAAAACGAGTACTTTGTGATTTTCAGCCACAATACTCTCTATGGTACGCACCACTTCTTCAAATTTCCCCGAATCGCTTTCAGAAGTTTTATCCATAAGGCGAGGGTGATTGGCAAGTTGGCGTAATATGGTAAGTGCTTTGAATATATACATAGACGAACGCTTATAACCATATTGTTCTATTTGTTCAAAAACATAATTCCTCACTTTCGATTTTTCCTCCTCATACAGTTTTTCCTGCTCTTCAGTCATACTGCAGATGATTACCTGCTCACTAAGTGGGGGCAAGTCGGTTGCAACTTCTTCCTTAGTTCGCCTGAGTATGAATGGCGAAATAAGATTTTTAAGTCTTTGGCGTTGTTTCTCGTCAGATTTTTTTTCGATAGGTACAATATAATGTTCGCGAAATGATGTATACGAACCAAGCAAACCGGGGTTCAGAAAATTCATTTGCGCCCATAGGTCAAGCAATGTATTTTCTATGGGTGTTCCGGTAAGCACCACCCTGTAAAGGCTATTCATACTTATCACCGATTTGTAAAGTTTAGAGTCAGGATTTTTTATGTACTGACTTTCGTCAAGGATAATATGCCTGAATAGAAATTTTTCGAGCAAGTGAGCATCGTTGCGAAGCACACCGTACGAAGTGAGTATCACATTGGTGTAAGGAAAGGCGGTTTGTATGCGTTGCCGGTCGTTGCCGGTATAGGTAACAATATTAAGATGGGGTACAAACTTTTTTATTTCTTTATACCAATTGATTATAAGCGAGGTGGGTGTAACAATGAGCGCTGCCGGAATGGATTTCAAATCCTGTTTTTTGGGCATTTCCATATTTTCAACATTCACCAGTTCGAGCAATGCAAGGGTTTGCAGGGTTTTGCCAAGTCCCATATCATCGGCAATGCATGCCCCAAGGTGAGATTTATAATGCTTGTAAAGCCAACTTACACCACTTTCCTGATAGTTGCGCAATTGCGCTTTTACCTTTTCCGGTATTTTTACAAGTACATCCGATTCGTTCTGAAGGGCTATTACGTTCTCTTTGTAATCTGTGGTTTCGTCTTCAATTTCGGGTAAAAGCATAAAATGATGCTTATCGAGCTTGAGCCAACCCATGATGAATTTACCATGAGTAATGAGCTCAGTGTATTTTGCAAACCACTCGTCGGGGATAATGGCTATGGTGCCATCAGGCAAGTGAAATTCCCTTTTTCCGGCCAGAATATAATCTTTGAGTTGTGCAAAAAGTACAGTAAACTCGCCAAAGTGCGCCACTGCATTTATATCGAACCAATCAATTTGTTGTTTTACATCAAATTTTATATCCAGATTGCCTGTAAAATATTTCTGAGTAGTGTTCTGTTTTATTTCTACTCCCATTTCAGCCAGACGCTCAGCATGTTTATTCAGCCAATTGATAGTATTGTAAAATGCTTCATTGGGGATAAATACTTCGGAATCTTTAAGTTGTAGTTGCCCAAAAGCGTTTAATTTGAGGCCAAGTTCAAAAATCTGAGCCATTATTTCCTCTTCCCATTTTGGCCGCCGCGAAAGCCTGATGAAACGGTAATTATCGTCGGCATCTTTCTGAAACGCTACTTGTATCTGGTTGGAATCGTTGAGGGCAAAAACCTCGGTGCCGTATACAAAATTGGCCTGAAAGACAGGCATGGTATTCATGCTGTTTTCCAGAATGAGCTGCAGGTGCTGCGGGGGGCGCTCAAATACTATATCGAAGTTGCGGTTACGAACCCTGTATTTTTTTATGGCGTTTTTTACGAAAGTATCGTAATACCTTTCTTCGGCCGATTTTGGAATAAGAATGGCTTTTTGTTTGAAAAATGGCAAAAGTTTTTTGCCGTCAATATCCCTGAAGGTATATAAATCGTTGTCGAGCACCAGTATGCATGGCTCATTGGCCAGTATAATGCCCTGTTTTCCGGTGAGGGTGATGTTGCGGTCTTTGTGCAGGATGCTTATGTGATACCTTGTAGCATCGGGGTAGCGTGCAAAATGAAAAAGTACTTCGGCTGGCGTTTGGTGTAAGTTAATCTCTTCTTTGTCGTATATATTGGTAAACGAATCGGGCTTGTGGTATACCGGAATCTTGGCGCGCATACAAATTTCTATGCTTTTTACCACCCTGCGCTCTATGTAAGGTCTTACCAGTTTCTCAAAATTTTCGGGAGTTAGTTCTTTGAAAAAATCTTGTACGGCTATTTTCTTACGGCTAAACACCTTGGACAGATTGGTGTCCGAAAATTCATCTATCTGCTTTATTAGGTTTTTCTCATCGTCAGTATATAAATGTGGGGAAGCTTTCACCATAGCTGGTGTTACCACCTCCTTTATGGTGTAAAACTCATTGTCGCGCTCTTTGGCTATATGGTATACCGTGGGTATGTACCCCACGTGCCTGTGCTCACGCACTGCCACTACCAACTTTTTCTGTGTGTTTTTCTCCATTGGCTATGTATTCATGCTTACTCGCGTAAAAACCCACTCGTTTTGATTGCTCAGTGTCTGATTGAAAGCATAACCATCTGTATCAAAATTTTTGAGTTGCTCTACATCACTCAATTCATTCAATATTGCAAAGCGCGCCATCTGTCCCCTGGCTTTTTTTGCAAAAAAACTAACCACCTGTGGCTTATTTCCTTTTATTTCTTTGAAAATGGGAGTTACCACACGGTTTTTCATTTTGGGTAAAAGTGCCGCCTTGCTGTATTCGGTAGAAGCCAGATTTACAATCACTTTAGTATCGTGCATTTCAAGCTCGGCATTCAGAAACTTAAAAACTTCGGTTCCCCAGAATTTATATAAGTTCGCGGCTTTTCCCACTTTCAGAGCAGTACCCATTTCGAGACGGTACGGCATAATGAGATCGAGTGGACGCAATACGCCGTAGAGCCCGCTCAGTATGCGTATACTCCGCTGCGCACGGTCTATTTGCTCTTGGTCAAGGGTATATGCTTGCAATCCATCGTACACATCGCCATCGTAGGCATATATAGCCTGCCGGGCTATACCTGGCTGAGCATCGGCTTGCCATTGTATGTGCCTCTGGTAGTTTAGTTCGGCCAGTTTGTCGCTAATATCCATTAGCTTCATCAGTTGGGCAGGAGTAGCCTTAGACAGTTGGGACATTACTTTTCTCGCCTGACTCATAAACTGAGGAATAGTATGCTGCTGCACCGGCACTTGTGTTTCAAAATTCAACGACTTAGCCGGAGATAGAATTATTATCATTTTAAATTTTCGCTTTTGAATAATCTTTCAAAAATAAAACACACTTCGCATATTGCCCAAATTCATTTTCGGAAAAATGAAATTATTTAGAATAAATATGAATTATAGATATGTAGTAGTTTCATTTTGTTTGAGCCTAAAGTAATTTCTAATTTTGACAATCAGCTCAGATAACCACATTTCAAACCATTGCGATGCATATGGGAGCTGCTTTCATTCAATACTTAATTTTAATAAAATGAATCGCATTGTTGGAAAACATTTTTTCTCTGAACGGGTGATAGGTCTGACAGTAGAGGCTCCGGAAATAGCAAAAAGTCGCAAAGCAGGTCACTTTGTGATTGTGCGTGTAGACGAAAAGGGCGAGCGCATACCCCTGACCATTGCAGATGCCGATATAAACCAAGGTACCATAACACTGGTAATACAAGTGGTAGGTGTAAGTTCAGCCAAACTTACTGCACTAGAGCTTGGCGACCATATACTCGACCTGGTAGGCCCACTGGGGCAAGCTACTCACGTAGAACGCGTTGGTACTGTACTGGCTGCAGGTGGTGGCGTAGGTGTAGCTCCGTTGTTGCCTATCATCAAGGCTTTCAAGCAAGCAGGTAACAAGGTGATATCGGTTATAGCCGCCCGAAACAAAGATTTGATAATACTAGAAGATGAGGTTGCCAAATACTCAGATGAACTGATAGTAATGACCGACGATGGATCTCATGGTGTGAAAGGATTAGTAACACATGGTATGGAGCAAATCATTCAGCGCGAACGTGTAAACCTGGCCATTACCATAGGCCCTGCCATCATGATGAAATTCTGCTCACAACTTACACAAAAATATAATATACCTACTGTAGCTAGCCTGAATACCATTATGGTAGACGGTACCGGTATGTGCGGTGCCTGTAGGGTAAGTGTAGGAGGCAAAACCAAATTTGTATGTGTAGACGGTCCCGAATTTGATGCCCATCAGGTAGATTTCGAAGAAATGCTTACAAGACTTAAAGCTTATAAAAGAGAAGAAAACGAAGCTATAGCAAGCTATCTGGCTAGTCAGAAACAATAATTTTACGTAGTAGCCGAAGTTATGACAAACAATATAGATTATAAAGAAGAAAGAAATGCCCAGTGGAGGGCCGAGCTCAGACAAAAACTGAAAACCAAAGACAGAACATCGCTGCCTCGAGTACATATGCCTGAGCAGAATGCCCAGACACGGAGCCACAACAAACTGGAGGTAAACGAAGGGCTAAGTGAGCAAATGGCGCTGGAAGAAGCAAAAAGATGCATTGACTGTCCGGATCCTACTTGCATTACTGGTTGTCCTGTTTCCATAAATATTCCCAAATTCATTAAAAAAATAGAAGCTGGCGATTTCAACGGGGCTGCATCGGTACTGAAAGAGACCAACACCCTGCCTGCTGTGTGCGGACGTGTATGCCCACAAGAAAAGCAATGTGAATCGAAATGTTTTTATACCATTACACTTAAAAAACCTCCAGTGGCCATTGGTTATCTGGAGCGTTTTGCAGCCGACTTTGAGCGCGAAAGCGGAAATATAGCAGTACCCGAAGTAGCTGCACCCAACGGACTGAAAGTAGCATCTATTGGGTCTGGCCCTGCCGGTCTTGCTTTTGCCGCCGATATGGCGCGCATGGGCTATAGTGTGACTGTATTTGAAGCGCTGCACGAAATTGGTGGTGTACTCAAATATGGCATCCCCGAATTCAGGTTACCCAACGTAATAGTGGACGTAGAAATTGAAAACCTTCGTAAAATGGGGGTCAATTTTGTTAAAAACTTTATTGTAGGTAAAACTGCTTCGTTCGACGATTTGCGCCAAGATGGTTATCAGGGCTTTTTTGTAGGCAGTGGAGCTGGTTTGCCAAGTTTCATGAATATACCCGGTGAAAACTCTATCGGAATTTTCTCTGCAAACGAGTACCTTACCCGCGTAAATCTGATGAACGCTGCCGACCCCAGTACCGATACCCCTTTGCAAAGTGGCAAAGTAGTTGCGGTAATAGGTGGTGGAAATACCGCCATGGATGCTGTCCGCACAGCCAAGCGCTTGGGTGCCAACCGTGCTATTATCATTTACAGACGTAGCCTCGAAGAAATGCCGGCCCGTGTAGAAGAAATAAAGCACGCCCAAGAAGAAGGTATAGAATTCATGGTACTACACAACCCTACTGAATACATAGCCGACAAAGATGGCTATGTGAAGCAGATAATAGTGCAACGCATGGATTTGGGCGAGCCGGATGCGTCTGGCCGTCGTCGTCCGGCACCGGTAGAGGGTTCTGAGTTTACTATTGATATTGACAATGCCATAGTAAGTGTGGGAGTTTCGCCCAACCCGCTTATCCCATCGAGCCTGCCCGATCTGAAAACCACACGTTGGGGAACCATAGTGGTGAACGAAAATACTATGCAAACTTCGGTTGAAGATTTGTTTGCAGGTGGCGACATAGTGCGTGGAGGTGCAACTGTAATATTGGCGATGGGCGACGGAAGACGCGCAGCAGAAGGTATGCACGAGTACATAAGCAAAAAAGTAAAAAAATAAATTACCAGAAAAATATTAAAATAAGTCCAATATGGTCGATTTAAGCACCCGATACATGGGTATCACAATACAGTCGCCAATAATTGCTGGCAGCAGTGGCCTTACAGGTCGTTTGGAATCGCTGTTAGAACTAGAGCGAAATGGAGTGGGAGCTGTGGTACTGAAATCAATTTTTGAGGAAGAAATACTCAATGAGCATCAAGTACACCTCGGTTCGCTCGACTCTTTCCAGAGCGAACTTGAGTACCTGGATTATTATGACTACAAACTCAGAGAAGAAAAAGTAGGAAACTACCTGCAGCTTATAGAGAAAGCCAAAAAGAAACTCAATATTCCTATCATAGCCAGTGTAAACTGCATTTCAGCGCATGAGTGGAAAGCTTTTGCAAAAAGCATTGCCAGTGCGGGTGCCGATGCGCTGGAAATAAATGCAATGCTTTTGCCGGCTGATTTAAAAAAGTCTCCCGACGATATGGAGGCTCTGTACGACCAAATCATTCACAAGGTGGTTTCTAGTGTAAATATTCCAGTTGCTTTCAAAATATCGCCTTATTTCACGAGCCTTGCCAATAGTGCATTGCGCTTTTCTAAATCAGGCATTTCATCGTTGGTTATGTTCAATCGAACCTACAATCCTGATATCGACATCTATGAGCAATCCATCACACACTCAAATATACTAAGCAATCCAATTGATTTGCTCAATACTCTTCGCTGGACAGCCATTCTGGCCAATCGCATCAACTGCGATATCTCGGCTTCAGGCGGAGTTTCAGATGCAGCTTCAGTTATTAAACTTCTTCTGGCAGGTGCACAAACTGTACAGGTAGCATCTACATTGTACAAGAACAATGTACAGTATGTAAACGAATTGCACAATGAAATAGGCAGATGGATGTCCAGATTTGAGTATACCAATATTGAACAATTCAGAGGAAAACTTTCGTACAACCAAACAGAAAATGCAGCACAGTTCGAAAGAGTGCAATTCATGAAATATTTTGGCGAATACAACCACGAATAATACCTCCCCGAAAAATTGAAAAGTATTTAAGCAATTGGCTTCTTGAAGTAAAACAAAGGGAAAGTGCGCTATTTCAGATAATAAACAAAAAAAATCTGTTCCAGCGTATCATCTTTACTTAACTACAAGAAGCCATTTTGTTTATTATGTAAAACATATATCCACGGCTTTTTTACATGGATGGTATATTTTCGGTGTAGCTATTTTTTAGATACATTTGCAAAAAAGCCAAACCTATGAAACCCCTTTCACAAGCCCATTCTTTCGTATCTATCCTTCTGGTTTTACTTTTGCAATTCAGTGCATGCCAATGGTCGACTGAAGAAAAACCCGAAAAAAACACACTCCCAAAATTCGTATTTGACACTATTGATACCCAAAAATATTCCGCCGAGGCAAATAGCATGGCCACCCGAAACGAAGATTGGATATGTAATTTCGCTTTAGGCGGGTCATCTTCTTTGGCTACCATGTTACTGAATATCAGTGCTAAAAATGATTCACTTTATGGTACACTGCACTTAAGTACCGGAAGTGGAAAATGCAGCAAATTTACTTTTTCAACTCATACAGACTGTACACAAGTGGCTATCCTTTTTCCGATGTACAATAACACCACATTTCAATTGTATTTTAAACCAGAGATTACAATAGCTTTTCCTTCAACCGCAAAAACCGAAACCTATGCTTTCATGCAACTTAAAAGGCTGATGTACAAATCATATGAAAATGTGCCAAAACAAAACGAGATTTTACTTCTGGCTAAAAGTGGGCTTTGGAATACCGATACCTTTCATATAAAAACAGGTCAAACTGAGCTCATAAATAAAGTAAAAAAACTTTCTACCAACGACAGTATCTCTCTTATATTGAAAACAGAGCACAATATGGCCACTGTGCAGGATATATTGGCAGGACAACTACCCTATTGTAAATAAAACTCCCTTTCTATGTAGAAATACTCTTCAGTATACATATCTAACACCTGCAACTGAAAAGTATATTTGCCACGATTCATATTCACAGTACTCTGAAAAAAACCTTTTACACCGGGTAATACTTTGCTTTTTGATGTGAATTTCCCCTTCTCTTTCAGCACATCTTCTTCTATAAAAATTTCTTCGCCGGAGGGGTCTAGCACTGCAGTTGAAAGTAAAATACTCGCCTGTCGCTTTTTATCCACTCCAAATCCGCGAATATTGGTTACAAACAAATATACCCGCTCGCCTCGCTGATACTTAGATTTTGGCACTTTTTGAAACTCCCCGGTGATGGTAATACGTTCAAAATATGCGTCCTCATATGAAAATTCCAAATCTCGCAGGGCTTGCTGCTTCCGTGCTTTTGAATGTTTATTGTCGCAGGCTCCAAAAAACAATATAAGCAACAAACCAACAAAGGAAATAAGTTTCATTATCTTCATTATCATTTTATTAAAATATTAAAGCTAACTTTTGCTTTGCCCTCTTATTGCAAAAGTCATGAGCAATGGGCAGAAGTCCGTCGGATTTTTTTCATATATATCAGAGAAAGAAAAATTATTCAATAGTCTAAATTATAGAATGTTGCAAAGAATTGTTTTTTTTAAACACTAAGCCGATAAAAATATGTAAAAAAATTGTTACATTGCTTCTTCTTCATGTCAAAACCAAAATACGCCATTTAAGAATATAAATTAGCATTACTGTGCGTTTTAATGAATAAAATAAGCCTGCTCATACTCAGTATATTGTTGCAAATGAATACCAGTAAGGCTCAGTATGAGATAAATAAAGTAAAAGCTGAGGTTTTTGAAAGGTTTATCAGGTTTGTAAGTTGGCCCGAAGCTGGGTCCGATACTACACACTTCGAAATAGTAATTTATGGTGAAAGCGATTTGGGAAATTACCTAAAAGACAACTACACTGGAAAGACCAAATTTCTGAAAAACAAACCGGTTATCATTCACAGTGTTGAACACATTTCGGAAATTAAATCCCCAGACTTACTATATATAGCCAGCTCAGCCATAGATGAGCTAAGTATGATCAAAGAATCGCTCAAAGATGCACCTGTACTTACGGTCACTGATTTTCCGCAAGCTTGTGAAAAAGGAATAATGGTAAATTTGAGTATTGAAAATAAAAAAATAAAGATTGAAATAAATTTAGAGGAGTCCAAAAAAGTAGGACTAAAAGTAGATGCACTCTTACTTAATTATGCCACACTTATCTCCACCAAGTAACTATAAATATGCGCATTATAAAAAAACTTAGTTTAAAATACAAAATTGTTCTCATTACTCTGCTGGTTTCACTATCCACGGTCAGCATTGGGTTTATGATACTAACCTACTATACCATTCAAAACTATAAGATAGACCTCGTAAATAACGGAATCATGAATGCCAAACTAATGGGCGAGTATATCATCATTCCCCTTACATTTCAAGATAATGAGCGAGGAAACCAAACCATGCAAACCTTGAAATCTATACCAAATATCATCACAGGGCATGTGTACGATGAAAACGACCGCTTGTTTGTATCATTCAATCGAAGTGGCGATCCGTTTTTTCCGGATTACGAACGCCGAAATGAACTTTATTATTTTGAAGGAAATTATTTGCACTTATACCAGCCCATTGTATTTCAAACAGTCCGATATGGAACCATTTATCTAAAGCTGAGTACCATAGATATGCAAAACCGCATAACCCGACATTATATGACTCTGCTTTTTATCATGGTTGCCCTAGCTGTGCTCACCCTCATACTATCGCAAGTGATGCAAGAAGTAATAGCCAAACCAATACTCGCCCTTGCTAAAACCACCGAATATATTTCGCAGAACGAAGATTATAAAATTCAGTTGAACAACAATCGCCAAGACGAGTTAGGTACTCTCTACGCAGGTTTCAACAATATGCTGCAACAGATAGTAAGCAGGCAAGATGAAAATGAAAAATCTAAGATTGCACTATTAGATAGCCACCAGCAGCTTAGAGGCATAATAGATGCTGTACCTCAAATTATTTACATCAAAAACATTGATGATATAATACTGCTGGCCAATAAAAAAATGGCTGAAATATATCAAGTACCACGCAACGCTATAATTGGATATACGCACTCCCAGCTAAACCAAATGAACCCCGATAAAATGCATCCGCTATCGGCAGATACAGTGCGCATCATCAACAGCCAGTCTACAGTATTGTACCCCGAAATATCGTTTATAAGCCCCGAAAAACAAAAACTCATATTCCAGATAACCCAAATGCCATTTTTGTACAACGGCACCAACTGTGTACTTGGCGTAGCTGTAGATATGACCAATGTAAAGGAGGTAGAACTGGCCCTCAGAGAATCGAAAGAACAATTTACCGTTTTTATGGACATGATGCCGGCAGCCACTTTTATAAAAGACAATGAAAACAGGTATTTATACGTAAACCAGTATCTCAAAAACAATTTCTCAGCAGACGAGTGGCTCACCAAAAAACACGTACCACTTGTAAACAAAAGCATAGACCGCATACAGGAAGAAGATAAACTGGCACTCAAAACCCCCATATCGCTGGAAGAAGAGCTCATAGACAAACACGGGAATAAGCGGCAGTTTGAAACATGGAAGTTTCCGATAAAACAAATAGATAAACCCACCCTTATTGGTGGTATATCCATAGAAATAACAAAGAAAAAACGTGCAGAACTCAGCATTCAATATTATATTCAAGAGCTGGAACGAAACAACAAAGAATTAGCTGAATTTAATTACGTTGCAAGCCACGACCTGCGCGAACCATTGCGCACCCTCACCTCATATTGCGAACTGCTGCGTGAAGATATAGGTAATAGCCTTTCGGATGAGGCCAGAGAAGACATCGCTTTCATCATAGATGCTGCAGCACGCATGAACACTCTCATTCAAGATTTGCTTCAACTATCACGCGTGGGGCGAGTAGAACTCAAAATGGAAAAAGTTGACATTGAAGACTGCATTAAAGTAGTACTTAAAGACCTGAAAACCAAAATTCAGGAAACCAATGGTGAAATTACATGGGATAAAATACCTATGATAAAAGGCGATTTTGTACAAATAACCCGCGTATTGCAAAACCTAATACACAACGCACTAAAATTTACGGACAAACCCATATCTAAAATACATATTTATGCCCGCAAAACCGAACAATTTGTTGAGATAATCGTAGAAGATAACGGTATGGGAATAGATAAAATTTATTTAAACCAAATTTTTATGCCCTTCAAACGCTTACATGCCCGTGGAACCTACGAAGGTACTGGTATAGGCCTTGCCATAGTTAAAAAAATTATAGAACGACACAACGGCAACATTTGGGTAGAATCTGAAATAAATATCGGAAGTAAATTTATTTTTACACTCAAGCCATGGGACAATCACAGACTGCTCAATTGATGCAAAAACTTTACTAAAAAATTAACTAAAGGTATATATTAGAAAGAAACTAACTAAACAGAAATAAAACAATCAAGCAATCAAATACATACATTAAACACATTTTTATATCTTTATTATGCCAGTATAAACTAAGTTTTTATCTTTAAAGTAAAAATTTAAATTCATAAGAGTTTAATTCTTATTAATTTTGCATACATCTGAACCTATTAATGTTTTATACAACCGTTTTAATCATGCACAAAAAAAACAGCGCTAAACTTAGGATATTACTCATAGAAGATAATCCTGCAGATCAAAAACTTACCTTGCGCGCATTTGCTATGGGAGCACAAAACACAGAAATTATTTTTATGAATGATGGTTTAGAGGCGCTGCAATATATTGAAGATACACTTGCTACACATACCAATACATTGCCCGATATCATTCTGCTCGACATAAACATGCCTCGCATTGATGGGAAAACTTTCTTGAAAAAAATAAAAGAAAATGAAAATACACGTAGCTTACCAGTGATAATGCTCACTACATCCGACCTAGAACGCGATGTGAAAGAATCTTACGATTTAGGAGCCAACGCATACCTGAACAAACCTGTAAGTATGGGCGAATTTATAGAGCTGGCAAAACTTATCGAAGATTTCTGGCATAAAACAAGCATCCTTCCATACAGGTCTTAATTTTTTTTAAAGCATGAAAGACCAACTCAAAATATTGATAATAGATGATAATCCGGCGGATTCGACGCTATTAAAACGTTTTTTGAATAAGCTGCCTCTTTGGGAAATGAACATCGAAACCGCTTCAAACGGGCACGAGGCATATCAGCGACTTCTCAATTTTTCTGCTGATCTCATTTTTATCGATTATCTGCTAGGTAGCCAAAACGGTATCGACGTCATCAGAGACTTCAGGGCTTATGGTATTTCCCTCCCTATGATATTGCTTACCGGATACGGCAATGAAGCGGTAGTGGTAGATGCACTCAGGGCAGGCGCATCAGACTATCTGAGCAAAAACGATCTTACTCCCGAAGCTGCCGACCGCACCATAAGACACCTCATACAAAAACAAACCGCCCTCGAAAAACTCCGTAAAACAGAATCGAAACTCCAGAAAATAATAGAAAATACCGATACTAGCCTGGCTACCCTCGATGAGAATGGGTTCATCATTGAAGCCAACAATGCATTCCTGAGGCTTATTGGTGTAAAAGACGAAAATCTGGTAATAGGTCGCCACATCACCGATTGGAATACAGACCCTACCCGAGAAGTATTCTCAAAAGCTCTCGAAAATTGCTTGCGCGAAGGGGTGCTCAACGATTTTGAAACTTCATTCATTCACCCAAATGCAAACTCCATCACATTCGCATTGGTAAATGCCACCACCGAAAACGAATCGAATGGTAAACTCATATCCTTGTTGCTCAGAAATATAACCGACAGAAAACAGTACGAAGAAAAGCTTAAAAGTGCCAAAATAAAAGCAGAAGAAGCTGACAGGTTAAAATCCGCATTTCTTGCTAACCTATCGCACGAAATCAGAACCCCAATGAATGCTATACTAGGATTTGCTACTATACTATCTGATAGTACTATACCCGAAGAACAAAAGCAAGAATGCATATATCACATCAACTCGAGCGGACGAAGTTTGCTTAACCTCATCGACGATATCATTGACGTATCAAAAATTGTGGCACAGCAAGTAAAGGTCATAAAATCTACTGTATACCTAAATAGGCTTTTCGACGATCTAATGCTTACTTTCAAAGCTAAGAATCAGAACCTACACGGCAACAATGTGCAACTTATATGCAGCAAAGTCATAGCCGACCCTGAATTTATAATACTTGCCGATCAATACAGGCTCAAGCAAGTACTTTCAAACCTTATCGAAAATGCCATAAAATTTACAGACAAAGGCTTTATTGAATTTGGCTATAAGCTCAAAGATTCCGGAAATATTGAATTTTATGTAAAAGATACAGGCATTGGCATATCCAAAGACAAGCAAAACCTTATTTTTGATTGGTTCCGAAAAATAGACGATGACATATCGCGCCTGTATCGAGGTTCGGGCATTGGACTTACCATTTCTAGCTCCCTTGTTGGTCTTATGGGCAGCGAAATTAAGGTAAAATCGGAACTTGGCGTCGGATCTGTATTTTATTTCAATTTAGCCTTAGAAATGCCTAAATCCGAGAATCAGGGTACACACTCAAAAATGATGGCACAACCAAACACAAATCTAAGTTGGGAAGGAAAAAACATACTCATAGCTGAAGATGAAGAGACCAACTTCAAATTCCTGAAAGCTGCCCTTTCACGCATGAATACTAACGTATTCTGGGCACGAAATGGAATAGAAGCTGTGGACATATGCCGAAATCAGAATATAGATCTGGTGCTTATGGATATAAAAATGCCTGAAATGGATGGATATCAAGCTACACGCATCATAAAAACAGAATTTCCCAAAAAGCCCATTATTGCACAAACTGCTTATGCCATGGCCGGAGAAAAAGAAATAATACTTGAGGCCGGATGCGATGCCTACCTTTCTAAGCCAATCAAAATAAGTGAAATGATACAACTCGTAGGCAAATATTTATATCTGCAATCTGAAACAAAATGAATAATTGGAGTTCAAAAACCATTCTTATAGCTGAAGATGAAGATATCAATTATTTTCTACTTGCCGAGATTCTTGAGCCTACCCATGCACGCCTGCTTTGGGCAAAAACCGGACTGCAAGCCGTTTCCATGTCACGCAATTACAACATAGACCTGATACTCATGGATATAAAAATGCCAGAAATGAATGGCATTGATGCAGCCCGCATCATTCGTGCCGAACAATCAGATTTACCCATCATTGCACAAACTGCATACGCCATGCAAAGCGAACGCGAACTTATACTTGCCTCTGGTTGCGACGATTGTATAGTAAAACCCTTACGCATAAATACACTCATGAATGCCATAAAGATTTTTTTTCAGTAGAATACGAAAATCACGGCAAACGCCCCTCAGCATTTTTGAGACCACTATAAGAAATGAGCACACATTTGAGCGACCCAATTGGCAAATCGGCACTAATGCGCAATGGAATATAGTTCAAATCATCTGTAAACCATACCTCCATGTCTTCTTCCTTCTTGAATGGTGAGCTCCCCTCAATCACAGCCACAAATTTCATAGCATCAATTTTTCCAAATGCTGTTTTTACTTTCTCCTTCTTCTGATATTTTATCTTGAATACCAATACCTGCTTGTCAAGAAATATGGTAAAAGGCAAAGTATCTTCGGGCTGCAAATTCTCTTTAAACAAAAACCTGCGGGCAAAATAAAACGCACTCAACACATCGTGCGTTTGGGGAGGTACATCAAAAAACTGATTCTTCAGATTTCTAACTTTATTCTGCTCCCTAAAAAAAAGCACTTCATCAAACTCCTTATACCCTTCTTCATGTATATTACGAATTGATTTTATAGGTAAGCCATTTTCTACATAAAAATAGCTCTCATATATATCACGAATGGTAAAAAGTTTTGCAGGAAGCCCGGCAATACGAGCCTCAGCCCTGCTATAGTAAAGCCAATCTTCGCCCACATGTTCAAGCCCTACTGTAAGTGTAGCCTCACCGCCTTTTATAAGGCCATATTTTACTTCATAATGCAATTCCTCACCAGTCATAAAGGCTGTATTCTCAAGTTTCTCAGCTATATCCTGCTGAGCATATAGTAAAGTCTGGTAAAATATTGCAATAAATAAAAACCCTGATTTCTTCATATACCTACTAAAACGTACAGATTTCGAACTTTGGTGCAAAGTATATCTCTTTAAAAGTTAAATTTTATAAATAAACACTAAAAAAAAGAGACGGAAAAATTGCATTTCAAATTTAATATTCGTACATTGAAAGTGTATTAAGACAAATGAAATTGTGCCTGATTTCCTCTGAAATGCTCATTTCATTCTGTTTAAAAACGTTTCAGGCACAATTTTTTTTCTTTCAGGTATACCTATAAGTGTTTTAAAAATACAGTATAAACGAGTATAACTTAAAAAAATATTGTTATTCATGGAAAACCAAGATGACATTGATAAGAGTAAGCCTGAAGCGGATATTTCCGAAATATCTTCTACTACCGAATCATCCCCTCAAAATTTTACATCGGAAAAAGACATAGTTCCTGACAATTACTTTCCCGAGGTTCCATTTGATAATGAGGATGAAAACGAGGAAGAGGAAGATTCTGATAATGAAGACGATTCAGAAGACATTGATGAGGACAACGATGGGGACGATGAAGACCATGATGATGTAGAAAAACATAAGAAGAAGAAAAAAAACAAGAAAAATAAGGCTAAGAAAAATAAACATTCCGATAAAGAAGGCGAGCTAAAGAAAAAATATTACGAGAAAGAGTTACTCAGATTGCAGACTGAGCTTGTGAAAATGCAGGAATGGATCAGGCACAAAGGAATGCGTGTAGTTATCATTTTCGAGGGACGCGATGCTGCAGGTAAAGGCGGTGTTATAAAATCTATCACTCAATACCTGAATCCAAGATCATGCCGGATAGTAGCCCTAGGAGTTCCCACAGAGAAAGAAAAAACACAATGGTATTTTCAGAGGTATATAGAGCATCTTCCTTCTGCCGGCGAGATGGTAATGTTTGACCGAAGCTGGTACAACCGTGCTGGCGTAGAACGTGTGATGGGTTTCTGCACCGAAGAACAGTATTGGGAGTTTCTGAGCGCTTGCCCTGCATTGGAACGTATGCTTATACACAGTGGCCTGATACTCATAAAATATTGGTTTAGTGTAAGTTTCGAAGAACAGGAAAAAAGATTCCAAGCTCGTATAGATCACACCATAAAACGCTGGAAACTAAGCCCAATGGACTTACAATCACGCGACAAATGGCTTGAATACTCTAAAGCCAAGGACGAAATGTTTGCGTATACTGATACTAAGCACTCACCTTGGTATGTGGTACAGTCCGACGACAAACGTCGTGCGCATCTCAATTGCATAAGTCACTTGCTCAGTCAAATACCTTATGAAGATCTGACTCCTACACCAATAGAGCTTCCAAAACGGAAGGACATGAAGGGATACGTGAGGCCTCCTATCACCGACCAGACTTTTGTTCCCGATAAATATTAGGTATTCTATATATTTAAAAAAAATACAGGACTTCTCATACAGTAGGGTTTTATTAGAAAAGACAGTAAAGGAATTAATACACAAAACGTATCCTTTGCTGTTTTTTTATTTTCGTTTCCCCTTATTACCCATCAAAATTCAGATTTGAAATGGAATTGTAGTTTATCAAATTTGCTGAGCGCTTGCTGAAGTTCATAAGAGCTCTCTGCCAGAAACACATCGTGCCCATATTTGTCTACCGCCATGGCATGTTGCTTGCGCGATTTGAAATCGGCCAACTGAGCCGTATCGCCCGTAATCCACACAGCTTTATGCAGTTGCAAGCTTTCGTAGCGCACAGTCGCACCATATTCGTTTTTGAGCCTGTACTCTATTACCTCAAACTGGAGCGGGCCCACAGTACCAATAATCTTGCGTCCATTGGCAAGCCTTGTAAATAGCTGAGCCACACCTTCGTCCATGAGCTGGTCTATGCCCTTGGCCAATTGCTTGGATTTGAGTGGGTCACCATTTTCGACGTATCTGAAAAACTCAGGTGAGAAAGTAGGAATATCTGTAAAATGTATTTTTTCCCCTTCGCTTAGTGTATCACCAATTTTGAAGTTTCCGGTATCCATGATACCGATGATGTCGCCCGGATAGGCAAAGTCTATGGTCGATTTCTTTTGTGCCATAAAAGCAGTTGGGCTCGAAAACTTAAACTGACGATCGAGACGCACATGAGTGTAGTTCTTATTTCGTTCAAAAACCCCGCTGCATATCTTTACGAACGCAATACGGTCGCGGTGTTTCGGGTCCATATTGGCATGTATTTTAAACACAAAGCCGCTGAATTTGTCTTCGTTGGGCAGTATGATGCGTTCCGCAGTTTTACTAGGGCGCGGGGGAGGTGCTATTTGTATGAAAGTATCGAGCAAATCTTTTACCCCAAAATTATTAAGCGCAGAACCAAAGAAAACAGGCGAAATGCGGGCATCCTGATACAACGCCGGGTCGAATGGAGGATACACATTGTGCACCAGTTCCAAATCGGAGCGCAATTGCGAAGCAAGCTCCTCGCCAAAAAGCTCATCAATCTCGGTTCCTTCCAGTGTTGCCACCACAAGAGGTTCTTCGCGTGTATACTTATTTTCGCCACTAAAAAAATTAATCTTTTTCTCGTACATATTATATACACCTGCAAACCTGCGCCCCATGCCTATGGGCCAAGCCAGAGGTGATACTTTTATCCCCAGTTTTTGCTCTACTTCGTCCATCAGATCAAATGCATCTTTCCCTTCGCGGTCGAGCTTATTTATGAATATCATGATGGGGATATCGCGCATGCGGCATACCGAAACCAATTTTTCAGTTTGTGCCTCAACCCCCTTGGCCACGTCTATCACCACTATCACGCTGTCTACAGCAGTAAGCGTACGGTAAGTATCCTCAGCAAAATCTTGGTGACCGGGCGTATCCAGAATATTTATTTTTATCTCGTTATACTCAAACCCCATTACAGAAGTAGCTACCGAAATACCCCTCTGGCGCTCTATTTCCAT
>JFJP01037285.1_pt1 | contig 33478 bp, 20 predicted proteins | sample 431651 | NCBI WGS metagenome assembly JFJP01 (sample SAMN02602958, study PRJNA72255) | Microbial mat metagenome, whole genome shotgun sequencing project. | biome: fresh water; feature: sink hole; material: water; isolation source: purple microbial (photo- and chemosynthetic) mats found in... | reverse complement strand
ATGTTCAGGCTGAGCTTGATAAACACAATAGTAAGATTAAGATTATTGCAAAAATTGAGAACCAGGAAGGTGTTGATAATATTGATGATATACTTGACAGTGCCTATGGGATAATGGTAGCCCGCGGCGACCTGGCAATTGAAATACCTTATGAGAAGATCCCTGTGATTCAGAAAATGATTATTACAAAGTGCATAATTAGCAGGAAACCGGTAATTGTTGCTACACAGATGCTTCATTCAATGATAACTAATCCCCGGCCAACAAGGGCTGAGGTAAGTGATATTGCAAACGCAATTTATTCACAGACTGATGCAATAATGCTAAGTGGTGAAACTGCATACGGAAAATATCCGGTTGAAGCTGTTAAGACAATGGCAAAGGTGGCTGTGGAAGTTGAGAAGAATAAGGAAAAGTTTCTCGATATACCTCATGTTAGTGTAACCGGCGAAATATCCACATACCTTGCAAAAGTAGCTGTCAAAACAGCTTTCAGGGTCGCAGCCAGAGGTATAATTGCTGATACTACAGGAGGCCGGACCATACGTGATATGTCGGCTTACAGAGGTATAAACCTTATACTTGCCCAATGTTACTCAGAGGCAACCATGAGAGAGCTATCTCTTTCGTATGGCGTTTACGCCAGTTACCAGGAGAAAAGAAAATCTGTTGATGAGTTCATCCACGTCGCTCTTAAGAACCTTGTAAAGACTCATAACCTTAATGGTGATGATATTGTAGTTGTCCTCGCAGGTAACTTTTCCGGCGGATCAGGCTTCTCATTTATTGAGGTAGGTTCGGTTGCGTATCTTAAAGATCGTGTAAGTATTAAAGACTGACTTCAATTGGAATGATTTTTGATGATTATTAATATCATAAAATGATTTTCAATGCTAAAAACAGCGTTCTTTTCAATATGGCTTATTTTTCATCCGGTACATGTATCTGTTACAAGCATTGAATATATTCCCGAAAAGGACATGTTCACTGCATTTGTTAAGTTGTATTTTGATGACTTTCTTCTCGATTATAAATTATCAGGCGGCAATACTGAAAATGTTGATTTCAACGTTATGGATAAGATTGTTCTCGATGAGATGGAGAAATACCTGAATAAGAGGTTTTCGCTTAAGGTAAACAATGAAGTTCTTATTGGGAAACTGAAAGAGCTTAAAATTGAGGAGAATGAAATAAGTATAAACCTGATAATGCTATCTCCGGAAAAACCGGTTCAGGTAAATGTAAGAAGTGAAATTTTAACCGGTTTATATGCTGATCAGTCGAATATGATAATAATAAAGGTGAATGATCTGGAAGAGGGTTTTAAACTGTCGCCTGAAAAAACAGAACAGACTTTTAAAATAAAATAGTCAAAGTGTGAAAAAATATTTTCTCATAAGAATTTTACTGCTGGTTCTTGCATCGTCTGCATCACTGAATCTTAGTGCAACTCATAACAGAGCCGGAGAGATAACATATGTTCAGATCTCTGATCTTACATACGAGATTACTATTACTACATTTACATATACTCTTAGTTATGCCAACAGGGATTATCTTGATGTGGAATGGGGCGATAATTCGATATCCACAGCGCCAAGGATAAGCAAGCTTACTCTTCCTAATTTTTACCAGAAAAACGTATATAAAATAAATCACACATACCCAGGTCCGGGTGTTTATAAGGTAGTCGTTCAGGACCCAAACAGAAATGCAGGGGTGAAGAATATTCCCAATTCGGTGAATGTTATTTTTTCAATGTCAACGATACTCTATGTTAATCCGGCTTTGGGAAGAAACAGTACTCCTGTACTGCTTAATCCTCCTTACGATAAAGCTGCCTATGGATATGTTTTTATACATAATCCTGCAGCTTATGACCCAGATGGTGACAGCCTTTCATATGCACTCACCGTTTGTACAAGGGAGGATGGCAAACCTGTTATTGGTTATACACTTCCTCCGGCAACTAATTCAATCAGAGTTGACTCAATCAGTGGTGATCTCATCTGGGATACCCCTGCAGATACCGGGATCTTTAATGTTGCTATGGAAATACAGGAATGGAGAAACGGAAAAAAAATTGGTGTTGTTGTTCGCGACATGCAGATTGAAGTTTATACAACTGATAATAAGCCTCCGGTAAACAGCCTTCTCAGGGATTATTGCGTAGAGGTTGGAGAAACAATTGACTTTGTTTTTTCAGCAACAGATCCAAACGGGGATAAGCTTTCATTAAAAGCTACTTCCGGAATTTTTGAACTCGCAGGCTGTAGGGCAACTTTTACTAAGATTGACTCGGTAGCAGGGTTTGCCTCATCGAGGTTCAGATGGATTCCCTGTCATGAGGCAGTGCGAAATCAGCCCTATGGTGTTGTTTTTAAATCAGATGACTATGACTCTCTGAAGCTTTCTGATATTGATAATATGAAAATTAAGGTCCTCGGACCATCTCCGGTTCTTCTTGATGCTGTTCCTGAAGGCAAGCTTATAAGATTATCATGGGATAATTATGGCACTTCTGTTATAGCTGGATTCAGCATTTACAGGAAGGAAGGGGCATCAGAATTTATTCCCGATTCATGTACCAGCGGGATACCTTTATCTACTGGTTTCGCCAAGGTCGGGTATATAGCAGGCAGTTCTGTTACATCTTTTTCAGATTCCGATAACGGTCAGGGACTAATGTTTGGAAAAGAGTACACCTACCGTATTGTAGCTGTATATCCCAACGGTACAGAAAGTAAAGCCTCAAATGAGCTTACATCAACGCTTGTTTCAGGTGTTCCGGTTATTAAGAATGTCAGTATCAGAAATACCGATATAACTAATGGATCAGTCTTTATTTCATGGAAAAAGCCCGACAAACTCGATACAATTCCTGCCAACGGTCCTTATGAGTATATTATTTACAGGGCTGATGGAACCGGCGGAACCAATTACGGAAAAATACAGTCTATTTTTACAGCCGACCTGAATGACACCGTGCTTGTTGATACAATTTTGAATACCCGTAACCAGGGATATATCTACAGAATAGAACTCTGGAATAATGATGTCGCCAGCAGGTTCTTGATAGGTGAACCTGCTTTTGCATCTTCCCTGTTTCTTACTGTAACTCCCGGTGACAGAAAAAACAGATTCACGATAAGCAGGAATGTGCCATGGATAAATACACGTTATGATTTGTTCCGGTATAATCCACTTACTCTGGCATACGATTCAATAAGTTCTTCAAACCAGCTGACTTTTGCCGATACCGGACTTGAAAACAATAAGGAGTATTGCTACTATGTCAGATCTGTTGGAGGATATGTTACAGCAGGTATGCCAAAGAATCTTATAAATTTTTCGCAAATAGTATGCATGACACCGGTTGATAATGAACCACCGTGTCCTCCCGTTTTAAATGTAAGCAGCCAGTGCGACAGTCTTTATAATAAACTTGAATGGTCAGTATCTGACCCCGATTGCCTCGCCGATGTTGCAGGCTACAAGATCTATTATAAAATGAACACTGTAGAGACCCTTGGGCTGATAAATACGATAAATGACAAGTATACTTTCACTTTCAAACACTCGCCCGGTGATATTATTGCAGCCTGTTATGCCGTTACAGCTTTTGATGTAAATGGAAACGAAAGTGAAAAATCAGTTATGATTTGCATTGATTCATGCAATTTCTATGAGATACCCAATGTATTTACTCCGAACGGCGATGATATAAATGACAAACTTGTCGCAAAGACATCAGGATTAGTTGAAAAGGTAAACTTCAGTCTTTTTAACAGGAACGGACTTCTATTATTTAAAACTGAGGAGCCTAAAATAAACTGGGACGGAACCTACAAGGGAAAAATTGTATCCCCCGGTGTTTACTTTTATCAATGCGATGTATATGAGATGCGTATTTCCGGGTTAGAGCAGTTTCATCTTTCAGGGTTTGTGCACGTGATTACTGAAGAAGGGGCAACGGTTAAAACCGAAACAAACAAATGACAAGAATCTGAATTATTATGAAAAAAGCATTATATGTAATTTGCACTCTGCTTTATTCCGCAGCCCTTTCCGGTCAGCAGATTACTGATTATATACTTAAAGCAAAAGCACTGAATGAATCAGGCTTTCCTGAAAAATCAATAGAGCTGCTTTCAGCATCCCTGACGAACAATAAAGAAAGCAGGCTTCTTGAAGAGAGGGCAGAAGCTTATATTCTGAAAGGAGATTATCCTGCTGCTATAAGTGATTTCAATGAGGCCAATAAGATTAATCCTTTCTCCGGAGAATATGGACTCTCAAGGATTTATGCATTAAAGGGTGATGCCGCTACCTCGCTTTACCATCTTGAACTTAATCTTAAGTCAACTTTTAAAAAGAGTGAGAAGGAAATTCTCCTTGATCCGTCATTCGGGCCCGTAGAAAATACTACTGCCTGGCGGCAGTTTTGGAAGAAGGAGTGGTACAGTCAGTTAGAAAGATCAATTTCAGAAATTGAATATTACACATCTTCCGGAAAAACTGATGAAGCAATGGTTATTCTGGAGTCTCTGAGGAAAAACTACAATTCTGATAATGATGTCAGATACGCTGAATCGCTTGTTAAAATTGCCTCAGGAAAAAATAATGAGGCCGCAGGTATTCTCACACAATTACTTGGTTATGAGCCAGGTAATGAAAAATTTCTCAGAACTCTTGCAAGGGTTCAGGTGGCTGTATCAAATTATGCAGGTGCATCGGCATCCTATTCTGAACTTATAGGTTCAGGAGTTGCTGATGCTGAATTATATATTCAGCGAGCAGAGGCTTACAGGAAAACAGGTGAGAGTGGCAAAGCAATTGAAGATATTGAAAGGTATCTTTCATTATACCCGGGCAACAAAAAAGCACTGAGCCTGGCGGGAAAGGCAGAGACTGAATCGGGTGATAATCTAAAAGCACTTAAATACTTTTCAGAGAACCTTCAATTGCATCCTTCCGATCCTGAATGTTATACCGACAGGGCGAATTCATATTATATGGCAAAATCATGGGAATTTGCCATTAAAGACTACAGCATGGCACTTGATCTTGATCCGCGTAATGCCGATGCATGGCTTAATATGGGAGTTGCCAATTACAGTACCGGCAGAACTGATGAGGCCTGCCACGACTTCAGAAAGGCATATGCCCTTGGCAGCAAGAGGGCTTCCGAACTAATTAGTAAAAACTGTATTAAATAAGGCGTTACGGCTTTACGGCATTACGGCATTAAGGCATTAAGGCATTAAGGCATTAAGGCATTAAGGCTTTACGGCTTTACGGCCCGGATTTGCCATTACGCCGCTACGCCTTTAAGCCGTTACACCGTTATCTTATATGCTTCCGTATTCTCTCAAACAAATCATGAGGTTTAAACGGTTTTAATACATAGTCATTTATATTAAGATCTTCGATCTTATCATGACTTTCAGACATGATTGCTGCAGTGAGTGCTACAATAGGTATATTCTTAATTCTGGGAACGTCTGACTTTCTGATAATTCTTGTTGCCTCAATACCATCCATTTCAGGCATGTGAAGGTCCATCAGGATAAGATCAAAATCTTCTTTGTCAAGACAGTCAAGAGCGAGTCTTCCATTCTCGGCATGAGTTACCTTAATGCCCCATCCTGTAAGGAATTTATTTGCGACAAAGAAATTGATTTTATTATCCTCTGCTACCAGAATCTTTTTGCCCTCTAATCCCAGAAATGTTTCCGGAATTTCTGCCGAAGGCTGCTGACCTTTTTCGGAAATGCCAAATGTAACAGTAAAGCGGAATACAGAGCCTTGTCCTGGTTCACTTTCAATCGTAATTGTCCCTCCCTGCAACTCGACAAGTTTTTTGCATATGGCGAGTCCAAGTCCGGTACCTCCGAAATGCCGTGTTGTATCAGGTGATGCCTGGGTGAAGCTGTCAAATATTATAGCGTGTTTATCTTTGGGTATTCCTATTCCGGTGTCGGAAACTGTAAACTCCATTTTAGACTGACCTGCTGTCCTCTTTAGTTCTTTTATAGATACTATTATGCTTCCCTGAATTGTGAATTTAAGTGCATTTGAAAGGAGGTTAGATAAGATCTGATTTAACCTTATTGGATCACCGATAACTTCATCAGGAAGATTATTTTCCTTTCTTATATCGAATGTCAGATTTTTTGCTTTTGACCTGAATGAATATGATCTCATTATTTCATCGAGGAAGTCACCCAGATTAAACTGTGTCTGTTCAAACACAATTTTCCCTGATTCCATCTTATTATAATCGAGAACGTCATTTACAAGTGTAAGCAGATGATTACCGGAGAATTTAAGTGTCTTTATATAATCCATCTGGTCCTCTCTGGGGTTTCCCTGTAACAGCAGATTTGTTATACCGATAACCTCATTGAGCGGAGTTCTGATTTCGTGACTCATTGTCGACATGAAAATCTGCTTGGATTGCGCAGCTTCTTCAGCTTTCTGACGCGCATGTATCAGATTGTCAAGCATCATTCTTCGTTGTATTGCAATCGCTATCTGGTTTGCAATAAAATCAAGAACAAAAAGATCGTCCTGTGAAAATTTATTTTCGTCGTTGTAATCCTGCAGGCACATAACCCCGATAGTCTCGCTTTCCACCTTTAGAGGTACTCCCATCCATACTTTGCACTCGGTGCCTATTAATTCGATATCGCCTGATTCCTCAAGCTTCTTCAGATCTTTAACTTTTAGTAAAACCGGCTTGTTCTGGTGGATAACCCAGCCAGTAATTGTTTTTTTAGTCGGAATTTCGTAAAAGTTATCTTTTTCATCAGCAAAGAATGGTAAGGATAGTGTTTCTGATTCCTTATCGTACAAGGCGATGAAAAAGTTGTTTGTATCCCATATTTTACTCAGCTCCTGCACTATAATCGGATAAATTTCCTTTATGTCATATTGCTTCAGGGCAGCAGTTGATATGGAGTACAGAATTTCCTGCAACAGCTGATTTTTTCTTTCGGTTGTAATATCTCTGTAAATCCCAAGCAGTGCAATAACTTCATCATTCATCAGAATTGAAGTGGCAACAAGGGAAACATTAATTCTTTTGCCTGATTTATCTACTCTTATTGTCTGCTTTAATTCTTTTTTAGATGTTTTTGTGAAAGAGTTTGTAATAATTGCCTCATTTTTAAAATCATCCGGTACGACCAGGTCGTCAATGTTCTTATTTACAGCTTCCTCATAGCTATATCCGAAAAGATTTGTAAACTCCCGGTTTACCATCGAAATATGCCCTGCAGGAGTCGTAATAGCAATTGCTGCAGGAGTTGAATCAATAAGATGTTCTAGAAACGCTTTTTCTCTGTTTATCTGATTCTCAAACTCCTTTTGCTTGCTGATGTCAGTAATAACTCCCCTGTACCCAATTACTTTATCATCAAGAAAGATGGCAAATGAATGTGTTATAATAGGTACATGTGTTCCATCTTTTTTTCTGGCGGTATACTCATTACTGGAAGTCTGGTCAGGTGTTTTAAGCGATCTGAGGTTTTCGATCATTTTCGGGTAAGTGTCGGGAAATATCTCAGCAATATTCACACCTTTTTCGAGATCACTCTTTTCATACCCGAAAAATGACATAGCTCTTCGATTTGCATAAAGGACCATGCCACTCAGATCTACTTCATAAATCATTTCGGGTAGAAGTTCAGCAAATTTTTCAAAAACTATGCCCTGTCTGTACAGGTCATCAAGGTTTTTCTGGCTGTTCCCTGGTTCCCAGGTTATAACAAAATTTCCGGAGGTAAGTATGAAACCCATGTAGAATCCTTCTGAATCATCTCCCTTTGGCGATGCAGCCAGCTTATGTGCATTACCGGTAATATTAAGATGATGAAGCAGTTCAACAAGCTTGGTCCTGTTTATAAGGGGGGTCTCATCAATGCATTTTCCGATAACCTCTGATTTCAAAATGAACTCAACTTCTTCAACCTTGCTGTTCAAATCAATAATCCTGAATTTTTTATCTTCATCAAGAGTGTAAAGAGAAAAATAATAGCTTACTGTTTCAAATATTTCATCGAGTACAGTGCCCTGACTTTCAATAATTTTCCTGTCTTTAACGTTAATTATTTCACTGAATATTGTAAGGAGATACATTTCATTTTCCATCTTAACAGTATCAGCAGAAAACATATACCTTTTTTCTTCTCCTCCCTTTGTTTTAAGTGTTACCTGGTAATCTTTAATTCTTTGGAGCCTCGAGATAAGCTTTATGTATTTATTACTCTCTTCAATATCACAGAAAATCTGAATATCCTCTGATGTGCCTCCTAAAACTTCCTCTCTGGTATACCCAAGACTGGCAAGAAATGTATCGTTAACGTCAATGTATCTGCCTGTCTCCAGATTACTTATAGCCATCATGTAACTGGCAGAATGAAAAATCTTGAGTATAGCTTCGCTTATAATTTTTCCTCCATCGGATTTTTCAGACTTGAGCAGGTTTATCTCATTCTCAAGCTTCTTATTTGCTTCAACTAATTCTTCATATTTTGCTTTATAATCCATCGGCTGATACTTTCAATTACTTTTTAAAAATAGCAAATTATGGTTAACTCCCAGCAGGCATGGCTCTATTTTAATTTTTCAATCGGTTACTTTGGTAAAACATGCAGAAATCCGCTAACCCACAACTCCCGCATAATGGATTCCTTGCCTTACAAACATACCTTCCGTGAAGTATCAGCCAGTGATGTGCCCTGTGCATAAGCTCTTCCGGTATGTAAGCAGAGAGTTGCAACTCAACACCAAGAGGGGTTTTAGCATTTTTTGCCAGTCCAATCCTGTTTGATACCCTGAAAACATGTGTATCAACAGCCATAACAGGTTTATTATAGATAACTGATGCAACAACATTGGCTGTTTTTCTGCCTACCCCTGGCAGTTTCTGAAGCTGATCCGGTTCTGATGGTACTATTCCACCGAACTCTTTTACAAGCATTCTCGACATTCCTGAAAGATGTCTGGATTTATTATTGGGGTAGGAGCATGTCTTTATAAATTCAAAAATTTCCTCTGGTTCAGCCTTCGACATAGATTCTGCATCGGGATATTTTTTCAGAAGAACGGGTGTTATGATATTGACTCTCTTGTCTGTACATTGCGCGGAAAGTATTACGGCAACTATAAGCTCAAATGGATCACGATAAATCAGTTCGGTTGCGGCTGAAGGATTATTCTCAAGAAAATACTCAATTGTTCTCCTGAATCTCTCCTTTGTTGTCATCTGTTTTCGATATAATAGTGCAGGTAAGGTAACACTTTTTATCTTTGCACAATATTGATTTTTTATGATTAGTTATCTCCAGGCTGATAATATTGCACGACATATAGGCGATCATCTTTTGTTTGAAAAGATTTCTCTTAATATTAATAAAGATGATAAGGTTGCTCTTATCGCAATAAACGGCGCCGGGAAATCGTCGATGCTTGATATCCTTGCAGGGCTTGAAAATCCCGATGAAGGCTCTCTGAGTATTCGCAGGGGATTGAAGATTGCCTATCTCCGCCAGTCGCCTCTCCTTAATGAATCGCATAAAATAATTGATGAGCTTTTTTCGACCGACAGTGAGCTTGTTACTGCAATAAGGGAGTATGAAAAATGCCTTATCTCGGACAATCATGATCTGCTTCATTCTCTGATTCAGCGGATGGACGATCTGAAAGCATGGGATTATGATGTTGCCGTTAAGCAGATTCTTTTCAAGCTTAAGCTTACCGATCTTAATGCCATTGTAGGCACTCTCTCAGGCGGGCAGAAGAAAAGAGTTGCTCTCGCAAAAGTTCTTGTTGAAGACTCTGATCTTCTTATTCTTGATGAACCCACAAACCACCTCGATCTCGATATGATCGAATGGCTTGAAGAGTATCTGATGAAGACGAACAAGACTCTTCTGATGGTAACACACGACCGTTATTTTCTCGACAGGGTTTGTAATGTTATTCTTGAACTCTCCGATAATGATTTATACCGCTATGAGGGTAATTATGAGTATTTTCTTGAGAAGAAAGAGAGCCGCGAATACTCTGCTAAAATGAATACCGAGAAGGCCAGAAATCTTCTTAAAACTGAACTCGAATGGATGAGGAAAATGCCTAAGGCTAGAAGGCATAAGGCTAAATCAAGAATTGAATCCTTTTACGACCTGAAGGAGAAAGCAGTAGGACGAACAGACGAAAAAAGCATTAATATAAACGTCAATATCTCAAGGATGGGATCGAAGATTCTTGAGCTAAAAAACGTTAGCAAATCGTTCGGTGACAAAAAGGTTATTGACGATTTTTCATATCGCTTCAACAGATTCGAAAAAGCCGGACTCATAGGCAGAAACGGAACAGGAAAGTCTACTCTTCTTAACATTATTACAGGCTTTTTACAGCCGGATTCCGGAATTGTGGAACGTGGCGAAACAATTGTTTTTGGATATTACCGTCAGGACGGGATAGATTTTGATGATAACATGACTGTTATAGATGCCGTAAAGAATATTGCCGAAAGAGTAATGGTAAGCGACGGGACAGTACTCTCTATAACTCAGTTCATGAACTATTTTCTATTTCCACCTGAAAAGCAATATACTCTCATAAGAAAACTCTCAGGAGGTGAAAAGAGGCGCCTGTATCTGCTGACAGTGCTTATGAAGAATCCAAATTTTCTGATTCTTGATGAGCCTACAAACGACCTTGATATCCTTACCCTCAATGTTCTGGAAGAGTATCTGGCCGGCTTCAGGGGATGTGTAATTGTTGTTTCTCACGATCGCTATTTCATGGATAAGGTAGTTGATCATATATTTGAAAACAAGGGCGATGGTCAGATAAAGGATTTTCCCGGAAACTACACTCAGTTAAGGGACAAGCAGGAAGAAGAAGAGAAAATTGAGTTAGCAAAACGGACTTACAAACAGACAATCGCTGAAACAAAAGTTGATTCTTCTGCAAAAAAAGAAAGAAAGAGCGGCCTCTCATTTATGGAAAAACGTGAATTTGAGAATCTTGCATCTGAAATATCTGATCTTGAAGCTGAAAAAACTTTGCTCGAATCTGAAATGAGTGCCGGAACACTTACACCTGAAGAGATTTATAATAAGTCAAGAAGGCATGGTAAAGTAATGGAATTGCTCGATGAAAAAGAGATGAGGTGGCTTGACCTCAGCGAAAAATAAAATGGATATTAAATATGGATTTTTTACCTTAGCACTCAATAAATTATTCATTTGGAGAAAATTGTAATAAATACATCAGGGAGCCGGTCAGAAATACTGGTCGGGGTTGACTGGATGTCAGTCGGTGAGAAACTGCCTCCTGGTGCTGCTGTAATTGTTACTGACGAGAATGTTTATAAGCTCTATGGATCGCAATTTCCCGATGTTCCTGTACTTATCGTTGCTTCAGGCGAAGATAGCAAAAAGCTTCAGGTAGTCGAAAACCTGGCATCCCGGCTTCTTGATGCAGGAGTTGACCGTTCCGGTTTTATTCTTGCAATAGGAGGAGGGGTAGTATGCGATCTTGCCGGATTTCTTGCTTCAGTTTACATGAGGGGAATCAGCTGCGGCTACGTTTCAACAAGTCTTCTTTCTCAGGTTGATGCAAGCACGGGAGGCAAAAATGGGGTCAATCTCGGCGGTACAAAGAACATTTTGGGCATTATCAGACAGCCTGATTTTGTTATTTGCGACACAAACATGCTTCTCACTCTGCCCGATGACGAGTTCCTGTCAGGACTTGCTGAACTGATTAAAACAGCTATAATCGGAGATGCTGAGCTTTTTAATATGCTGGAACAGAATTATAGCAGAATTCTTGACAGGGATACAGAGCTTTTAACATCACTTGTTGCACGATGTGTAAGATTCAAGGCTTCAGTTGTAACTGAGGATGAAAGGGAAACAGGTCTCCGGAGAATACTCAATTTCGGGCATACATACGGGCATGCAATTGAGATGCATAAATCGCTGAAACACGGGTTTGCCGTTGCATCGGGAATGGAACTGGCAACACGCTGGTCTTTGCAAAGAGGACTGATCGACAGTACTGATGCTGACAGGATTATTTTACTTCTGGAACGATTTGGCTTTGGAACTGATCATGATATTCCTGTTGATGACATTACAAAGCTGATTCTTCACGATAAAAAGAAAACAGGATCAGGGATCCATTTTGTTTTTACTACAGGAATAGGCAGTGCAGAAGCTGAAAAGGTAACTATTGATGAGATAATAGAATTTTATAAAATATCGGGTTTAAAACAGACATAGTATGAATTCTTTCGGAGTTGTTTTCAGGATTTCACTTTTCGGAGAGTCACACGGACCTGCAATTGGTGTGGTAGTTGACGGGGTTCCTCCCGGCATTGCTGTCAGTCCGGAAGAGTTTCTTCCTGACCTTAAAAGGCGTCAGAGCGGTAGTAAGGGCACAACACCCCGACAGGAACCGGACCTGCCGGAAATACTGAGTGGCGTATTTAATGGCTTTACAACCGGCGCGCCGGTTACAATAATAACCCGCAACACCAACAAGATCTCATCTGATTATGATGATTTTAAGAAGGTTCCCCGTCCGGGACATGCAGATTTTACATCCTCAGTCAAATACTCGGGTTTCTCAGATATGAGGGGCAGCGGCCATTTTTCAGGAAGAATTACCTGGGGCGTTGTTGCAGCTGGGGTGCTTGCAAAAAAGATCGTCGGGTCGGCGTCAATTAATGCCAGGCTCATTTCAGCAGGCGGTTCTGAAAATATTGAAAAAGCACTTGATGAGGCGATAGCATCAAATGATACTATCGGTGGAATAATAGAGTGCAGGATAACAACTCCACCTCAGGCTGCTGGTGAACCATTCTTCTATTCGTTCGAATCAGCTGTCAGTCATATGATATTCTCCATACCAGCAATAAAAGGCATTGAATTCGGTGCCGGTTTTGCAGCAGCAACAATGCGCGGATCACAACATAATGATGCGTTTACAGGCAGAGATGGTAAAACAGCTACAAACAATGCCGGAGGAATTAATGGCGGGATAACAAATGGCAATGAGATCTGTTTTCGGGTTGTTGTAAAGCCTACTTCCAGCACAGGTGTTGATCAGCAGACTTTGAACTTTGAAGAGGGAAAGATGACTACTCTCAAAGTCAAGGGACGTCACGATACCTGTATTGCACTCAGAATGCCTGTAATTGTTGAGGCCGCTGCTGCGATTACGCTTGCAGATCTGATTCTCATCGACCGGGGAATACATGGCCCACGGTAATCTTTTCTGACCGCAAGACCGCAAGACCGCAAGACCGCAAGACCGCAAGACCGCAAGACAATCAGACTTACCTTACCGGAATTATTTTAAGAGCCTTCTTTGCAGCTTTTACTATAAGCGCCTTTTTTGTTGAAGAGGTAATCCTGAACCTGTTATCAATTCTGTCGCCTATTATCCATACAATTTTCCCTGCAGATTCGAGAATCAGTTTGTTCTCTTTATCAATACGTGAATACTTGCTGTCGATAAAATAGTCGCTTAATTTTTTCTTGTGCTTCATCCCCAGCGGATAGAAATAGTCGCCGGCCTTCCATCTCCTTATTGATAAAGGAAACAGGATCTTATGGAGATCAACACAAGCAGTAAAAGGATCGGAGGGTATTTCAAATGAGCCGGTTATTTCAATTGTTGCCACGGAGGAAATGCCCGGAATTCTTGTAAAGTCGCCTGCCTCATTAATTGTAAAAAATGTCTCAGCACCTGTATCTTCACCCGAAACGATTATCTCTTTCCTGTTCTTCATTATCCTGTGCGATCCGGTATTTATTTGTCCGCCGGTTTTACCATGAATAACTTTTATAAGATCATCGAGCCTGACATTGGTAATTCCATATGGCTTGAAAAGTTCAAATAGTATAGCTCTGTTATAGATTTGATCTTTAAGTAGACTAATGTTAAAAACTATTGAGGAGTCTCTTTGTTCTGTAACTTTGCTTTTTAACCCTGAAATATATTCACTAACAATTTCCGTTATTCCGGTTAGTCTCTCAGTTGTCTCATTAAGTGTTAATTCGATTGATGGATTAATCTCCTTGAGAAGAGGAATAACCTGATGTCTTATTTTGTTTCTTACATACTTTATATCAGCATTCGACTTGTCTTCGCGGAATTTTATTTTGTTAGCCTCACAGTATATTGTAATATCATTTCGTGTTGCAAAAAGAAGTGGCCTTATTACCCTGTTGTTTACAGGCTTCATTCCGGTAAGTCCTGCAATTCCTGTCCCTCTCGTAAGGTTAATCAGCATTGTTTCAACGTTATCATTAAGGTTATGTGCAACTGATACGAAGTCATATCCGAACTCATTCATTATCTGCTCAAACCATGTATAACGAAGTTCGCGGGCAGCCATCTGCACAGAATATCCGTTCTTTTTTGCATATGATTTCGTTTCAAAACGATTTGAATGAAAAGGAATATCGTGCTCGGTCGCAAAATTCCTCACAAGATCCTCATCCTTTTCAGAATCTTTGCCTCGCAGTCCAAAGTTGCAGTGTACAATTGCCGTTATGTAACCCAGATTAAGAAACAGATGTGCCATCACCATTGAATCTATCCCGCCACTTACTGCAAGCAGTATTCTGTCTCCTGGTTTTATCAGGTTATTTTCGGCAATAAATCTCTTCAGTTCGTTCAGCATTTTGTAAGGTATAACAATGCAAAAATGGTAGAGACGCGATGCATCGCGTCTCTACTTTTTTAATGCATCGCGTCTCTACAAAACTAATGATAATATAATTTAATGTGTTATTATTTTTTTGAAAGAAATTCTGAAACACCTTCCTGAGTAGCCTGCATCCCTTTATCTCCCTTTTTCCAGTCAGCCGGACAAACTTCGCCATTCTCCTCGAAGTACTGAAGGGCGTCAACCATTCTCAGAGTTTCTGATACACTTCTTCCCAGAGGCATATCATTAACTGTCTGGTGTCTTACAACTCCTGCTTTATCGATAAGAAAGAGACCTCTGTACGCCATTGGTGTTCCTTTGAATGTAACATCTCCCTCATCTGAATAATCATAGTTTCCTGCCAGTACATCATAATTTTCAGAAATTGTTTTCGACTGGTCAGATACCAAAGGATATTTCACACCTTTAATTCCGCCATGATTCAGTTCTGTCTGAAGCCATTTCCAGTGCGAGAACTGAGAGTCAACGGAACATCCTACAACTGCTACATTTTTCTGATCGAAATCTTTCATCTTATCCTGAAAAGCAAGTAACTCAGTAGGACAAACAAATGTGAAGTCAGCAGGGTAGAAGAAGAATACAACATACTTTTTTCCAAGGTATTGCTCAAGAGAGAATCCTTCAATAATTTCGCCACCATTAACAACTGCCGGTGCAGTAAAGAGAGGTGCTTTTTTTCCAACTAATACGGACATTTTTACAAGTTTTAAGTTATTACCATGTTTAAAAAAAGTGCCTAGAGTGCCTAAAGTTCGGAGTGCCTAAAGTTAATACCAATACACTTATAACTCTAAGTACTCTAAGTACTCTAAGTACTCTAAGTACTCTAGGCACTCCAGGTACTTTAGGCACTCTTCTAATTGCAATACAAAATTCACGTCATATTGTTCATTACCGGTAAGGAATAATCGAAGGAGGTCCGGAGTCAAAATTATCAGGTCTCAGAAGCTGTTCTCCTGAGACATGCATGTTACTAATTTTTGAATAGTCGGGAAAAGAGGGAAAAAATCCTAACCTGATCTGGATAGTTTTAAATACCAGATTGTCGTTCCTTATCCTGACTCCAAAACCAATCGACGACAGTGTATTACCATCAGCAATAATCTCATTTGTTCCCGATAAAAATGAAAAATCTGTAAACCAGAAGAATGCAAATCTGAATCCTGATAAGTTTACAGGACTGAACAGTACTGATTCAAGACTTACCTGGAGCCTCTGATTTCCTGTTATTGAGTCATTTCTGAAACCTGAGAAGCCATTATCATTTCTGAAGGCCAGATGCTCGTCGGTATAACGGTCGAATCCTCGTGTATAATCAAGATTCAGGAAATTTCTGATCTGAATTTCACCAAGTGAAACAAGATTAGAGAAATAATTTAACTTAAGTGAAAGCTGACCCTGTTCGGTCTGGCTCTCTCTTATATAGGATGAAAATCCGGCAGATGCATAAAAATAGCCCAGCGCTTTGACAGAATTTCCATATGATAGCTCTGTCGCGAAATATGTCCTTTGCTTGAATTCATTAAACTCCCTGCCTCCTGTGAATTTCATCAATCCGCCATACGGTACGTCTTCAGTACGTCCGTAACCATATATCAAACTTGTTTTGTAGTACTTTTGAACAGATAGAGCCAATGATACAAGGTATAGCCTGAATTTTTGAAGTGAATAATATGAGTCGGGAAGGATGAGCGGTCTGTCGAAAACATTATTGTTTGTATAACGCACACCTACAATAATTCTTGAAACTGACTCCCTGTTTATCATGAATGCACGCGAAAGCCAGTAATCCTGAAGGTTGTACTTAAGAGGTTCCGGAACAATGAGAGTATCAAGGTCTTCCGTTGTATACATCTGCTTCACTGAGATTCCACCGGCATATTTGGTTGTAGAGCTGATCAGATTACGTGATAAATTGAAGCCATATGTTTTTTGTCCCAGTCCGTCAAGATAATAGAGATTCAGATTTAGAAATGATGTTCCGATATTGTCAATAAGGTAGTGAAACCCAAATCCGGGTGACCCTGCCAGCTTTGAATTGTAAGGAACTTCAATGCCGAATTCGTGTCCCAATCCTAGAATGTTCTTTTCAAATAAAGACACATTACCCGCCTTTAATCCTTTATAAACAAAATCGCCCCCAAGTGAATAGACGTCCTTTGTAAGAACTATAATATCAGATTCCTCATCTGATACGGGAACAACTATTATTCTTGCATCATCAATATATGACAACTGACGCAAAATCCTCTCGTTGTCACTTAAAGTTAAAGGTGAAATTGTGTCGCCTTCTGTAAAGAGAAGTTTCTTCCGGATTATTATCTCATTTGTGTTGAAGTGGGTCTTGTTTAGAACATTTTCAAACCTGCTTGACTCTGCACCTGCAGGGTTGTTTATGTTTACTCCGAAAACATCCAGACGTCTGATCTCAATCTTTCTTATTTTATTTCCTGAAAAAGACAGATAAGCAGCATCGCTTGTGCCTGTAATCCTTTTGCTTTCGATTGTGTCGGGTGTGACTATAACAAAATCGTATAGTTTTTTTGTCAGTGGATTTTTTGTTACTCTTACTTTAAGTGAATCAAAGAATATAAGGTCGCGGGTATCATTCCTGACCGAAACAGGCATAACCGATTCTGGCAGGTTTAATACTGTATCGGGACGCTCTTTATTCTGGCCATATGCATTTGAACTGCATATCAGAATAAGCTGTATTATCAGTAAAATTTTAATAAATCTGTATTTCTGCAAAGTATTGCACATCAGGTATTATCAAAACTGCTCATGAGCACGTCATCAGAATTAAACTGAAAACCAAGTCGTTTTCCGGTTATTACCCTTGAATGCTGAATTTTTGCTTCAGCCTGACCAACAGTGGCAATCTTAACGGTATCATAAGGTGGTACAAGAAGATCAAATTCGAGAGCATACTGAATTGCCGTTGAGATTATAAGCTGAAGTGATTGTTTGCTTATCTCTTCATTGCCATAGTTGGTAAAAAGCATCCCCATCTGCCTCTTGCCTTCAACAAAATACTGCTTTTCATGATTAATAAAAATCCTGGCAATAAGATAGCCAAGGTCGTCAAGCCTTGAGTATTTAAATGAGTCGGCAAGGAAGTTATATATATTTATAATTCCTGAATACGCATTGAACTTGTTTTTCTGTATATAAGATGTTTTCCATGCGGGATGTTCCCTGTCAAACTGAAAGATATTGGAGTGCATGCTGAAAAGAAGTATGTCGCCTGCAACCTTTATCTGAGCATCGAAATTACTCCTGTCAGTATATTCAAGTCTTACCCTGGAGTCAGTTCCGGAAAGATTTGTGTTTACATCTTTAGCAAGGTTCTTAAGAACATCTTTTGCAATGCAGAAGGACTCGAATGTATTATCGTAAACTTTCTGTTTTAAAATGGATTTCTCTTTAAGAGTTCCTACGATTGCGAGCTTTTTATCATCCTGTTCCGACATATTTTTCTTCATGTTAGGGCAACTAAATTAGCAATTTCTGATAATATTACATCAGTCTGAGCTAAAACTCTAAGATTACTTCTTTCATAACCTGGAATCACGCCTTCATTTTCATTAGCAAAAAATCATATGTTCAGCATTAATTTCCGCCTGTTACAGAATCCCGTATTTTACATTGATTAAGTTCTGATTCGCTCGTGGTTGAAGATGAAAAGAGAATATTTATGCTGTTGTTAATGTTTTATTAATTTTTCTTAAGAAATATTAATGAGTAATTAATTGTCCTGATTCCCTTTTTACAAAATAAAATGGCTTCTTTTACACAATAGCGATTCTTATTTTGTAAATAAAAATGCATTGGTCAAATATCTCATAAGAGGTCTTAATAATTCACTTATTCAGCTATTTGCTGCATAAAATTTGTTTATTAATTATTCAGTAAAATGTCACTGTTTATTTTTTTCTTCTTTTGGGGAATAGAGGTTGTTGATTTACTGAAAATTAATTTTTTATTAAGTGAAATATTTTACCTTGTTTTTCTTTATCCACTACTTTTACATTATCTGACATCTTTACATCGTTTTTATTAATAATGCGACATTTAAACAGTAATTATTATTTATTCTTATTAATATGAAGTATGCTAAAATTACCTTAATCATAATTGTAATTATTTCACTGAATTGCAATTGTACTTCAACACAAATACCATTGGCGGAACCTGTTGATTATGTTAACCCGTATATGGGTAATATCAGTCACCTGCTTGTTCCAACGTTCCCGACTATTCATTTGCCAAACAGTATTTTAAGGGTATACCCCGAAAGAAGCGATTATACCGGCCTGTTATTGAAAGGATTACCTCTGATAGTAACAAGCCATCGCGGGAGCTCGGCATTTAATCTGAGTCCATTTCAGGGAAATGAAAGTGACATCAGGCCTTATGTTTCATACAGTTACGACCTTGAAAAGATTACCCCATACTCATATTCTGTTTCTTTGGATGAACAGAAAACTGATATCAGATTCGCATTATCACATCAGTCGGCTCTATATGAGATCAAATATGAACTGAATCAGGCTTCATATCTGATCTTAAATTCCCGTAACGGAGAAATGAGATGGGATGGAAGCGCAATCTCAGGTTATCAGAATCTTGATAACAATACAAGGGTTTATATATATCTCGAATCTGATGTTGAGCCTGTAGGAACTGCAGTACTCAGAGATGGAGTTATAGTTAAAGGTGAAACCACTTCAAGCGGAAGAAATGCCTGTATCGTATTGGATTTCCCTGCCAGCGCTTCATTAGTTAATGTAAGATATGGCATATCGTTTATTGATGAATTCCAGGCAAAAAAGAACCTTGAGAGGGAGATAAAAAATTATGATCTCGATCAGTTAGCAGTTAAAGGTCGTAAGATCTGGAATGAAACTCTCGGAAAAATTATGGTAACAGGCGGCTCCCCTGATGATCTTGCAGTGTTTTACACTTCACTTTACCGCACCTATGAACGGCCTGTCAATATCACTGAGGATGACAGGTATTATAGCGCATTCGACGGGAAAGTTCATAATGCTGATGGAACGCCTTTCTATACTGACGACTGGATATGGGATACTTATCGTGCAACCCATCCTCTAAGAGTCCTCATCGAACCCAAAATGGAGGTCGATATTATAAACTCTTATCTGCGTATGGCTGAGCAGATGCCTGATAACTGGATGCCTACCTTTCCGGAGATTACAGGCGACAGCCGCCGGATGAACTCAAATCACGCAGTTGCAACTGTTATTGACGCATATAATAAAGGATTAAGAGGATTTGACCTTGAGAAAGCTTACGAATCATGCCGGAAGGGTATAATGGAAAAGACGCTGGCCCCATGGTCGGGGAAACCTGCAGGTGAACTCGACAGGTTCTACAGGGAGAATGGTTATATTCCTGCACTTAATGAGGATGAAAAAGAGACTATTCCTGAGGTTCATCCCTTTGAAAGACGTCAGCCTGTTGCAGTTACTCTTGGTACCTCATATGATGAATGGTGCCTCGCACAGATAGCAAAGGAATTGGGAAAAACTGAGGATTATAATTATTTCCTTAAATCGTCATATAATTATCGTAATCTGTTTAATGCAGAAACTGATTTTTTTCACCCTAAGGACAGCAAAGGCAAATTCATAGAGCCTTTTAACTATAAGTTTTCAGGTGGACAGGGAGCCCGTGGTTTTTATGGTGAGAACAATGCCTGGACCTACCGCTGGGATGTTCAGCATAATGTTGCTGATCTTATTGACCTTATGGGTGGAAGAGAGAAATTCATAGAAAATCTCGATGCTTCATTTGTTGAACCACTTGGTAAGAGCAAATTCGAGTTTTATGCCCAGTTACCTGATCATACCGGTAATGTAGGTCAATTCTCAATGGCAAATGAACCCTCGCTTCATATTCCATACCTCTATAATTATGCCGGTCAGCCTTGGAAGGCCCAGAAAATGATCAGGCTTCTGCTGGCGGAATGGTTCAGAAACGATCTTATGGGAGTTCCGGGGGATGAAGATGGGGGAGGGACATCCGCATTTGTTGTCTTTTCGAAACTCGGATTCTACCCTGTAACACCCGGATCGCCTACATATAATATAGGTAGTCCGGTCTTTTCAGAATCAGTTATGAAACTTGATAATGGTAAGGAATTCAAAATAAGAGCATTGAATTGTTCAGACGACAACAAATATATCCAGTCAGCCAAGCTTAACGGAAAAGAATGGAACAAGCCATGGTTCAGTCATGACGACATTAAAGATGGCGGAATTCTTGAACTGGTAATGGGAAGTAAAGCAAATACACAATGGGGAAGCTCCCTTGAGGCAGTTCCTCCTTCTGCAGAAGCGCTGAAATAATTCATGATTAATTAAAAACTTAACCTGTATGTCAGATATAATTTCTATCCGGAGATTTTCCAATTCAGTTTATAAGATAACTGCCCAGATTATTGGTGGTGGAATTTTATTGCTTCCGAAACCGGCATTGGGTCAGATACAGTCAGAACAGCCCAATATCCTTGTTATAATGACTGATCAGCAGGCCTGGGATGCAGTTGGATATGCAGGTAATAAAGTAATAAAAACCCCTAATCTCGACCGTCTTGCAAGACAGGGAGTAAATTTTTCTCATGCCGTAACAGCCTGTCCTGTTAGTTCCCCGGCACGTACTTCAATATTAACAGGCCGGTTATCAGAGACTACAACTATCCGTGAGAATAGTGATGTTAATGTTAATGATTGTTATTATCCAACTTTTGATGAGATACTTGTTAAGAGGGGGTATGTTGCAGAGTGCCACGGCAAATTTCACTCACCTGAACATATGGCTGCCGTATATTCCAATCCTCCTCTTTACGGGGCATCGGGAAAAGAACTAATTATAAAATGGGAACCACTTTATAAGAAATACCTTACACAGAATTTAACAAAACGACCGCTTAAACCAGGTGAGCTCTACGAGAGCACATTTTATGGAGGCATCATTCCATATATACCTGATCCAATTGACCGCAGATACAAGTATCTTCCATCCGGTGAAATTCCGGAAGAGAGTCTGAAGCTGAAAAAACTGGGACAGGATGATGTTCACGGAGTACTTGATCTCCCTGCTGAATATACAATTACCGCTGTCCAGGGCAGGGAGACTATCGATGCTCTTGACCGGCTGAAGGATAAGAAGTTCGTAATCACCTGTTCCTTTCATTGCCCTCATGTGCCAATTACTCCATCGGAACCGTATGCCTCTTTATACAAAGCTGCTGAAATGATTACGCCGTTTTCAATTCATGATAACAGAAGCAATTCACCATATAAGCCCAACCCTTTGGAACTAACATATACTAATCCGGAAAATGTAAAGTATATGACCGCCAATTATTATGCTTTTGTCACCGAAATTGATGACTGGGTTGGCAGGATTCTTAACAAACTTGATGAACTTAAACTATCAGAAAAAACATTGGTCATATTTGTATCAGACCATGGTGAAATGTTGGGAGCACACGGAATGAGAGGTAAATTTTGCTTCTATGAGGAATCGGTTCGTGTTCCCTTCCTGATTCGATATCCTGGGAAAATTAAAGATGGTCAGACAATTACTACTCCTGTCTCGATATTGAATATCTACGCAACTATACTGGATTATGCGGGTTTGAAAGACATTCCGGGTGACGGTTATTCTCTAAAACCAGTAATGGAAGGTGCACCGGCTATGTACGACTTTGCTGTATCAGAATGGACATGGAAAAATCAGAATGTTCCATCGCTTATGATTACAACAAACGATTGGAAAATGATGACAACACACAGAACCGGCGGAAAAAATATTGAGGCTCTGTATGATCTTAAGAATGATCCTGACGAAATTAATAACCTTTTAGGCTCGAATCCTGATAGGTTCAGATACAAAGAAACAGCAGAGGAATTAAGGGGAAAATTAGTGGGTTATTTAAAAGATGTAAACTCCCCGCTGGTCAAAGGGGTTGAGCAAAGAATTCTATTTCAGGAATAACAAATAAAATAAAAGAAATGTATAAAGCGAATTCAGGAAGAAGTACTTTAATTGGATTAATGATCCTTAATCCAATTATCGGATCAGGTTTTGCTTTGGACAAGGAATCAAAAGTAAATTTAAGAAAACCCAATGTGCTTATCCTTTTTTCTGATCAGCACAATAAAATGGTAATGGGTTTTGAAGGACATCCCGATGTGATCACCCCCAATCTGGATAAACTGGCAAAAGAATCTGTTGTGTTTGACAGGGCTTATTGCACAACGGGGATTAGTGCTCCCTCCAGGTCGTCGCTTATGACAGGAATTTATCCGCGAACACTTGGCTTGCTTTCAAACAGTGAGAGAACCAGCGTAATGGATGAAGTGGTTTCGCTGGCAACCCTTTTTCAGCAGAATAATTACAAGACTTTTGCCTTTGGGAAACGCCATACCAAGCAGGCGGTAGATGCTGGTTGGGATGTTCAGCAAAGCCATTTGTGCAACGAAACTCCCGGGAACAGTTATACCGAATGGGTCGAGAAAAACGGCTATGCAAAGGAATTTGCAAGTGATTGGGCCGCCGAATTCGGGAAGGGATCTCCCTGCTCCATTTTGTCAGATGAAAAAATTCAGACGGCTGATTTGGGGACACGTATTTCTGCCTTACCTGAGAATATGACCATGGAAGCCTTTACAACCCGGCTTACGATTCAGATGATTAAAGATCAGGCTAAAAGCGACAAACCATTCTTCTGTTGGGCGACTTTTTACAGGCCTCATCAACCCTATACACCCTTGAAGAAATACATGGATATGTACGATGTTACTGCATGGGGGAGCGGACGTAAAAACGGAAGTTTAATGGTGAAACCTGCAAGCCTTTACGAACCAAAGGAAAACATCCCTCCGATGATGCAATCAATCAGAAATGGTGACAACAAGGTGTGGAATGTAAACAAAGCTTTTGAGGATGAGCAAATCTGGCGAAATCATATTGGAGCATATTATGCACTGGTTACCGAAATAGATCATTGCGTGGGTGAAATTCTGCAGGCACTGGATGAGGCTGGAATAGAAGAAGAAACTATTGTAATCTACACTTCAGATCATGGCGATTTTGTTGGCAACCATGGCATGGTGGAAAAAGCCGCTGCCGGACAAAATGTTTACGAAGACATTTTAAATATTCCTTTAATTATCCGTTATCCGGGGAACAAACAAAAGGGCAAACGATCTGCAGAACTGGTAAGTTTGGTGGATATCTATCCTACATTGATTGATTTGCTTGGATTAAAGACGCCAAAACTGAAATACCCAATTCAGGGACAATCATTTGCAGGAACACTCACCAAAGGCAAGCCGATGAAAAGGGAGTATTTTGTATCCGAAAGCTGGTCACAGGCTACGGTGATAACCAGGGATTATAAATTTGGAATCATGCTTGACCCAACCGATTATGCCCGGAAATTTGACTACCGGTCTTTTGGCGATCAGTTTTTTATCAGGAAATCGGATTCCCTGGAAATTAATAATCAAATTAATAACGGTGCCTATAAATCAGAGATAGAAAAGCTTCGAAACTACTATCTGAATTTTACTTCCAAAATACCTGACACCGGGAAAAAGGAACTAGTAAGAAACATCAGTAAAAGTAAATAATACAAATAAAATATACCGGACAATGAATACATCATTTAAAGCGGTTTTGACATCAGGCTCTGGCTTGCTTATAAGCTTGCTTTTTTCATACCACACCAATGCACAAAAAAAACCAAACCTGTTGTTTATCATTACCGATCAGCAGCGGTATGACGCGCTGAGTTTTGCTGGCAATAAGGTTATAAAAACTCCAAACCTCGACCGTTTGGCCAGACAGGGAGCATATTTTAAAAATGCCTATTCTCCCTGCGCTGTTTCCGGCCCTGCACGAGCGTGTATTCTTACGGGAACAACAGTTGAAAATAATGGTGTAAAAACAAATGGACATACATACGATTTTAAGCAGGAAGGGTTAATGTCCATGCCAACATTTGATGAAATCCTTACAAGTAAAGGATATCATTGTGAATATTACGGGAAATGGCATACCCTCACATCGCATGCCGATATCTATAAAAACCCCATTAAGACAGCCAAAAACGGGAAGTCAGTATTTGGCCCGGGAGGGCAAAGTCATATCTATAATGACTTTATCGATGAAAAATCACCAAAAAGAGAACTAAAAACCGGAGAATTGTTTGACGGACTTATAAAAAGACCTTACATACCAGATCCTCTGGATAAGTTTTATGGCAAAACCTATGACGAAATTGAAAAGCAAAAGTTAAATGCTATACAGCCCGACCTGCATGGTAAATTAATGATCGACAAAGAATATAGCCTGACTGCTTTTCAGGCCAAACAGACTATTGAAGCCATTGAGAGGTTAAAGGACTCAACATTTAGTATTACATGTTCTTTTCATTTCCCTCATGCTCCCATGTTGCCAACTGAACCCTATTATGGGATGTATCCTGTAAAAGAAATGGTTCCCCCAATCAGCATTTCGGATAATATGGAAAACTCGCCCTATAGAAAAGCGAATGGCAGACTAAACCTTCCAGAATATTCAGATCCCGAAAAGATCAAGTATATGATTTCGAACTATTATGGTTTGGTAACCGAAATTGATGATTGGGTGGGAAAGATTCTGACAAAACTAGATGAACTGGGCCTGACTGAAAATACTCTTGTAATATTCACCAGCGATCATGGTGAAATGCTTGGAGCCCACGGGCTGAGGGAGAAAAACATATTTCTGGAAGAGTCGGCTCATATCCCTCTGATTTTGCGCTTTCCGGGAAGGATTAAGGAAAATACCGAAGTAAACGGGTATGTTTCTTTAGTTGATTTATTTGGCACAATTATGGATTACACCAAAGCCGGGGAATACAAATCGGATGGTAAAAGCCTGCGCGGATTAATTGAAGGTAAAGACAAAAAGCATGGAAAATATGTTGTTACAGAATGGGATTACCGTGGCGATACCGAATCAAATTTCATGATTGTAAAAGACGGCTGGAAATTAATTATTCCTTATTCCGAAAGTTCAACCGTGATCAATGCCCTGTATAACCTGAACAATGATCACTCTGAAATGAATAATCTGATCGGCAAAAATCCGGAAAAAGCCAGGTATTCCGGGAAAGCTGAAGATCTCCGAAAAAGCCTGCTTGAATGGTTAAAAAAGAACAATTCAGAACACTTCGACGGCGTTCAGAAAAGAAAATTGATTTGACTTAAAAAACTTTAAATAGAAAACTGATTATTAAAATTTAGCTTACCATGAAGCAAATCTGTTTTTTCATTGTTTGTATGCTTCTGCTCTCTCTCTTTGCCGGAAAGCCGGCAACAGCACAGACGGAAAAACTTACCAGACTTGTCGACCCATTGATTGGCTCAGGTGGACATGGTCATGTTTTTGTCGGAGCAAGTGTGCCGTTTGGTGCAGTACAAATAGGTCCAAATAATATTTACAAAGGCTGGGACTGGTGCTCAGGTTATCATTATTCCGATAGTCTGATAATTGGTTTCTCTCATTTACATTTAAGCGGAACCGGGATTGGCGATCTGGCTGATGTTTTGATTATGCCGTTTACAGGTGAAGTGAAACTGGACAAAGGAAGACAGGAATTTCCCCACAATGGATATTTATCAACTTTTAGTCATAAAAATGAGATAGTCAGGCCGGGATTTTATTCGGTTAAAATGGATAATGGGGTTGCAGTTGAACTTACTGCTTCCGAGCGCGTAGGTTTTCATCAATACCGTTTCCCGAAAGGAAAAGAGGCACACCTGATTATTGACCTGAAAGAAGGAATCAACGATAAAAGTACTGATACCTTTCTGGAGCAAACCGATGAGTTCACCCTCAAAGGATACCGTTTTTCATCAGGCTGGGCTAAAGAGCAGCAGGTTTTCTTTGCTATCCGTTCGTCGAAACCAATAAAAAATCTCATAGTTTATAACCAGGATAAACCACTTTCAGGAAAAAAAGGCCAGGGTGCATCTATTAAAGGAGTGATCGGATTTGATGAAGGTGATTTTGTTCAGTTGAAAGTTGGCATTTCGCCGGTTAGTGCAGATAATGCGCTTGCTAATATAAATGCAGAAATCCCGGACTGGAACTTCAATTCTATAGTTGAACAGGCAGATGCAAAATGGAACAAGGAGCTTTCACGTATCGAAATTCAAACAAAAAACGAAAGCGATAAACGGATTTTTTACACGGCATTGTTTCATTCCATGATTCATCCATCACTTTTTAACGATTATAACGGTGATTATCAGGGAGCTGACAATAAAGTTTATACCAAACCGGGATTTCAAAACTATTCGATATTTTCAACCTGGGATACATACAGGGCAGAACATTCGCTATATACTTTGATTGCTCCTGACAGGGTTAATGATTTCATAAATAGTATTTTAGACATTAATGACAAACAGGGTCATATGCCTATCTGGCACCTGAATGGATACGAAACAGGAACAATGCCAGGAATCAGTAGTTTACAAATTGTTGCAGAAGCTTACCTGAAAGGATTTCGGGGGTTTGATGGTGAAAAAGCCTATCAGGCAATCAGAAAAACAGCAATGTCTGACTTAAGGGGACTTAACTATCTGCGTGATTTGAAACCCATTCCTGTTGACAGCAATGTGGGAAGGGTAGTAGCTCAGACAATGGAATTATCAATTTCTGACGGTAGTATTGCTTTAATGGCAAAAGCTCTGGGCAATAATGATGATTTTACTTATTTCAGCAAACGTGCTAAAAACTATCAGCTTTTTTATGATAAATCAGTTGGCTTCTTTCGTGGAATTATGAAAGATGGAACCTGGAATCCTTTGTTTGATCCATTCAAATCAACAAAACCCATAGCTGCTGATTATGCCGAAGGTAATGCCTGGCAATACTTATGGCTGGCTCCGCAGGATGTCTCCGGATTGATTAATTTTCTGGGTGGAAAAGATATCTTTAATGCAAGATTAGACAGTTTTTTTACAATTACTCCTAAAGACAATTCCGAAATATTGGTCGATCTTACAGGTCTGATAGGGCAGTACGCACATGGCAACGAACCAAGTCACCACATTGCTTATTTGTATGCATATTCAGGGCAGCAATGGAAAACAGCCGAGAAGGTTCGCTACATCATGAAGGAGTTTTACCACGATGATCCCGATGGAGTGATTGGTAATGAAGATTGTGGACAGATGTCGGCCTGGTATATTTTTTCTTCCCTCGGTTTTTATCCGGTTTTCCCCGCCTCACAAGAATATGTTATTGGAAGCCCACTGTTCGATAATTCAACTATCAATTTACCCGATGGGAAGAAATTTACAGTTGAAGCAGTTAATAACAGCCCGGAAAACATCTATATTCAGCAGGTTGAATTGAATGGACAGAAACTCACTAAATGTGCTATCAACCATAAGGATATTCTGAATGGGGGGCTATTGAAAATATTAATGGGAAATAAACCAAATAAAGATTTTGGTGGAACATTATAAGAGTAGCAATTTCGGGATTGGTTTTAAATTGATTACACGTACTGTTTAGTGAAAAAAAGTTGCTTTGTTATTATTTTCACAATTATTAATCTTTTTTTAGCAGTATCAATTGTGCATGCTCAGGAATTAGGTGCTACTTTTTGCTGGCATTACAATGAAATTTATGGAGGACACTCCTACCCCTACAACCAATCAATTGCAAAGAAAGGCCTTCCCAATAGCAACACCCACTGGTCTGTCACTACCGAATGGTGGGAAAACATGGTTGAAGAAATAGAATATTCGGGTATTGATTTTGTTGCTCTACTCAGCAGAGGTAATCAACCCAATGCTCCTGACAGAGGAAACGGTAATCCTATACATATCCCCAAATTGGTTAATGCCATGAATGCAAGGGGTGTGAGCTCATTCAAACTGGCAATTTTCGATGATTGTCCCAACTCATGGACAGGAAGCATGAACTGGGACATTTCCCTGGGTACGTCGTATACTACTGATAATCCAAAGTTTGATTGCGGAAATACTGCTAACTATAAATATATCTGGGATTACAACCTTAAACAAGCCATAGCAAATATACCGGAAGAAAGACGCTACAAAATTGACGGTCGTATGGTTATTATCTTTTGGTCGGTAAAGTCGTCATGGATGACAAACACGGGAAATGGAAACCTGAAAAAAATACTGGAGCATATCCGCACACAGTGCCAGGCAACTTATGGTTTTAATCCATATCTCATTATTAACCGGAATTGGTTCGATGCAGATAGCCAGTGCAATAATCCGGGTGTGGCGGATGCGGTTCACAACTGGTTTTCATCGGCCGGAGGTACTTCATATACAAGCTATTTGTGGAATGGCATTACTACCGGCGTTGTTACTCCCGGTTTTGGTTATCCTGCCGATCCGCCGTTTATTGATCCCCGGGGAGGTCAGACTCTTATCAGCGGACTTGAAGGAACTGTAAAATCAGGAGCATTTCTCACCCTGTGCGAAGGATTTACCGATGCTGCAGAATCAGCCGCCTATTGGAGAAGTGAAGATGCAACGTATTATAATTACCCAAACCAACGACTTAATATTTTGAGAAAATACTCAAAGAACCCATACCCTCACAGTTTGAAGATGGAGGTCGAGACCTGCGATTATTATGCTGACTTAACTACAGGTAACAGTGGTGGCGCATTTCGGGATGGAAATTTAGATATTGTTAAAACTACCGATATTAACGGTGGCTGGAACGTAACAGCTACGCAGGCAAACGAATATATGGAGTGGAAAGAATTGCCGCTCTCAAAAAAAACAGAATTCATTTTGCGTTACAAATCTACAGATGCAGCTGCTGTAAGTATTTCTGTCGACGGAGAAGCCTTACCAACGAAAAACCTTCCTTCAACAAATAATGAATGGACAACAATTTATGCCGGCAACTTTACCTATACAATTAATGCCCTGCATACGGTTCGTCTAACCATTGTTTCAGGTACTCCCGATATAAACTACCTTACAAGAAACAGTTTAACCGATGTATCAGTTTCAAAAAGTGAGAGCAATTCCGGAAAATCTATTACGGTTTACCCAAATCCTTTAAGCACTGGTAAATTGTTTATTGATTTAACAGGCTTTGATAATTCAGCCAATGTTCTGGTTAAGATAATAACTCTTTACGGACAAACGGTTTATCAGAAATATTTGAATAATCCAACTCGCTTAGAGATAAATACATTGGGATTGTTAGAGAAATCGGTTTATATTATTTCGGTTGAATCGGGGCAAACAAAAATTGCCAGAAAACTCATTGTAAACTAAAAGTGCAGCAGTTTGTTTGAATCATTCCCCGACAGATTATCAATAAAGTAGCTTGCCCGGAACTAAGATACTTTCTCGTTTTTTGTTAATTATTTTTTAATACAATACCGGGAAGAGCTCTTATATCACTTAAAGTGATCATTTTAATAAATACTTCAAATACGGGTCATTATTCTTCCTTGCCCAATCTGTCAGTGCTGTTCTGCAATTTTCGAGATCTCCCCTGAATTTTGGATCCGTTGCAAGGTTAACCATTTCGCCGGGGTCATTAAGCAGATCATAAAGAGTCTCCTTCTGAGTGCCTTCATTTAAGATCCAATATTTGAAACGCCTGTTTCTTAACATTCTGCCTTCCGGTTCTGGTTTATAATTGTTAACAGTGTCCCCCTGGATCAATTTAGCAGAGACAACCACATAATCCCTGTCGTAAGAACCTGAACCGGTTAGTAAAATATTTTTCAGGCTGGTACCCGGCATCTTCCTGGGAAGATCTATTCCCGCAAGATCACACAGAGTTGGCATCAGGTCAATACCAGTCTGTACCAGGTAGTCAGATTTTCGGGGCTTTAGTCCATTGTAGCTGATGATAAAGGGCACTTTCGAAGCCTCTTCAAAAAATACGGTTTTCTGGTTCCATAGGTGAGCACCCTGGCAATCACCATGGTCACTAAGGAATATGACAATCGTATTTTTATCCAGTCCTGTTTCGCGCAATTCTGCAAGGATCTTACCAATTTCAGTATCAACTTTTTCTATCAACCTGTAATAAGTCCATATATATTGTCTCCATTTTTCATCACTGAATCCTGAAACAGGGAACATTGAGTTTGCCTGATACGATTTTCTTAGTATCTGCATTATATCTGTTTCGTTTTCAGATGGCATATGATTTGGTCGGAGTGGAGGACATTCATCTGCTGATGGAGGTATTCCTGCATTGCCATCAGGCAGCTTCTGACCTCTTGCCCATTCGCAAATATTATGAGGATTAATGAATGAAGCTACTAATAAGAAAGGTTTATCATGTTTGATATTCAGAAAGTTAATTGCTGCATCAGGCAGCAGACTGTCCACTCCGTTGTTCTTAATGTTTTTCATATAAAGGAAACCATGTGTCTCAGGTTTCTTTGCATCGTATGGCAGGTGCCATTTCCCGACATATCCTGTTTCGTATCCGGCGTTTGTAAAAATGGTGCCAATTGAGGGGAACTCAGCAGGATCAATTTTTTTGTTGTTATCATTAAACTGTATTCCAACCTCGTGTGAATATCTGCCGGTAAACATAGAGCTGCGGGAAGGTATCGAAAGCGGATTGGCACAATATGCATTTGAGAAAGACACTCCATGTCTGGCCAGATAATCCATATTTGGAGTATTTATGTATTTATTGCCAATATTATAACTCATCGATTCAGACGATTGCTGATCGGTTATAATGAGAAGTATATTTGGTTTAGCAGGCAGTTTCTGCGACAATACGGTTGCTGAGGCCATCATGGCCAGTAATGAGCAGCCTAAATTTTTTTTATTAAAATGGGCTAACATTGTCAAAATTTTAATATTTGTAAGAAGCTACTATCCTCATCAAAGAATATTTGATGCACTTAATTTGGCTAAATATGAATTATTTAAGAGATTTCAGAAATATTTCATATTTGATAATCAATTCTCTTTTAACCTCAGGGTATTTTTGAGAGACATCAGTGCTTTCCGTACGATCATTTTCGAGATCAAATAAAAGCAACTCCCCGTCCATTTTTTCCGGTTTTATGCCGGGATAAGCAGCAGGGGTAAACTGTTCATAAGGTGCAATAATGGTTGTCCCGTCAGGTCCTCTGGCATCCTTCCAGTTATCGAGATTTGGAGTTTTGTAATAATCCGGCGTCACAACAAACAATTTCCATCTGCCATCGCGAATGGTCTTTATCTGCTTATCTCTCATGGTAAAAATAGGATTGTGAGCCATTTGTTTCCCTGTTAAAATGGGCATAATGTTCTGTCCGTCAAGGATTATGGAGGGATCTGTCTTAATCCCTGTAAGGCTCATTATTGTAGGAAGAATATCCGGTGACCAGCATGGAGTTGTGATTGTCTTATTCTGAGGTAATTTCTGCGGATACCTTATTATAAAGGGAACACGCGTTCCACCTTCCCAGTTGGTTGCTTTCATTCCTTTAAGACCACCTGTATTGCCTCCATACCAGGGCCCATTGTCGGACATAAAGATTACAATAGTGTTCTCAAGAATTCCCAGGTCTTTCAATTGTCTGACAATTGCACCCGTAGACCAGTCCAGTTCCTGTATTGCAGCAGCATACAGTTCCTTTGCAGTGCCGGTTGTATAAAACGCTTCTGAAGCCCCCAGCGGCTTATGGGGCATGGCATGTGCCAGATAAAGGAAGAATGGGTTATCCTTGTTTCTCTTAATGAAATCAAGTGCTTTACCCGTATATTTTTGTGTCAGAAGATTCTGGTTGACAGGATATTCCACAGTATCCATATTTTCGATGATCTGTACCGGCCTCATATCATTAGAGTAAAGTATTCCGTAATATTCATCAAAACCATGTTTTACAGGGAAGAATTCAGGTTTATGACCGAGATGCCATTTCCCGATGCATTTGGTGCGATAACCTGCCCCCTGGAAAAGTTCACCCATTGTTACCTCACTTACATTAATACCGGGATCGTTTATCCCTGCATCAGGCGCCGGATTCTGAACTACTCCATGCCTTAGAGGGAACCTTCCGGTCAGAAGAGTTGCCCTTGAAGGGGCGCTATAAGGTGTCGGGACATAAAAATCAGTAAGTCTTATTCCTTCTGAAGCCAGCAAATCGATATTAGTTGTTTTTATCTGGTTCTTATTGTAACAGGAAATATCTCCATATCCCATGTCGTCGGTCAGAATTATTACAACATTGGGTCTATTAACCTCGGGAAAAGCCTTCAAGCTGGCAATAGGAATAATTGCTCCCGTTAGTATTGAGGCAATCTGAATTTTGCTTTTCATATTTTTTATTGCTTTAGAGTAGTCTTTCAAAAAGGCTAATTTAGAAATAAGCCTTTTAACAAAAGCTATAATTGTGTATTATATAATTAATAATTAAGAAAAGATTAATAATACATTAATCTGTAATTAAACTGGTATTTGTTTAATTAAGAGTCAATTAATATACAAGAATAACTGCTATATTCGTATGAGTAATCTTTGAAGATGGGTTTATCGGGTACCGGACTAAATGTAAAATCTTATACTTCATGATAAAAAATATCTGGTTAATTTTAGCTTTTTCGGGTCTTTTTTTTTCGTGTTCTGCACCAAAAGAAAAAGTGTCCGATGAATCGC